>Ga0208666_1000826_pt1 | contig 14203 bp, 14 predicted proteins | sample 5B_taG_FD_184078 | JGI IMG/M metagenome (GOLD analysis project Ga0208666, IMG submission 184078) | Marine viral communities from the Subarctic Pacific Ocean - 5B_ETSP_OMZ_AT15132_CsCl metaG (SPAdes) (version 2) | ecosystem: Environmental > Aquatic > Marine > Oceanic | place: Pacific Ocean...
AACATCTCAAACAATACGTCGTTCACAAGGTTAGTCTTGTTCTAGCACAAGACGACTATTAAGTATCAAATATATAGTCAAATAAATTAACAAATCCAGATGTTCGGTTAGGAAGGTATCTGGAAAACCTCCTCAAGTTTTATGCGGCAAGCGCATAATCCTCGAAAATTTCAACGTCATCGTTGGCATTTATAGTTTTGAGTGTTTTTACTGTGACCTCACTCACACAGCCTTGCACGTATTATCATCCTTACCCTGTCGATACCTTTACACCCCCATTCAAATATGATTCCAGTACTAAGATGCACTGAAATCAACCAGCGTAACAGTCTTTGTAACTCCGCCGGCCGTAATCTTCATTAGAATGTCTCCATCATCCCCAGTACCATTGCCGTTAGACATCCACAAGACAGACTGACCTTCTGATGGGTCTGATGGGTCAGAAGATTTCTCACCTAATGTGAGAGCACCATTGATATGAAGTTCCGTTGCAGGAGTACCCACTCCATTAATGCCCAGCCTGTTGTTGGATGCATCAAATTTCATTCCGGGATTTCCTGCATTGGATCCGTTACCCTTGACAACAAAGTCTATGTTGTTGCTTCCATCGTTGATAGTAACCTCATGAGGGGCGGATGATTTTTCCTCTAGAGTAACCATGGCTTTACCACCTGCCTTGAGGATTATTTTATCATCAGCAAAATTTATTAATGTATTAGCATCACCGTTGTGATAAATGTATTGGTCGACCCCTATATTTCCAGCTACGTCAAGAGTGTAATCCGGAGAGTCTGTTCCGATTCCTACTTTACCAGTTTCGTCAACGATCATTCTCTGCGTTCCAGCAGTATCGAACCTAATTTTGTCTTCATCGTTAGACTCTTCAACAGTAACCTTCGTATCGCCGTCCAAGTCTCTTATCTTAGTGACAACCAGGGTGTTTTCGTCCACATCATCGCCAGTGATGGTGTCATCTTTTATTTGGCCCCCTCTTATTTGTACTGTCATCTTTTACCTTTTTGTACGTTATTGTGTTGAAAATCCAAAAAGTTTCAGCAACAACCTGTTTCACAGGAACAGCAGCCGCAGCAACAGCAGCAGTGTTTTGGATCAAATAGTGTAACTAATTTATGTAAAAATTTCTTCATGGTTTCTCTCCTTGTGTCAAATTGTTTTTAAGATTTCATATCTCTTGTATCTAGCATTCTTGCTGTAAATTCTCCTGGCGACAAAGGCTCCCTATCACTAACAGGCGAATCATAACCAGATTTGCTGGCTAACATTTGAAGAATTTCTTCAAGTTCTTCCATTTCCAGTTCCACTAGTTTATCAATATCTCCATAAGTGTCGCGACTGCCAGCTATATCTTTTGATAATTCCCTAATGTCATCAATAATTTCTTCTCTCTTGACTGATTCATTGAGAAAGTATCTTGGATTTACATGTTTCTTTTTATTTTTATAAACTTTTGGCATTGTCTCATAATCTCCTACTGATATTCTGAATCTTTGTGAACCCACTGGCCTTGACCCATATCTGCACGATACCCTAGGGTTTTTCTTAGCCATGAATAAAGTTGCTGCTCATCTGGTGGTAAAAAGATTTTGTCACCTTCTCCTCTTTCTTTTGCCATCTTGGCACCTTTCTCTAAAAGCACTTTTAGCAACATAGAGTAGTCGTTCTTCTCTCCAGAGAAGTCAGAAGGGTGCCAGTTGTTCCAACCATGTTGTGGATCGTTGAGAACCTTTTCTAGAACATCTCTCAAATCTTCTGGTCTTGATCCATATAATGAGTCTTTTGCGGCGCCTGAATACATACCCTGACCTGTGAGCCGGTCAATCATCTTATCTATACCACGAGTGTGAGCACTAGCGCTTCCTTGTTCTTGCGACTGTTCTGATTCTAGTTCATCAGCCATTCTTCTCAAACCGTCAGGACTTAGTTGACCATCATCATTAGCATCTAAATCATATCCTTCTTCAAGATCCAGATCTCTATTGGTTGTTTCATTCAAAAAATATCTTGGATCAATTCTTTTTCTATTTTGTTTATGAAATTTTGGCATTACTGATTCTCCTCTTCTTGATCAACACCAGCTGTATCTAATATGTCTGTTTCATTTCCAGTGCAGACTGCGTCTAGAGCCACTTTCATTCCATCCTCCACCTCTTCTTTTCCAAACGCTTCCACAACTGTTACTAAATCTTTTACCACTTCTCTGAAGCTATTATCCAAACCCTTTAAAGCCAACAGATCATCTATATCATTTTCCTCATCACCCATTTGGTCTATTACGAACTCCAGATCGGCCCGGGCCCCGCAAATTTTATCTTTATTCCTCATCAAAAGTTCAGGCAAGGTTTCTAGATTTGTACCCATCTCAGGCATTGGTGACTCTTGCTGTTCTTTTACAAAACTCCTCCAGCTTTCCATAATAAGTTTCATATTTTAGTCTCCCGTAAAAACTTTATTCTTCTTAATTAGTCTAAAAGTATCCTTAACACTAGAAACGTTATACCATTCAAATGCTAGATCACTTTTTTTCAACTCTCTTATAATTCCATAATCATTTCCACCTGGGGTGCACCGATCTCCGACGAATACTATTTTTTCTGCTCCTGATGAGCGAAGGAAAGATACCACCTGCCCTTTATCTCTTCCTTTTGGAATTATATCAATTGAGATTGATCCTCCAATTGTGGCTTCCAAGTCAGGGTAATCTTTATTTATTTTTTCAGCTATTACTAATCTTTCTTGGTTTTCTTGATCAAACTGTCTATATTCTTGTCTCTGCTTGTGAGAAGCATTTCTTCCTATAGTTGAAAAATTCAACATACCTGCACGAACTTCAAAATGATTCCCTGTTCTGTATGGGAACTTGCTTTTATTCATAAAGTCTTCTAATAATATATTCAAGTCTTCTGGTACTATAAAATTCACTCTTCTAATCAGACGCCCGCAGCTTTTGTAGGTTGTGTTGCCTAAACAACAGAATAGCAGGTTGAAATTATCTAAAACTTCTTGATCGATTTGTTCTTTGACTTTTACAAAATCAGAACCCGTGCAAATAAAACATTGTTTATCTTTTGACCATTCTAAAAATATTTTCTTGTTTTTTTCTAACATTTTCTGTCTTGGTTCGCACAGAGTGCCGTCGACATCAAATATGTAACAAATTTTATTTGGCTCTATTGTAATCATCTTCTAATCTCACTACATCTTCAATTTCTGGAGTGCTCACCTCACACAGTAGAACATCTGTTTCTATTGCACAAAACCTATGAACCAGACCTGGATAGATATGAAAATTTTCGTTCTTTTCTAATTTTGTTGTTTCAACGTTGCTTTCGCTACCAATCTCTAAAGTTAGTATACCAGATTCCACTATTATTGTTTCATCCTTCTTTTCATGAAATTGCCTAGAAAGTCTATGTCCCTTTTTTATAAAAAGCTTTTTTCCTACATATTTTTCTGTCTTGGCCCAGATTATTTCATGGCCCCACGGTTTTTCTATTTTTATTTTACTGCTTTTCATTATTGCTTCTCGTAAATTCAATATCAAATCTTTTTATCATATTGTTTAAATTTTGCTTTGAGGTGCCTAACACTACGGACGCGTCTCTTTTGTTTTTGGTTACAGATAAAGCATATCGAACAAAGGCTTCAGTACATATTTCAGGAAAATATTTCAATATTGAGAAGCCTAACAATTTGCCTTTTAGTGATATAGACAAGCTATCTAATTTTAGATATATAAGATCCTCTAATGTTAGATGTTTTATTTTATTTATAAAATCTTTATCTATTTTATTTTTTTCTAGAAGCTCTTTTCTATAATTATAATTTTGATTATTTGATTTATATTTTGTTTTTCTCAATGAATTATTGAACAACATTGTATTTCCTAACTGCCGAACCCAACCACCTCAACTAAAATAGCATATTCGAATTTATAAATCAAGGTTTTTTTTAGATTGCGTCTAGGCCGGCCTCTTCATCGGGGCTTTTTGCTTGCTCGTACTCATCGTTTGTTGGCTCTTCTGGTGGGATAGCTGATGTCTCATTGTCCCATTTATCAAAATAAAGTTTTATGTTTGCTATAAGATAGTCGTAAAACATCTCTTGATCTTCTGGGTTATCCAACTCACCATAATAATCTATAATAGACTTTTCAATAGTTGGGTAGACTCTTTCTGCTTTGTTGCGACCGGTCGTGTCAGCGCCAGAGATTGGCTTCATCTTCTCTTCTTCTGGGTCTGGCTCTTTAGGTTCATCTTTTTCAGATCCATCTCCAGCATCAATAAACTTTTCTTCATCGCCAGGCAGGGTCTCATCATTTACGCCCTCAACATCGATACCAACCTGTTCTGCCAAACTATCTTTAGGTTTAGTATCATTCAATTTTACGGGGGCTAGAGTGTCCTGTATCCACTTTACAATATGTGCACGAAAAGATCTTTTTTGGTCTTCATTTGTTGTCAGTGTCTTGTAAACTTCTCTCAATGTTGAAAGAACGTTCGTGTTCTTAAGAAGATCTTTCAAGGTGTTAATACCAGTGCTGTCAGAAGAATCTACGGATGGGCCTTCTGCTGCTTGTTCTAGTATTATGTCTCTCAAAGATACTCTAAGCTGATGCTCTTGAATTATGTACTCGATAAGATCTTGTCTTTCTTTTTTCTTATTTTGTATAAATTCTTTAATTCCTATACGAATTGTTTTTCTTAGTATTTTTTCTTGTTCTTTCAAGTCCTCTTCTCCTATGTCAGCAGGTTCCGCTATAATAGGGCCCGCAAAACCACCTTTCTTTTTTCTTGGAGGGCCCCCAACGGTACCAGCAAATCCAGCCACTGCACCCCCAGCCACTGCACTTGCTTCTTCGACTTCTTCTTCTGCTAAGAAAGCATTAGATATATCTTTTGGTCTACCTTTGTGAAACCCACCACCATGTTTGGTCAGATCTTGTCGACCCATATCTAAATAGGTTTTGTGAGCCTTTGAAAGCCTTTTTCTCATTCTTCTTTGAAATTTACCTTTTGAAGGGCCTGCTTTTGGAGCAGTTTGTTTGCGAAAGCTCTTTACAACCTCTCTTATCATCTCTTGTAGACCCTCTGCATCAATTTCTGGTTCCTGCACTTGATCTTCTTCTGGACGAGAAGCGTCAGCAGGGTTTAAACTTAAAATTCCCATTATAGCTAAAACATCTTCTGGCCTAGCTACAAAATCTTTTAGAAATTCTAATCCAATTGGGTCAATAGTTGCTAGATCAATGAAATCTCTCATGTCTGAAGCGTGATACAGAGCCGCATCGCTCGGCCGGCCCTTACCCTTGTTTAGTGTCTGTTCAATAGTTGGATTGTCCGCGAGCAACGAAAGATACTCTGTAGAGTGTTGAAAAGGCCCAACTGCTTTGGTTTCAATAGTTAGGTCAGGTCGCTTCTCTTTGCTTTTTGCTAATACTTTTGGACCGTACCTACTAGCATCATCACCTTTCTGCCCAACACCCAAAATTACAGTAGACCCTTCAGGTGCTGAATATACATTTTCTGAATCCGCTGGATGTTGTATAAAATTGATTGCGGTCATCATAGATGAGGCTACTCCCGGAGGACCAATCATAACTTCGGCTTTGTCTTTTATAGACGATTTGTCTATCATCACTTGCCAACATTGCACCGCCTGTTCAGCGCTGATTGAGCTGCCAGACTTCATCGCCCGTCCTGAAAGTTGTGGAGCTGAGACGAAAATATAAATTATATCGGCGCCTTCAGCCAGTGCTTCTGCAGCCAGCAAATGTCCCTTATGCGGCGGTTTGAAAGACCCCGGAAATAGAGCTACAGTAGGGGGCCCAGAATCGCCCTCTAAAGGACTTTGTTGCTTATCTTGAGGCTCTATAGGTCCGAAGCGTTGAAAGCGTTCCATACCCAAAATTTGGTTGGTTGGAGCAAAGTTTCCTGTAAACTTGTAGGTGACACCGTTATAGTCAAACACAAATCCCTCTGATGGGGTGTTTATATTTTTGACATCTTTCAATTTTATGAGTTGCTTTTCAAGCTCTTGTTTGGCTCTTTCATTTGACGAATCTTGTATATTGTTGATTGTATCTTTTACTTGATCCTGTAAGAATCTTATTTGTTTTGCGTTATCTTGTATAAAGGAGCTAGCAACGCCGTCTACCATTGCAACAGAAAAATCATGGAGCACCCTTTGCAAGTCAAGGGTGTAAGAAGCATATCGAAAGTTTTTTATCCAATTTCCCAATTCAGACTTCAAGTCAGTTGGCATACCTCTCGTAATGTCAGTAATACTGGGAACTTTTCCGTCTACTCCCGGCATCTTCATCACTCTTCGAAGTACTTTGCGATTTAGATCATCATCAAGACCAAACTCTTCTATTTGCGGAACAGTCTGAGCTATAACATAATCGTTTACAGTATTGCTGTCGTTAGTGCCTATATCTTGCATTAGATTGTTAACAGAATCTAGCGTGTCTCGAAGAATTGATTTGTTTTTTAGACCAGGCAATTTTACAACAGGATTAGTCTCAACAGAAAATATTGATACGTCATCAGTATCTTTTCCAACTAGATTTCTCTCTAAAGACTCAAAATTTTCAGTTGGATCGTATTCTAGTTTCTTGCCAGTTTCTTGATCAAATTTAGCATGGCCAACTCTGTGAATAAGGATAGTCTTTTTATCATATGGTATAACATTTGTAGTACCAAAGCCCCTAGGGTCACCCTCTTCTAAATCAGGGGTACCAGGATTCATTATTTCTGTGTTGAAATAGATATCAGTGTTTGGTCCAAAAATTCTTTCTTGTTCTTCTCTTTCTAGGTCTTTGACTGCGTTCTCAAAAGATTCTAGTGCTTCAACAAAGCTGTGCCTCAATGCTTGGCTTGGGTGGTTCGCAAAGAAAGAATCAAGCTCCTCTACATCAAGCCCACCCAGTTTTATTTGGCCCTTATTTCGTGCAGCCTTAGCTCTGCCGGTCAAAACATCAAAGGAGAGAAAGATGTTTTGACCATCAGTTTTTTCGGTTCCACGAAGCTTGCCATCGGCAGCTGCCTGAAGTAGTTGCTTGAGTTCGCCAAAAGTCATTTCCCCATTATCATAGATATGGTTCATGTGACCTGCGACAGCACCCTCTAAAAGAAGATCCTTAGACACAATACTAAATCCTTATTTTATCCAGAGTTTCTTTAGTGTATCAAAGATTTGGTTGTTTCTATTGTTAAATCTTGATTCGTAAAGCTCTTGCTCTTTTTCTGGAGTGTAAACCTTTGACTCATTTGCAGGATCATCAGGATCCGCCCACTTTGGCTTTCCATCCTTATCTCCATCAAGAGAGTCATCATTTGCAAACTGCTTTTCGTCTACTTTTTGAGTGCACTTGCAGTCTTTTGCTCCAGTTTCCCCTCTCTTGCATGCTGGACAATCGCAGTCTGCACCTTTTGGGCATTTCTTGCCTTCTTCAATTTCTTCATTTTCTTTGATTTTGACTGATAAGTTATCAGGATGTGGCTTACCTGATCCAGGGCAACCTTGCTCAGGTGTTAACCCACAGCAAGAGCTTTCCTTTTCGTCTAATACTTTTTTGTCATCTTTTTTGTGACTTCCGCATCCGGTTTCGTCGAGGGTCATGGCCGCTGCGGCCGCCCCAGCCGCCCCAGCCGCAGCCGAGGCCTCGGCGTACGCCTCTTCGGTGATACAACTCCCATTAAACATCTTGCCTTGTGTACCATTCTGCAGAGTGCATACCTTACCATTCTTCGTCCGTTTGGCGTCAAATTTACTAACCTTGTCTGAAACCCTGTTTTGCTCGCTTATCTCTTTTCTTACCATTTCTTCTAGTGTTGGTAAGGGCCTATATAGGGCCTGCATTGCTGGATCGTCTTCAACAGCAGACAGAGCCTTTAGTGCACCAGATCTTCTTGCTTTGTCTACGATTGCGCGATCTTGCGCTGGAAGCTTTGGATCCAGCTTTTTCGCTTTCTTTGCAAACTTGGTGGTAAAACTCTTTCCCTTATAGACAAAAATAGGCATGCGATTTCTGGTGGCTTCTCGATAAGCAATTCCTCTAGATTTTGCTTTACTAAAATCTGGAGCTTTTCTTCCCCTATAGTCTTTGCCCATGCTCCACTTCTTGCCCATTGCAAAAGCTTCTTCGCGCTGACTCAAGGCCGCCCCAACATCCTTCATCATGGCGCGCCCTTGTCGTTGCTGATCAAGCTCGACATTCGTTTGATTTCTTTGTCTCATGATCTCCGCATCCTCATCCGCACCGGTCCGCTGGCCAGCTGCTGTTCTGGGGGATCTTGCTAGATCTAAGCCTGTTTTCATGCCCCTGGCCTCTCCAGTCTCTCCGTCCGGGCCCTGTTTATCGACAAACTTCTGAATACTTGAACCCAGGGCGCGCTCATCGTCGGCCGGCGCGTTTTGGAACACTTGAGATAATATCTCTTCTTCATATCCATCTCCACCCAGCCCCAATTCCTGATTTCTTCGAGCAATCATACGAGCGCGCTCGCGCGATGTCATCTGCTCATTTACTCTTTTTCTTTTTTTCAAAAGTTTTCCAATGAGATTTTTCAACTCATTTTTTGATATTTTTATAGCCATTTTTTTACTCTCCTTTAAAAACTTGACTTCTTCTAATTGTTTTTTACATTTATCTTCCCAATCACGAAAGCACATATTACCCTGTTCATAAGCTTGTCTTTCCATATCTCTCATGTGGGAGTCTTCTTGCGCATATCCGGGCCCTAGAGAACCACACTTTTCCGGCGCTAAATCTCCTCTAAGATTCTGAGTATGATGCACTAATTCGTGAGCGATAGATCTAAGTATATCTTTCGGGTGTCTATCTGAAACAAAAATGGTAACACTTTCTCTTTCCGGATCGTAATATGCTGTTTTGCCTAATATATTTTTTGAGTTCTCAGCATCCTGCTTTAGAAAAAGCCTTGGTGGATGAGAAAACCCCATACGCTTTTGCGCGAAACCCATAAGATTTTTTATTAGTGTCTGCAGATCTTGCACTTATAACCCTCTAAAAAAGAAAAATAACTATAAATAAATAGTTTTATAGCTTTTGTTCGCCGATAAAAGTTTGATAATGCCCTGAGATGGGCTGCAACCGAATATTTGCAGGCCCACGCAAGCCCACTCTAAATGGTCCAACACCCGGGTCATGATAAAAACTAGTAGATGTTATAGTGTCCGCGCCACTGGTAAAACTAACAGGAACGTTTACGCTGGTTGTGCTATTCCAGTGGACTGAATTATCAACAGATAAACCCTTGTTTCCAACTGTACCAGCAGTATCTTGGGTAAGCAAAATCTTACCACTACTAGGTGTGGCTGCAGTAATCCCAAAGCCTGATTGTGCATTGATTGTATTTTTTAGAGCAACTGCAGTGCCGGCGCCACCACCACCAGCAGCAGTAATTCCTGTGACTGCTATCCTACCAACACCACTGGTACCATCTGCATTATCATCAATCTCAAAAGTTTTTGAAGTCCCAGCTGCATTGACAATGGTGATATGCGAGCCTTCGTTTGGCTTGCTAGAAAAAGTAAAAGTAGCCGTCGCCTGAACAGCAGATACATATGTTACTTTTTCTCTTTGCGCAAGAGAGGCAGAGTGATTTGTTATAGAGTAATCTTCCGTAATGCTAATTGACATCTATGTTTTCCCCTATCGTTCCCGGGCTACCTTCAATTACTCTTATATATTTAGCAGCGGCCGCGTTTGCTTTTCTTACTGCCCTCTTGAACCATGTAGAGACAAGCATGTCGCGCGCACCACCACCACCAGCAATTGCAGCATGTAGGTATATACCTTGTTCTAGAGTCGTTGGATTGTATGCGTCAAATCCAAATTGCGACTCCATGTTTCTTCTTCTCCTGTCGCTTCTGAGAACATTGCGGATAAAACCCGCGCTCATCATGGCGCCCACAGTCGGCTCTCTATATAGTAGGCCCGGGTCTTCTAAAATTTTAGCTACTGGTAAGCCTGCACGATCGGAAGTACTTGCATAGTTTTGCGCAAAGGTATTTTGTATCGGGCCGCGGCCTCTATACTTGTAGCCTGGAAGATTAGCATCAAAAAGAGCAGGATTTATTTGGCCGGCCGTACTTGAGTCTCCGTTAACGATTACTGGCATAGTGATCTGTTTGATCCCGTACTTTGGAACATTCTGGTAAGGAGAATAACCATAAGCTATGTTGAACATTGCAATGCCGGCTTTTTTGCCAGATTTATCTGATGAAAGCTGCGCCCATTCACTTTCAAAGGGCTCTCTCCCAAGTTGTCCCCGGAAGATCCTTGCAATCCGATTACCTACAGTTTGTCGTTTTGCAGTGGCTTGGTTCTTGATTTCTCCGGTTTTTCTATTCTTTATATATCCATGTACCAAAAAGTCATAGCCATACCACGAACTTTCCTCTATTCCCTCGAAACCAGACTCTTTGCCCATTACTGCAAGAGCGCCTGCCAAAGAATATTTATTAGTTATACCTAAATTATAGAGCTGGTTTATAAACTTTTCTGCTGTGTCTTTTTTTGTTCCTTCGAGATTGTGCTGAATTCCAAACTTTTCTAAACTCACCACCTCACCTGATAGGTCTCCGCCTAAATCTGAAAGGCTATATCTTTGGCCAGAGTATTCTAAACTGCCGCTTGCATCGCTAAAATCCATATTTCCAAAGCTCCTTAAGAATTCTTGTAAACCACGGGGCTTACCTAAAACATCTAACTCTTGATCGGCCTGTTCCCTGAATACGTCTATATCCATAGGGTTCCATCCGAAAGGATCTTCCATAAACAATTTTACCATATATATAGCGTATAGAAGACTGCTCACTTGGCCATCGTCAGGCACGAGGCCCACCTTGTCAACAACAGACTTTGCTGTCTCTTCTATGCTGCTCTCAGTCGATTGATCTGAATTCATTGAAAAGGACCCTAAAATCTCTAGCAAAGGAAATTGCGTTTCTACATTCTCTCTGCGTATCCCTGGCCGCCTTCCTGGCCTCTGGATCCGCGGCTTCTTCTTCGGCTTCTTCTTCGCGGCGTTTGCTACTGCCTTTGGGTTTTTGGCTGCAGCTCGTGCAGCTTTCCTACCAGCTAGTTTGTTTTTTACAGCCCAGCCTAGGGCGCCCGCGCCCGCCGCCAGTGCGGTAAATAAACCACTCAGCGCTGCCCCGCCAACTCTTTGAAGAAGATTGAGAAGAAGGTCTCCACCAGTATCTATATTAGTTTTGGCAATGTCATACGCCAAGTAGGGCGCGAGACCTCTTATAAAGTCCATTCCTCTTACAGACCCATCTTTCGATATGTGCGAGTGATTTTTGTCCCAGAGTTTTTGGATATCTTTGACACAGTCTTTTATTATTTCTTTTCCGTCGTCAGTCAATTTCAGGTTATTATTACAACTTGCGTCGCAGCCGGCCGCTTTGAGGTCTGATTGTGTGACCTTATAGTTACGAATCTTCTTTAGGCCTCCGTCCTTCTCTTTTTCAAACTTCTTGTATATATGCTTTGTTAGCTTTTCGTAACACGTCAATACGGACTTTGCATAGTCTTTTTCAACTGCAGTTTCAGGCGTGCCAAAGACTTCATCCCACAGTCCACTCAAGGCATTGATGCAGCCTTGCCCGCCGGCGATGACACCGCTAAGGAAGCCGTACGCAGGATTTTCAGCTGCTGGCGCGTCAGAGGCCCCTTTATAGCATGCATACGCCGCTCCAAACGCAACGACCCCTCCTGCAGCTTTTGTAATTCGACCAGCTGCTGCAGCACGATCAGCGAATGTCTTTTTTGGCTTGGGAGTTTTAGGTTTCTTGGGGTCTAGCCTTGTCTTTCTCTTGGTGACCTTAGCCGGCTTCGTCTTGCTCTTTCGCGTGAACGTTCTCTTGTTGCTTCCTGTTTTTCCAGTCGTAGACGTTCTCTTTTTGAATGTTCTCGGCTTTTTGCCTGGCCTGCGCGGAATGCGCAGCTGTTCAGAGAGCAAAGATTCTATGAAGTCTTCATACGCGTTGGTGTCGCCCTCATTCTGATCCTGCTGTTCGAGCATTCGAACTATATCGGGAAGTTTATCTTCATCTTCTTCTGGCTCTGCAAGAAAACCTTTCGGACGATTCCAGTATTTATTGTTATCACTCATAATAGTAATTAGGCTAGATGTATTCTTTGTCTCCAGAAAAATACGTTTCTAGATCTTCGTTTACATCCATTTGTAATTTGGTTTGAATCCAGAATTCCATATCATTTCTGGTTTCAAATTCTAGCATGTGCGGACCATGATAGGCCTTCCACACACCAACTTCATCAAGTATATCCATTTTATTGATTACTAGCTTATCTATGCCATTTATTCTTGCAGCCATCCTTAACATATCAAAATCCATCCAATTTATTTGCCTGGATCTGCCAGTTGTGGCGCCATATTCTTTGCCTAAATCTCTTATTGTTTCAAAGACATCATCCGGACCTTCAAAGTCCTTTGCGCCAACATAAGTTTCGTAAATTTTTGCAACGCCCCACACATCTCTTATAGATTTAGGTGGAACTCCGTTCAATATTGCAGATCCCACAGTGCAATGAGAAGAAGTAACGTACGGATAATCGCCCCAATCGATATCTAGGCCAAATCCTTGCGCTCCTTCAAAAAGGATCTCTAATTCATCGAATTCTTCATTTTCATGAAGCTCATGGTACAGGCTAACTATATATTTACTCAATCTAGGGTCTTCTAGGGCCCTAACGCCCCTTCTACCGTACTTATCGCGGTAGGCCGGCCCATTACCCCTCTTTGTGGTGCCAATGTCCTCATCCTTTGAATCTTCGGCTTTGTGAAAATCTGTTATTATATGTGCATTGGATGCAACCCTCACCAAGCTGCCGGCTGGCACACCGGATTTCTCAAGTTCTTCTATTTCTTTTAGGAAAGTGTCGACATGTATGACACATCCAGGTCCAATAATCGATTTTATGCCAAAAAAAACACCACAAGGGATGTGGTGGGTTACAAACTTTACACCGTCATGATAGATGGTGTGACCAGCGTTGCATCCGCCGTTATATCTTATGACATGTGTATAATCGTTTTGCCTACATAAGGCGTGGGCGATTTTACCCTTACCGCAATCTCCATATTGAAGATCAACCACAACATCCGCTATCATATCGCATCCTTTTGTTATTTGTCTTTTGTTTTGTAAGAATTTAAGATTCTTTTTCCTAATTTTGGGTTTCTTATGTTAGAAATAAGTAAACTTTCTATTTTTGACTGCTTTTCTTCTATTCTGTTTTGCCTGGATAACAAAAATCCACAAAGCAGTAAGTTTATAAAAATAAATATTAGATCAATGTATTCATGCATCCTGTTTTTCCGTGTCTCCCCATGGAGCGTCTGCCTCTAGGTCCAATAGAGACTCTATTCCTCCGCCGTCGCCATATTCTAGATAATCTGAGTCCATGTTGCTATCTTTTTCTATAAAGTAATCTTTTATGTAGGCTTCATTTAGAGACATCTTTTTGTCATATGATGATATCTTTAAATTTGATAACTTTTCAAGGTATTTTGAATTTCTCAGCATCTTGAAGGCCAAGTTTTCTGGAGAGTATATACCTTCCTCTTCTAGTCCTGCTTTTCTCATTCGCGAGACCTTCTTTTTTACTTTATTAGATAAATTGTAGGCTTCTTCATATTTGCCTTCTTCAAAAAGCTGCTCTGCGTGATCAATTGTTTTTGCGATCATCTCGGCTTTCTTTTCTGTTGTATAGAGATCATAGAAAGATTCCATTTGATTGGGCTCCTTAACCCAGGTCTTCTTAGTAAGTGACCACACGCCGTCAGACTCGTGAGTTTCGTTTGTATCCTGGAAGTATATCTCTACTTCATGCCCTCTTATAAAGATATCATGCGTCTTATTCCAGTTTATTCTACTCTGATCCAGTGCGCGCTTCACTAATTCAAAATCATTGCTTATCTTCGAGAAGTCAATTAGGATGTGGAGATCAATATCAGAGTCTTTATGCCAGCTCAAGCTAGCAATTGAACCTGTAATAGTGATATCATCATAAGGAACTCCCAAATCCATTGAATCATACACATCTTTAGCTATTTTTAGTAATGTTTCTTCTACTTCAGGCAGTAAGACCTTCTCATCCCAGAAGTCCCTATGAAGGTAAGGCTTC
>Ga0208666_1000828_pt1 | contig 14189 bp, 23 predicted proteins | sample 5B_taG_FD_184078 | JGI IMG/M metagenome (GOLD analysis project Ga0208666, IMG submission 184078) | Marine viral communities from the Subarctic Pacific Ocean - 5B_ETSP_OMZ_AT15132_CsCl metaG (SPAdes) (version 2) | ecosystem: Environmental > Aquatic > Marine > Oceanic | place: Pacific Ocean...
CTATTGCGACTTGAGAAGATGTGAGTCTCACTTGTTTGCGACCACTCTTTGTACTACGCGTTGCAGAGGCAACGTTTTGTGTAGGTTTAGTAGTCTGTTTTTCTTCTACTGGTCTATCAAATTTATGGGGAAATTCAAGTCTTATTCTTTTATCAACTTCCTCATAATATTCGTCAGACTGAGGATCCATACCTTCTTCTTCAGTAAGTTTCCTATGTAGATCAAATGCTGTGTAAGTCATGGCATTATCCTTGCCAAACCACTCATTTTTTTCTGCCCAAGCTTCCGCTTTTGGATCTCTGGCAGGTTGTTGTACTGGTTGTTGTACTTGTGTTTGAACAGGTTGTTCTTTAGCCGCAGTTTCTTGAACTTGATGTTGAGTTTTTAATTCTGCTAATTTACCTTGTTCATAACCTAATTGAGATATTTGAGTTAAAGCTTCTACTTCAGATTTAGAATCTTCATTTTGTCTGGCTGCTGCAAGTTTTGCTTGAGCTGCTGCAATAGAAGAAGAAATTCTTCCTTCCATCTCAGTAACATAATTTTTATCTAAAGATGTAGCTTGTGTTTGAAACTGATCTCTTTCTTGTTTAATACTTTGAGCGTAACGTAAAGCTTCTTCTTTTTGTCTTTCAGCTTCACGCATTTTCTTTGTAAGTTTAGCTATTCTTTTCTTAACTCCTTCAGAATACTCTTCAACTGCTTGAGTGTTGTCTTGTTGCTTATCAGTTTTTTCTTCGTCAGCTTTCTGTGTAACCTCACCGCCGTCGTTCTTTTTATCTCGAACAACAGGCTGCTCATCAGATTTCTCAGCTGTGTCAGCGGGCTGATCATCGTACGTAATATTTGGTTCATTTGGTTTTACCTCGTTTTCAAAAGTTTTGTCAGCTTCTTTTTCTACTTCTGGTAATTCTACTCTTGCACCCGGTCCGGATGTATCTAAATCGACCATTGGCTCATTAGATAATTTTTCTTCTTTGTCTGGCATAGTTTTTCTCCTCTATGATTAAAATTCGTGGAATATGTCTTCAGGGTTTTCCACGGTTGCTAAAACTTCATCGTCATTAAGAAGTCTTATTTCACCCCCATCTATTTTAATTCGTGATCCGGCGTATCTTGCAAAGATAATCCAATCACCTTTTTTGGCCCAAGGACCTTCAGGAAATCTTTCCTTATCATAACAATGTGGTCCCATGTCTAGAACTAAGCCGCAAGTTGATGCTACTTGTGATCTTTCTACTGTGTCATCAGCTAATATAATTCCCCCTTTAGTTTTTTCTTTTTGCTTAAAAGGTAAAACTAAAATTCTCCAACCAGTTGGTTTAGGTAATTTTGCTGAGACTTCTTCTTTTTTTTCTGTAGGTTTTACACCTACAAGTTTTTTATTTGGTAACTCAATTTTCGGTTTTTGAGTTGATGTTGATAACTGTTCCTTCATTTTCTTTTTGCTCCTTTTTATTTAGCAGGCTGGATATTTCCTGACTTATGTATTGATACGTTCGTATCTGTCCTAACATATACTGATATTTCTCCATATTGTCAACACCACCAGATGCTAACGAGGATACTACATCGTCATGTCTTAACTTTATTATTTTTCTTATCTTGTCGATAAATGTCATTTCATCCATTATTTCTTTTTCCTTTTCTTTGGCTTTATTTTGCTACCATATTTTTTAGTCCATTTTTTTGCAATGGCAGGCTCTTTTGCAAATAAATACTTACGTTGTTTTTCAGATTTAAAGGGCAACTCTAGGCTCCCTAAAATCAGAAATTGCTTTTAATTTTTCTTGAGCATCAGCAATTTTTTGAAACTGTTTATCTATTTCATCAAGGTGCTGTGGGTGCTCACCAATACCTACAGAATTTTCTAGGTATATTTTAATTGTTGCGTCTGCTTCTGCTATTTGTGCTTCGTATCTAGCTTCTAGTGCGTCTAGTATCGCTGTTTTCATTTAACACTTCCATCGTTTACGTGCCTGTCGAAGTCTTGAATTTGGATTAGCCGCAGCCTTTGGAAATTTTTTCATTTGGCCTGCGCTTCTTGCGCAGTACGACTTACGTCGATTTGCAGCTTTTGATCCTGGTTTTACTTTTCCAGTCACGGCTGTTTTTAGTTTTGAACCGGGATTTTTTCTTCTATAGGCAGCGACACCGGCTCGTGTCATACCTGCTCCAGATTTTGTAGACCTGAAGTTCTTCTTATTTCTAGCTGGCATGTTATCTTGCTTTCGCATTTTTAATAACTCCTTTTAAAGTTCTAGCTTGTCCAGCATGTAATTTAGATGCTTTTTTCAAACCCTTAATTACTTTTTTTATTTTTTTTACTTTTTGTTTTCCCATTATACTCTTCCTCCAAATGCCATTCTTTTTCTCTTTGCAAAAGTTGCAACGTTAGTTGGCTTACCACCTACACCTTGTGCTTTACTTCTTTTCCTTGCAACGGCACTCCGTTTCTGGGAGTCTGTCATGCTTGCTGCTTTGGCAGCAGGGACGCACTTTGGATACTTTCTTTTTGATCCACTTGCAGATTTTCTTCCACATTTTTTAAAACCTCCGCCTTTTTTCTTGGCGCCAATATCTACCCAGTCTTGTTTGAACCATTCTTTTAAACCAGCCATTAGTAGACCTTTGTTACTTTCCTTCTATTAGACATGACCTTACCACAACCTTTAGCGATACCACCGTTTTTATAACCGATTCTACCACCATCTTTTTTTCCTGCAGGTTTAGGTCCTTTAAAATCTTTTCTTTTTGTACCAGAAGGATCTTTAATTTTACCAGCACAAATTTTACTAGCGTATGCATTTGCATATGCACTGGGGTAAACTGCAAATTTTCTTTTCGCGGCCGACTTACCTCTAGGACAAAGTTTAGTCATTATCTTTTCCTCGCTGTCTGTTTTGCACGTTTAAAGTTTGCTGCAGTTGGTGCACCCTTTGCACCTTTCTTTCGCATTTTACCACCACGTTTACGTTTGGCGTGAATATTAGCGTATAAACCTGGACCTGCCATAATTAGTTCTCGTTAATAACTAATTTGCAATCAATACAATATTTTACTTTTTTAGAAACAATGTTTGTATGAGCGCAAATAATTTTAGTACCAAAAAGTTTTTGTAATAATCTTTTAATCATTATTTTTTCATTTTCATTTTCTTTTTGGTTTTAGGAATAACACCTTTTGCCATTAAGATATCTTTTTTAGTAATTTTACCATCACCTGAATGATCTGGAAATTTGCTTTTCTTTTTAACTCGGCCACCTTTTTTATACATAGCTCCTCCAGACATTCCCATGTCTGACGGATAGTAACCTGATTTCATATCTTTTCTAGCTGTTCCGCCACCCATTAATTTTTGTCTTGGATTAGCTACTTGTGTATTATAGTTTCTGTTTGCCATTATTTTCTCCCTTTTGTATAAGCTCTTCCATATCCACGTAAAGCCTTACCACCTGATTTTGTTTTAACAATTCTACCACCTTTTTTAGCCATAGCTCCTGTAAAAAAATCACTATTGTAATCGTCAGGTGTTAGCATCTTTGGTTCTTTAGGCATTTGTGAACGTGTTGTACGAATAGAAAATGGACCGTAGTCTTTTAATTTCATTTGACCAAATCCAAATTCTTTTGCTTCGTTATTAGCAATTGAATTATTTCTTCTTCTTCTACCTAAAGCAGCTGCACCCATTCCTGCGATTGCAAGAGCTGGCAATACTTTTTTTAGTAGTTTTTTAATTTTTTTCTTAGCCATTATTTTTTTCCTCCGTTTCTAAAAATCTGTGTACCCTTTATACCATATATGCTCGCCACGACAAGGATCCACAAATTTGTGAACCAGGTCGGGAGCGCCTGGAAATGCTCAAAAAACACTTTTATCTTGTCCATAGCTTGTACGTCATCTGAAAAGACTCCATACGCCAGCACCACGATGGGCAACGTGAGAATTATGAGAACGGCCTCGTCCTTGTAATCTGATTGTCTCGCTTCTAACAATTTACCCTGGTAAGCTTCCTCACCACGAGCTTGTTTTTCTGCATGCAATAGTTGTGCATCAGACATAGCGATTTTTGCCTTCTGCTTGTTAGCATAAATTTTACTTCCAGCAGAAACGGCTAATTTAATTGCCGATAACCACATGTTAGTACCAAGTAGCCTTTACAGGTTTCTTATCTGCTCTTAAAGCTTTAGTGCCTTTAACTTCAACAGTTTGTGATTCAAATGGATTAGTAGCTTCTACAACTACACCACCTTGTTTCATACCATCTTTGTCTGCACCTAACTCAGGAGTAACGTTTTGGTTTTTATTTTTTTTCATATGTTATCCTTATACTATCTTTTAGGACCTTTCAAGATCCTAACATCTGTTTGTTTCATCATGTCGTTCATCATTTTTGCATCAATTCCCATTTGCGTCTTTTCTAACGATGTATCAGCTCTTAATTCAGCTAATTCTTCGTTCTGTTGCAGCTTTTCATCAAACTGTTGTTGACCCATTAATTGTTTAGATTTATCTAAATTTATCTTTTCTTGTTCTTGTTCACGTTTAGCATTGTCATCCATAGCTCGTAAATCAAGTTCTCTTGCTTTTAATTTAGCAATTGGGTCGCCGCCGAACTCTCCCATGATTTTATTTTCTTCATTTTTAAATTCTTCGGTCATTTCTGCAATTAATTTTGCTTTTCTAGACTCTAAATTCATAGACATTTGCATAATTTGTTGTTGATACTGCGGATCTTGTTGTAACATTGGGTTTTGTTGTGCCATTTGTTGCATTTGCATTAATTGTGCAATTTCTTCTCTAAATTCTACCTCTAATTGCTCTTGTGCCATCAAAGAAATGTGTTCAAAAATGTTTTTTTCGAGTGCAGCCATTACAACTGGGCTATTTCTAGCAATATTAGTCGCCATAAAGTTTAAATGAGTTGTAATATGAGCTTGATGGTCTTGTCCTTTAAAAGCTTGGAACGGTTTACCCGACATTGCAAGAATATTTTCTTGTGCGGGGTCCATTGGAGTAGGTTGTTGCGGTGGTGGTAAGATTTTATCAATATTTTTTACACCGATCGCTGTGTACATTGCGTGAAACGCTTCGTAAAGGTTGTGCATTTGTGGATTTGACTGTGCAAGTTGCAATTCAGTTTGTGCTAAACTAATTCTTTGTGACTGAGAAAAAATATTTGGGTCTGCAACTGGAATAATATCTACTTTATCATCAAAATCTGCAACTTTAATATTTCTTTGACCACCTACTACATCATAAGGATACTCTTGAGGTAGATAAGTTTTAAAAACTCCAGCCAATAATTTAAATTCGCTTTTCATCGCCACATACAATCTTTTATGTATGGCTGACATGACTCTTGAACCACGTTCTAAAAGAGCGATAGTCGTACCAACAGCTGCTTGTTGGTTGCCGTCTCCGACCTGCATGTCAGCGATGGCGGCAAATCGTTGCCCTGCACTTACCACAATACCCATCAACTGTAATAAAGTTGGTGACGGTTCTTTAAATGGTAATGGCATAAATGCATCTTTGATACTTCCTCCAGGTGCATCTACATCTCTGAATTCTCCAGGTTGAATTGCTTGTGCTTCATCTCTAACTCTGATTCCACGTTGTTTAAATCCTGCCGGTAAATTACTTAAAGTTCCTGCGTCTAGTAGTTGACGTAAAGCAGTGGTTGCCGTTCGTGACAAACCACCGATCATATGTATTAATCCAAAGCCATAAAAACCCATGCCAGGTAAAAATTTAAAATGTACAAAATAATCTATTTTAGATTTTGTTGGGTCTTCTGCTTGAAAGTTTCTTCTAATCGATAATATCTCTCTGCTACCCATTTCAAGGGTTACAATGTATGGAAGTTTAATTCCTGTAGGCTCATTATTAGAATCTTTATCTTCAAAACCTTCTAAATCTAAATCAGTATGGATTTCTAAAATTGTAAAGACATCTTCATCTTGTGTTTTTTTGACACCTTCTAGTTCTCTTTCTTTTTTTTGTACTTCTGTTTCTTCGTTGTACCCTGGTGTTAATTCTATATCTTTATAAAAACCTGATACTTGTTTTTTTCTAACTTCGTTCTCAGACATTTTAATCATGTGAATAACAGACTCCGCATCTTCTAAAGAAGTTGCAGTGTATGGAACAACTAAATCATCAGCCGGTACAAATTTTGAGACGGCTCTGCCAAGCAGTTCATCGTAATAAACTTTCTTGAACGCAGAGCCGGCAAGAGGGAGATAAAAAAGCATTTGATCGAACTCGGGTTCATACTCCTTCATCACATCCATGAGCTGATAGTTCATGAATTCTTTAACTCTGTTTGATTGGTCTTCTCTGGCTCTATCTGCTAGTCCAACTATTCTAGTGTGTACTGGACCGTTAGCCGGTAATAATTCTTTGTAAGCTTGCGCTTGAAATTGAGTAACCGCTTCTGCAAGAACAGGATGAGTTGCACCACTTGCTCCTTGAAAGGGTTGAGTTGGGTTTTCGTATTTAAATCCTAAAAGGTCTAATCCTTTTGTATAACTGTCTTCCCAATCTTTTCTTGAATTTTTGTATTGATTATAATTTGCTGCAAGTTCAGAACCTAATTTACCTAAAACATCTTCGGGTAAAAGCTCTGCTAAGTTATCGAAATGAGATTCACCACCACCTGCATTAACTGCTTCAGGATCAAAACTAATTGTTGCACCACCGTCTTCTTCTTGGGTTACTTCAATATCATCTGGTCCGACTTGCTCTTCAATATTTTCTTGTTGAGCGACAGCGATTTCTTCTTCGCTAGGTAATTTAATTTCAGTCTCTACGTTTGGTAGGGCTTTGTCTATATCTGCCATTTATATTCTCCGAGTTCTTTATTGTTGTAACCTGTTTTGTAGGAACATTCAACCCCTGTGAGTCAGGTCCTTTAAGTGGTGGGATTTCCTTCCATTTGACGTGTTGCATATTTGCAACAAGAGTTTTATTCTTCACTGAACATGCCTCTTTTATTTCTGTAGTCATCAAACAATTCGTAACCACTGATACCAGCAGATAACGCAAGACCTGGTAAACCAAATCTTCTAGACACAGTTTTTAATACACTTGGACTAATTCCAAGTCTCATAGTTTTTGCAATTGTAGGATTTAATCCTTTAGTAGCAAATTCTGTTGCAGGGCCCATAAAAGCAGCACCTAAATAATTTGCTGGATTAGTTGCAATGTCAGTTAATGAGTCACCCTGTTGTACTTGACCTGCAATATACAAAGGCTCAGTTGCAAGTAATGCAGCCGGTGTACCTAAAGCAGTTAAACCTCTTCCTAAAGTTTTTAATGCTGTCTTTGTAATTCCAGATTTATTTGCACCCAACGCTCCGCTTCTTGCTGCTTCAATTGTAGATGGTGCAACTGCTGCAGTTCCTGCTACAGCACCAGCTCCAAGAACTGGTAATTGATAATCTAATATCTCTGGACTTTCTTCTGGTGTGTTATCTAAAGATCCTGTTACCATGTCGATCAACATATTTTTTTGTTGCTCTTCGTTTGACAAATAAGTTGTCGGGTCATCGTTCATAAATTTTTTAACAGCACCTGCTGTTGCTGCACCGACTGCAGCTAGGGCACCAAACTTACCAGCACCTTTTACAAATGGACGTTGTAAAAAATTAGTTGCAGCGTTTTTAACTTTGTTAATAGGTCCTTCTTGGTATGGTAATTGATTAACTTCTTGCGCTAATTTTTGAGGATTGTTTTGTAATGCATCTTCAACAGCATCTACACATTTTAATGCTGCCCCACCACTAGCCTTTCCTTTAATACTTGGTAGTTCACAAATTTGACCACCCGCTACTGCATCAGCTCTAGCGTTATTAAAAAATTTAGTTAAAATTTTCTCTCCTTCTGGTCTTTTATAAAATTCAGTAACCTGATCTTTAATTTTTAAAAAATCTGAACTAGCTTTTCCAGAACCACTACCAAATATAACATCATCAACTTTAACTTGCACACCTTTAGCTTCTAATTGAGGAACTGTTTTTAAATCACCTGATTGTATTTGAGATGTTGCTTCTCTAGCTAGAGCGTTCAAATCTCTATTTAATAATTGATAATCTCCAGTTGCTCTAACTCCAACACCTTGAATGTGGTGTTGTTCGATAGCATTTTTTGTTCCCTCAATTCCAACTTCACCCATCATATATTTGTACAAATCAGAAAGACTTATTCTACTTGTATCAATACCTTTGTTTTGTAAAATATTTTTTAATGCACCACCTATTGGAAGTTTTGCTTTATTAGCAATGTCTCTAAATTTTTTAGTCTCCGCATAGTCAGGGTGATTAGACATTAAAACACCATCAGCGTTGGACCCTGTTATAAACTTATCAGCAAATAAATATTTATTACCCCCACCAAACTCTGTGTTATCTATAAAACCTATAATCTTGCTTTTGTTATTAATATTTTTTCGAATAGGCTCATAACGAGTATCTCCTAATCTAAATGCTCTATCCATTTGAGCACCCATCCATCCGTCTGCACTTTTTAAATCTGCAGCTAATTCATAAGGTTTTCCTTCTTTAACAAAGTTTACTACTTTCTTATAAACGTTTTCGTTATCTTTTAAATTTGAAATTCCAAATTTAAAATTTTTAAAATCCCAATCGTCATATAAATTTGCAAACTTATTTTTAATATCTTTTTGAGTTTCTTTTGAAAGAGGGTTGTTTATTTTTTTAAAAGGTGAGTATGTACCACCTTGTTGATTAAGTCTTGTAAATATTTTTGATTTCTCAAATCTGTTTAAATCATCGAATTTAGTTTTAGTTATTCTATCTGGATTTTTCTTATGTTCTCCTCTAGTTGCTTTATCTAACTCTGCTTTAGAATATAGTTTACTTTCTCTTGGTGGTTGAGGTGCTTTAGCTACATCTCTAATTACAGTTATATTAGGGTTATCAAATGCTATATTGTTTACTTGTACTTTTGGATTTTTATAACCAAGCTCGTCTAATTTTTTTATAAGTTCTGATTGCTTTATTGTTGTTTTACCTTTTAAAAAATTTTTTAATTTTTGTGAAGTTCTTGATTTTTCAGAATCTTGTGGAAGTGATCCAGGTATAACAAATTTACCTCCTCTATATTCTAAAGCTTTTCTAATTTTAACTCTAAGTGGTTTGTTTTCAGGACCAACTAAATCTGCATATTTTGCGTTAGGGTTACCTGTATAATATTGGGCAGCTTTATCTAATTCCTCAACAGCGTATTTTGATTGAGGGCCAGCAGAAAAAAGTTTAGCCATTAGACCTCCAAGATCTTAGCTAGTCCACCTTTTGCAAAGTTTTGTGTTTCGTCAATAAACCTTGCAGTTAATCTATCAAAGCTTGGATCAGTTGGACGTAGACCATTTGCATCTACGACATTGTTTAAGACTCTGTTTGTAAAGATTATAATCTCTTCTGAGCTTGCACCTGATGGCAATGCTTCAGCGATTCTTGGACCAAAATATTTTTCAACTAATACTAAAGGATCTCCTGCAATACCTCCGCCACCTTCTGTAATATATTTAACATCAGCTTCATCTATAATGTCTGCAAGGTTTGTTCGATTAGGGTTTTCTTTTTTTAAAGTCTCTACTAAAAATTCTCTGGCAGTTGCACGTTTAGTGGGGTTGCCTCCTTTGTTAGTCATCACAGCTCTAAATTGTTTTTCAAGTTCAGGGTCCTGTTTTGCTAAAGATCTAATTGTTCTTGCAAATCCGTCAAAGCCTTGTTCAACTGGTGCTGCAATATCATCTGGTCCGCCACGTGAACCGGGAGGAGGTAGGTCAACAGTATCTATCGCCCTTTTTGCTGCTGCAGCATTTTTAGTAACTCTAAGGTTATCTAAATCATCTAGACCTTCTTCAAGATCAAAATCATCTCTCAATGACATTAAACCTTCTTTGTCTAAATTCCTGGTCCTTGTTGCCAGGTCAGTGATGTTTGCTGGCGCTGCAGGTGGATTATAAAACTCATCCATCTTCATCATGTTAGTTAAAAGTTTGTTTGCTTGAATGTCGTTAAGTTTATCGGCTGTTGCAAACCCGACCGAGCTTTTTAATTCTTCTAGTGCTTTGCTTTTAGATATTGCACCAAGTGCCTCGACGTTTAAATCCATATCTAGGAAAGGTTCTGAAGATCTACCGGTTCCCATAAAATTAACATTGGATCGGGTACCAAGGACCTCTGATACATTTCCACCTAGTTTAGAATATAATTTTATAATGGAATCTATTATTTGTTTTTTAGCCATAATACTTTACGTGTCCTCTTACAATAGGCTCTTCTTCATAGTCTTCAGGATGTCGAACCAAACCACCCTGTCTAATTCTCATAATGGCCTGTGTCGTACTATCGACATAGTCATCATATTCGCCAAATGGGAAAGCTGCACATTCTTCTACAACTTCCTGTGCAAAATGCTCATGCATAGGAGCCCATATTTTTCCACTCTCAAAGAGCGGGGCAACGGCGTTTAATCTTGTATGTTTATCATTTCCTTTTGAGGGTGTAAAGTTAATTACTGGAATATCCATTTGTCTAAGTTCGTGAGTTAGAGGTAGTCCTGTAGCTTTCGCCTCAATAATTACCATATCAGGTTGCCAGTCTCTATACTCTTCTAAAGCTACACGCCGGAGTTCTGGAAAGTCGTACCGGTCTTTAAATGCGTTAAGCAGTATTATATTTTGTCCGTCGGCCTCGGTCGTAAAGACTCCCCACGTGGTTATAGCTGAAAAGTCAGAACTAGTTTTTTTAGTAAATGCTGTATCGTAAGACTGTACTATATAATCTAAAGGTGGTGGATACTTGTTTGTCCAGTCACGCCACCAATCTCTTTTTAAGATTGCTCCTTCTTCTGAAGTCGGGTTCTGCATATATTGGGCCAACCAGTTGGAAACAGGGATCGAGGCTTTTGTTTTAAGTAACTCTTCTGTCGTCCAAAATTCTGGCCACACAGGTTTTCCATCAGGTAGTATTGCAGGTAGTTCTACAACTTCCCATTGATCACTCCCTTCTTCAGATTGTGCTTTTAATAATTGACCGGTCACATCTTTAGTTGACCACCTGGTCATTACAATAACGATAGCACCACCAGGCTGTAAACGCTGACGTGGACCGGCTGTATACCAGTTCATAGCTTTCTCAAATGCTTTACCGTCTGCTCTTACATCTTGTTCTTTGTGTGGGTCATCAATAATTAATAGATCAGCACCACGACCTGTTATTGCTCCACCAACACCGGCTGCAAAATATTCTCCGCCTTTGTCAGTTTTCCATTTCCCTGCTGCCTGACTATCTTCTTGAAGTCTAGTGGGAAATAGTTCTTTGTAATTTTCTTGGTCTACAAGATTCTTAGTCTTACGTCCAAAGTCAATAGCAAGGTCTGCTGTGTGAGTCGCTTGAATAATTTTTAGTTTTGGATTCTTCCCTATCATCCAAGCAGGGAGCAGGTAACTTGCAAATTCTGATTTAGTATGCCTTGGTGGCATATTGATGATTAGACGTTTGATCTTTCCGCTAGCAAGATCATTAAATTTTTTATTAATAATTTTATGGTGGGACCCCTCTATAAATTCTGGCCACACGTACTTAACAAAACTTAAAAAATTTTTTGTAATATTTGGACGAGCTTCATCCAAAGCTACACTACGTTCTAGCTCAATTAGGTTAGCGGCTTCTTCCTGGGTTAGACCCTCATATTTTTTTTCTAAAATTTTTTCTTTTTGCATATCTACAATATGTTTTCAAAACTTATACCATAATCGTCTAAATCTTCAACTTTAGTCATGACTTAGGATCCCTTTTGTATTTAGGGGGTGTTGGGTTTTATAAAAGCAATCTGGGGTGGGCCCTCCCGTGGTACCTCTATAAATTTTTGGGGTGGGCCCGCCCAGAAAATTTTTTAGCGAGCTATGTGGTTTTTGCATAGGGTCTGGGATATATCCCAGACCCTAGATAGTGTGTCAAGTATTAATCAAGTAATACCATGTATGCCTCTGGGTTATGTTCTCTGAAATAGTTAAGACCATCTCTAACTAACTGCCACTTCTTAGAGTGGCCGTCGATACCTATTTCCTTATCTTCGATTGTCGCCTCTACTTCATTGATAAAGATTTCGTCATGTATCTTGGCCTCATGTGGTGTAAGTAAAACAGACTCTCCATTAAATCTATTCTTACGTTCCTCTGTTGCGTCGATCATTGTTGCGTCTTTTAATTTACTCATTGTTGTCCTTTCTGTTATATCTGGGATATTATATTATTCTGCATTGTTGTCAACTCTTTGAATTGTATGTCTGTTGCCCCAATGAGTTTCCTCAGTTACTTTCTCATAACCTTGGCTCTCGCGTCTGTGTCTGATAAACTCAATCGGTCGACCATGTTCGATGTTTTCCATGTTATGATTAAGCCATTCATACTTACAGTTTTGGCTACAGAAATATTTATCTGAACCACTTGGTTGCCAACCCCATTGATTTGGACCTTGGTCCATTGTTGCATATGCATACTTACCTCTAATCACACCTCTAGATTTTAGAAACCTATCATTAGTAGTTCTGGTATGGCATGTTGGTCCTTGGCAAAAATGTTTATTCGTCATTGTCATTACCTCTCTTTATCCAATAACTACCACTCGCAGTTCTATAATTATTTGCGTCAATATCAAAGTATGTAATCAATGGTTTTAAAGATTTACTGAACCAATATTTACACTTGTCATTCCATTGTCCACGTCTAGTAATAAACTTACTATGCTTTTTAGCATAGTAAGATATTTCAAATTTCTCGCCATTTACCATTAGATCAACCCCTTTATTACTGTGTCATTGATTGCTAGTAATAATACTGCCAATGTTAGAATGCCGATTAAAACAAATGATATACCTTGGTTTCGTTCAGCTTGAAATAATCTTTTACGAGTTGCAAAAATTAAATCGTTTTGTTTTGAATTGTAGTCAAGTAATTTATCAATTACTTTTGAGTTACTTGCGTCTGTTTTAGTTGCGTTCGTCATTTATACCTTTCTGTTAGTTATTTGTATATCTGGGATATTATAGTAATCCCAGATATAGTCAATAGTTAATTTATACTTTCTTCATATTTTTTTCTAGCCAATATTTTTGCCTCTCTTGATTGTTGTTTGTTCTTCATACCTTTAATCATACTAGCCAAGTTGCTTGGATTGTAGATAGTTAAACCTGTAGAGTTAGTTCTAATTAACTCTGCCTCATCAACTTGTATTCCAAGTTCTGTTGCAAGTTCAATACCCTCTGATAGATACCTGTATGCTTTCAAGCCAATCTTTAACTGATCGCATTGTTTCATAATTGTATCAATCCATGTTTGGTGTTTAGTGACTAGATTACCTTTTGCAATTCGCCATGCCTCAAACTGTTCGTACTCATCTTTAGTACAAGCGATAGCACGTGAACGACAGTAAGATGTTCCAATTACATCAAGATAGTATTGGTCATTAAAAGTTTTTGCCATACCTGTATTCTCGCTACTATGATAGTTAGTATATCCAAGTGCTTTCATACATGCCTCAACATGTTTTGTTTTATGTGGATTGTCCTTGTTCTCTGATTGTTGTGCATAGATATCTGGGTTGCAATCCATAGCTTTTAAATCTTCTCTAAAATATGCAACTGCAAATTTCTTTCCGTCCTCATCACTATACTCACTACCATTTAGATTACCAAACAAACCAAAATCAAAATGTGATTTTGTTTCTGTTGGTTCGCCCTCACTATCAACACCCTCGTTGTGTGCAAAATAAAAACATTTATCTTTTGCAACAACATCACAAGGTTGACCATATTTCTTTTTGAAAGAACGCAACACCGAAACATCTTCTGTTGGATATGCTCTCTCAACAACTAACTTTGCAAGTTCACTTGCATATTTATAGTGATGATCTACACTCTCTCTTGCTTGAAGAAATGCCTCTCGTTCTTGAGTGTCCTCGTTCTCAAAGACATCTTTTATTTTATTAAAGAGTTTGTTTCTTAACTCTGTATTCATTCTTATTTTTGACATTTTGACCTTTCTGTTAATTAATTTTTATTTTTTTAATTTACACTATTGACAAATAATGTCAATAGGATTATATGGGAATATCAGCTTCATTTGTGAGTTTATCGCTGAACATAACTATAAACTC
>Ga0208666_1000839_pt1 | contig 14113 bp, 15 predicted proteins | sample 5B_taG_FD_184078 | JGI IMG/M metagenome (GOLD analysis project Ga0208666, IMG submission 184078) | Marine viral communities from the Subarctic Pacific Ocean - 5B_ETSP_OMZ_AT15132_CsCl metaG (SPAdes) (version 2) | ecosystem: Environmental > Aquatic > Marine > Oceanic | place: Pacific Ocean...
ATCCTCGTCCCATTCCACCTTGAGGTCCACCTTGATAACCACCTGTGCCTGGACCAACATTACCTTTAGAGTCTGCAACTGATCCCATATCAGAGCCTCCTCCAAACGCTGCTCTACCACCTTTGCTCATAAGTCTGTAATTAAAAATTTCATCTTCTTCTTCAACTGGTGTTGCAGCTTCTGCTGATCGTATACCTACAAAACAATATGCTGGTGGGTTGGGTCCTTTACAAGGATCTTGTATTCCGTCACCATCTTTTGGCGATTCGGGACGACCATCGGGACCAAAAAATGCGTTTTCAAATTCACTTTGAGTTATATTACCGGTGTCTTGTGCTGTGTTAATAGCATCTGCTAATCTATCTGTATCTGTTAAATCTTCTCCTGACATACCATAGTCATCAAGATTTGGATCAGATTTTTCATAAACTTCTAAAGATGGATTAAATACATTTAAAGCACTTAAAAAACTAGGGGTTGCTTTTTTAAATCCAAATTTTTGATCATATAAATTTTTTAATGAATTTATTTTAAATCTTTCAGCAAAACTTAAATTATTTAATCTATTAAATTCTTTTTCTTTAGGTGTTAAATCAGGTGGACCTTTACTTAAATCTATTCCTAATGGATTTTGACCTGTAACTATTGCTGTATTATAATCTTGTCTATCGGATGTACGCGATCTGTCTACACCTCTCGTGTCACCATAACCTCTATCAGCTCTTTCTTGTGCTCTGTCTTCAGCACCCATATCAGCACCACCGCCTTTGAGTCCGGTACGTCCACCTTGTGCTAATAATTGTTTTGCTATTTGAGTTCTAGTTATGGCCATTTATCTATTCTATTTTGTTTCTCCAAATAAATCAAGGCTAGGCATGATCACCCTGACATCTTTTCTTATCTCAGATTGAGGTATGCCTTTTGCCTTCCACTCTTCATCATTCTTATATTTCTCGCCTGTTCTAAGGTTATAAATCTCTTCTATTACTTCTTTTGGTTCTATTACTGGGATATCTTTCATTATGTTGTTATCTCCTTTTTAATGTTTAGATAGCTAACTGCTACATCAAACGAATCTGTATTGCTTGATAGTACGGTTAGGGTATTACCACCCTCAACCACTAAAGGTTGAGTAAGTAATTCTGTTGTAACATTTGCTGTTAATGCTGCTGATTTTATAGCTGTAATACTGTTGTTTGTAACTGTGACTGTTGGTGTACCAGCCGATGTGACCAGTATAGATTTGATAACATAAGTCTCACTAACCAAAGGATTGCCTGTACCAAACGGATTTATAGCGCTTCCTGATGTGCTGTTATCTGTTCCTACAAATTTAAATTGATTAGCCATTAATTAATAAAAAAGTTAAATGCTTCTATCTCCTCTTTTAAATCTTCTTGATATGTTGAATTTAATTTTTCTACAATAGCATCAAGATCTCTTACCTGAGCTTCAGCCACTTGTAGATTATATTCTCGTTCGGGTCTAGTTATTACTTGTACAATTTTTGCCATTATCTTCTTCCATCCGGTTGTATATCTAACCTAAAAGTTCCTAATTTCCAACTCTGACTAGCTCCTGTGTTTGCTACTTTTAATGCAATAGCTCTAGCTCTTGCACGTGTATCTACTTTTTTAGTAGATGATGAGACTGTAAAAGGTCCGAGTGCTGAACTTGCTTGACTATCATTTGGAAAATCTCTTAACTGTAATGTAATCTGTGTATTACCAGTCTGTGATATAAAGTCTGGTATAAATCTTCTTATCTTCATAATAAATTCACCGTCTCCTTTAAATGTCGCAACACCTGTTTGTGTTCCTTGGGCCGATCTTGCTTGTGTAATATCAAAATCTCCAGAAGATATACTTGCAACGATTGCTGTGGTTGCACCACCTTGAACCTGATCGGTACCTGTCTCGTGTTGATAATATACTGTAGAACCCTCTGTGTTTCCAACAACATCAAAAGATGAATCTACCGATGCACTGTATTCTGTTGCATGTGGACTCCCAAATACTGCAGAATCCTGCCACATTGTTCTAGCTAATGAACCTACAGTCCATACTGGTCTTTGTGGTGATGAATCAAAGTAATTATAACAGACCATTCTATTAACTACTGATGATCCTGTTGTTGGATAAAACCACATAACCTCACCGAATAGATTATTTAATCCTGCTGATACCATCTGATTACCAGATTCTAGATTTATATTATCATAGACAAAATCTTCTACAAGACATGGTAGTGATTCTAATCTACCAGCATATCTAAAAAAACCATTATCTGACATCCAATATGCAGCACCGTCAACTTCCACACATGCGTTCTGTCCTGCAAGTCCACAGTTAGTCCCAACCTGTGCAAACGCAAAGGTAAACGGTTGACCAACAAAACGTTGTGTAAATAATGCTGTATCAGTCCAGACATAGATAGCGTCCCTACCTCTAATAGCTCCTCTGATCTGTGATCCATCGGCCAGTCTCTGTGTACCAGCTGTATTAGTTGCTGTCGGTACATATGTATTTATATCCTCTTGATCTGAAAATCTTACAAACATATCATCCTGTGTAGATGTATCTCCAATAGTTGTCTCTGTTCCAAAAAATACTAAGTGTCTATCCGGTGTAGAAACCAACATGTGTCTTGATGCTGTCGGTGCACCAGATATGATTGTAGCTCTTGTATTTTCTGCGTTTGTTGCAGCAGAATTCCATTCGAATACAGCGCTATCGTGAATAAGACAGATTGCTTTATCACCAAAATTATCTAATGACCACATACCAGGTTCTAATACCAAGTCACCTGATGCTGCCTCTCCCCATGCTACAAAGTTTGTTGTGCTGGTAACTGTGTCTCCTGCACCATGTGATGCGGGTGATGTGCCTCTAACATCTCTAATCACACCGGTCAATTCATTGGAAGCACTTATACCTGTATAAGATATTTCTTCTGTTCCTATCTTTATAAAGTTTGTACCTGTGCTTGGAAACTGTGATACATCCGCTAATATTATGCCAGTTGTAGTTGTAGAATTTATTGCACCAGATAGAGTTGTTGTAGGTTCTCCTGCAACCTCACCACCAAATGTGCCTAAAGACCAACCAAAACCTTTTGCTTGTACAGCTGGTCCTACGGGATAATAATGTTGTACTCTGACACCACCAGATGTTGTTGCACCTGATCCTGATTCATTTGATGGCATTGTAATTGTAATAGTCGTGCTTGATGGCACAGTGGTAACCATAAATTTTTTATCGTTAAAATCAACTGCTGCAAAATTAGAATTAGTAATAGAACTAAAATTATCCAATAGTATGATATCTTGCTCTCCTATATTATGAGCACTACCGAAAGTTATTGTAACAGTTGGTGATCCGTTGGTCGTGCTGAATGCACTTGTAAGCGTTGTTGTAGATTTGATAGGATGTATGTCATAATATACTCCACCAGAAAATGCGTAAAGAATTCTGTTTGTGCCGATGATTGCGTATTTTCTAGCTTTACTATTTACGAAATGATGAAGACCTCTGCCAGCGCCTGTTAGTTTATCATCGCCAAGTTGTTTCCAACCACCTATTTTTTCAGGTGTGCCATATCTAAATCTAACGTTATCGCAATCGATCCATTGACCCTCTGCGGTTGTCGGTGTTATCTGTTTATTGATTCCTGGTTGAAATCCTATTTTTTGTAACATATGGCTCCATTATAATACTATTTTCCAAATGAGGGTAGACCCAGTTTAGGTCTGCCATCAAACATGTTTTTATTAGCAAATGGGCCATTTACATGATTATAATGTAGAAATACCTGACCGCAAATGTCGCCCTCAAATGGCTCTCGCCAATGTTCGAGTTCACAGCCACTATACACTAGCATATCACCCACTTCAAGCAAGACTTTTGTGCCTTTGGGTGCGTTGGGCTTATGTACGTTCTTATACTCGTCTATAACGTTGTTAGACCCTGTGCCATCGATAAATATAGGCCAAGGCGCTCCACCAAGATTTAATGTTGTTGATATTTCACAAGATGGTCTATCCTTGTGTCTTTTCAATATATCGCCGGTCTTGTATAATCTTGCGTATGAGTATGTAGGCACTAATCTAAGACCTGTCTCTTCTTGCATTTTAGGTAATACTTTCATCATCAATGTCTCCATAACCATATCCGCATAATGTGAATAGGTGTTAGGAACCTGTGGATCAGACCAAGTGCCAAACATTCCATTGTCATATGTGATGTTATTTTTATACATAAAATCTACAGCATCTCTTTTAAGTAAGAAATAATTAAATATAAAATTAGCTAAATCATATGATATGGCTTGTTTTATTACTTGATATTTTTTATCTTTAAACATGAAATCCTTTCTGTAAAAAATTAAACGACACAGATATTCTTATATCACTACTTTCATTAGGTTCAACACAATGCCATAACCATGCGGGAAATATAATTATCCTACCCTCTAGTGGATCTACACGAACCTCTCTCCATAAATGTGATGGTGGTTCTCCTTCTTTTCTTCTTGGCATAACCATATGTGCCGTTGCTCTTGGTTCGTTAAATACTATCTGTCCAGAGTTTTTAGGTGCTTTGATATAGTACACACCACTAAAATGACTATTGGGATGAACGTGTGGTCTATTATATCCACCAGGTGGATTTATATTTGCCCACATGTTTCCGATTACGGGTTCACTCTCTAACCACTCTTCTTGAAATACTTCATTCTGCATTTTAAATAATTCATCAACTAGAGGTCTAAATACGGGTTTTTCATGCATGTCAGTTGTACTATGCCAACCATTCATATTAGTTCTTTTTATACCGTTGTCATGGTTTGACCAATCAATTACAGCTTTTTCAAAAAGCCTATTATCTAAATTGACATCTTTGGCATATATGATCGTTGGAAAATATGCAGCCTTAATCATTTAAATGGTGTGCCTCCAAACCACATAACTAAAGATTTTCTATTACCACGTGTTACTGGTGCAACTCTATGTCTGATAAATGATGCAAAAAATATTGCCTGACCCTGTTTTAATTTTACACTATTATTTTCTTTTATTAATTCTAAATCACCACCTTCAAATTCATTCTCTGGTGATAACAAACAAGTCATAGATATTTTTCTTACAGGTGGTTCGTGTTGACAGTTTACATCGTTATCCACATGCCAATCGTAAAAACCTCCTTCTGGATATTCTGTATATTGTGCCATTTCAGTTATTTGCATTCCATCAAAACCAAAATGATTACCGTTTGTAGTTTTCATAATTTTTTCTATATCTTTATACATGTCAGTCATTTTTTTAAATGGTATCCAACTAATGTGTGAAGTTCTAGTTTTAGTATCTACCACTCCACCTTTACTTCCTTCTTTATTTCCAACAGATGCATCTTGTTTAGGTTCGCTTCTACCTGCTTCAATAATCATTTGACATTGTTTAGGTGTAAAGATTGGTTGTGTTGTTTCTACAATATAAGATTTCCATCTTGGTTCTGTAATCATACTGCACCTCTATTTTTTATAGGATCAAACTGCACATCGCAGTTTGCAGCAAGTGTTCTTCTGACTTCATCAGTTCCATTAAACGGATATACGCAATGTCTCATGTCATATGGAAAGATATAAAAATCTCTAAGATCCATGGGTGGTTGATAATCTATCTTTGCAAATTGGCCGTTAGCGGCTCCTAATATCTGTAGTCTACCATTTTGTTTTATTTGATCTGCAGAATATTCTTTACCATATGTTGATGGTAGTTTTAAAATCATCACACTTGATAGACCAGTAAATAACATACCCCTATGAATGTGAGCAGGATTATACTCGTGCTGTTTCATCTCATTAATCCATATAGAATTAAGGTGTAGGTCATAATCTCTAATCTTATTAAACACTAGATAATGTTTAAACATCTGCATAAAATAAGTTGTTACTGTTTTTGGTAATCTATTGTGATTTTTCATCTTTGTCTGATCGGCCCCATGATAAAATAACGAATGTTCGTCCTCTATTTTACCAACTAATTGTTTATTAGCTTTATCTAATTTATTTTTATTAACCTCATAGATATGATTAATAGTTATAAAAATATCAAGAGGTACTTGATATTTTAAAACTGATTGACCTAAAAATACAAAATCAAACTTTGGGTTTGTCATCTTGGGTAATTTGTTCTCTTTCTTTGTAACTGCTTTCTAATTCACCAGATTTTTTAATCCTCTGTAGTGATTGTAGTTGTCCCATCACATTAAATATTTCTGCTTCACTTGAGTTTTGATTTAATGTTTTTGCTTTCTCATGATATTGTAAACCATAAGATTCTAATTGGTGTTGGTTAACATCTTTGTCATTAAACGATCCATCATTAAATTCTGATTTTAATTTAGACCACATTTTAATTTCACGCATTCTATGTTTAGCAACTTTTTCCATAGATGCTTTACCAAATCTAGCTTCGTCTAAATCAATTTGATATTTAGTTGCTTTATATTCGTCTTCTTCTTTATCTATTTTTTTCTCTAACCATTTTATCTTTGCTTCGTTTCTTCTATAGTCAAATGACAAAGCCATAAGATTATCTAGATAACTAGATTGTTCTCTTACACACTGCCAATACTTTGATGCTTTGGTTGGATATCTATTATCTTGTAATACAGAAAACCTAGCTTCTGTTTCTGTTCGAAACATTTGTTTCTTGGTCCATGTATCACGAAGCTCGTCCACCATACCTTTAAATGATGACAAATCATCTTGTGATAATAAATTATTTAAATGAGGTTCTTCACCTTGTATAACTTCTTTAACGTCTTTTTTCATATCTTTATCCTTTATAATTAATACTAATATATACTATTGAAAATATATTACAAGTATTAAGAGGCTGTAAATGTAACTGTGCTAGTTACAGGTGAGGTAAACTGTTCAGCTGATCCTGAGTATTGTGGTGAGCCTGGAGATGATCCTCCAAAAACAAACCCTGCTCCTGCTGGAGAATCTCCAGCCATACTTGATCCCACATTTACATTTTTATCTACTACTTCACTCCAAGCAGAACCATTCCAACTTTCTGTTAAAGTTCCTTCGGCAGATATTGCATTTGAATTATCCTGTCCAAAAGATACTCTACCACCGCCTCCAGTATTCATGTCTGCTACTTCTGTCCAAGTTGAACCATCCCATGATTCACAAGTTGTTAAAACAGTACTTGGTGGGTGGAGACCACCACCTGTTATAGCTGATGTATATGTTCCAGATATTGGTAAATATGATTTTGCTTGATTTAAATCTGCTACTTCTGTCCATGAAGAACCATTCCAAGTTTCTGTTACTTGTACACCTGACCCACCTCCACAGATAATTGCTGCTGTTGCTATACCTGTTCCAGTTGTTCTTCCTCTACCAGTATTTAAATTTGCTACTTCGGTCCAACTAGAACCATTCCAAGATTCTGTGTCAGCCACGGCTGGATCACTATCTGCATCTCCACCAAAAGCTAATGCTGATGTATTACTTGCACCACAGCCTGGAAGTTTGTTTCTTGCTTTATTTAAATCGTTTACTTCAGTCCAAGAACTACCATTCCATGATTCTGTATGGTCTGATTGTGATGGTGATCCACTATATTCTCCTCCAAAAGCAAGTGCTGAAGTTTGTGTTCCTGAACCTCCTCCTTGAAACCTACCAGTATTTAAAGAAGGTTGAGTTGCCCAAGATCCTGCAACATTAGATGTAAAACCTTTTATAACTTGTTCAGTTGAGTTGTACCACATCTGTCCATTAACAGGTGCAGGTGGATCTGTTGTCACTGTTGTTATGTGTGTTCCGCGTATGTCTTTATATGTTGTCATAATTAATCTGTGCTTATTGTTTTAGTTGAACTACTTGTTGAACTCCATTCCTCTGTTGCTGCTGATTTAGATGGTACGGCTCCACCAAATGCAATACCGTCTGTTGTATTTCCTGCTGCAGCTAATTCATTTCTAACAGTGCTTAAATCTCCGTTTTCTAGCCAACTTGTGCCATTCCAAGTTTCAGTTTTTCCTGTGATAGGGGGTGTTCCGCCAGATGCCATTGCAGCGGTATTACTTACTCCTGCTCCACCCATATAATTTCTAGCAGTGTTCAAATCTGATACTTCTGTCCATGCTGATCCATTCCAGGATTCTGTGTTTGCTACACTACCTCCACCAAAAGCTAAAGCTGATGTTGAAATTCCTGCTCCACCTAAGCAAGAACTTCTTGCAGTATTTAAATCTCCAACTTCTGTCCAAGCAGATCCATTCCATGATTCATTTGTTGCTTGAGCACTTCCTGGAGCTGTTTCTCCTCCAAATGCAAGACCTGCTGTTGTTGTTCCATATTTTGAAGATGATCCATAAATTCTAGATACATTCATATCACCAACTTCAGTCCAACTAGATCCATTCCATGTTTCTGTTGCAACTGTCATAGCTGGTCTAGGACCTGGTGTTCCTCCAGAAAGAAGAGCAGCAGTATATACTGCACCAAATGAATGAGCACTAAGTCTTCCGGTGTTTAAATCAGCTGTTTCAGTCCAACTAGATCCGTTATAAGATTCTGTAACTGCTGTTCCACTTGGAACTCCTCCTCCAAATGCTAAAGATGCTGTTTGTAATCCTGCTGAACCAAGAAGTGATCTAGCGGTATTTAAATCACCACCACTTGCCCATGCTCCTTGATTAGTAGTCACTGTCCATTCTGAAGTAGTTGTTACTGAACTACCACCAACAATTCCCCCAGAACTAAGACCTGCTGTATAACTTCCACCTGAAGCTCTACCATAAGCATTGTCTAACATATTATTTTCTTCTGACCAAGCTGAGCCATTCCATCTTTCGGTCTTTAATCCAGCACTAGCAGGTGTTGGCCAACCTCCAGTAATTATTGCTTCTGTAGATGTTCCATATCCTGTTGTTTGAGTTCTTGCAGTGTTTAAATTTGAAATCTCTGTCCATGAACTTCCGTTCCATGTTTCAGCATCATTTTGAATAGTATCTATGGGACTACCACCATTTCCACCAGCTATTATTGCAGCAGTTTGTAATGCTCCTGCGCTTCCACTAAATCTTTTTGCTAAATTTAAATCAGCAACTTCTGTCCAACTACTTCCATTCCATGATTCTGTTTTACCAGTAGGATTTCCTTGTGGAGAAGATACTCCACCACCAAAAGCTAACGTTGCAGTATAGGGAGCAGAATTTGTATCACCTGGGCCTTGTCTTCCTGTGTTTAAATCACCAACCTCTGTCCATGAGGATCCATTCCATGATTCTGTAACAGCTGTTTGACCAGTTGACCCTGTAGATGTATCTCCACCAAAAACTAATACTTCTGTATTAGTAGTTCCAGAACCACCTAGTTCTCGTCTTGTAGTATTAACATCAGTAGTTTCTGTCCAACTCGATCCATCATATAGTTCAACTTTATTTGTATTAGCAGGACTAATATGTCCAGCCGCTACTATACCTGCAGTTTGAGTTCCTGCAGCACCCATAGCAGTTCTAGATTGATTTAAACTACCACCAGTAGCCCATGTACCTAATAGATTTGGTATCTGATATTTAGTGACATTGTCCGTTTCATTATACCATAGCTGTCCCTCTATCGGGTTATCAGGGTTAGTGGTATAGTCCCGAACTTTAAGTCCTCTTATTTCTTTATAAGTTGACATCTAAATTTTTATTCCTCCAATGTTATGTCAGCAGGTCTTGGATTCGTATCTGTTTTTTGATCCTCAGGTAACGCATCCCAAGCAGCTTGCGCCGCTTGAACCTCTGCATCAACAATCGCCTGTGCTTCATCCTTAGTTTTTACAGCACCTGCAACTTTAGCAATCCAAAGATTACCATGTTTGTTGTATGCAGGAACTTGCCAAACATTACCAGGATAGCCTTTAAACGTGATTCTCCAAGATTCATCGTGATCGATGAAACCCTTTCCCCAGTTTTCTGCTACACAGTATTGATATGTTTTTGCCATAGTTTTCTCCTTTTATTAATCTGTTAATACCTTAATTGTATTTGAACTTCCACTCCATTCTTCTGTTGATGCTGTTACAGCTGTAGTAATACCAGCAAAAGCTAATCCTGCAGTAGTGGTTCCTGATCCACCTAATCTTTTTCTTGCTGTTGACATGTCTGCTACTTCGACCCAACTCACACCATTCCAGTCCTCTGTTTGTCCTGTTACTCCTGGAGGTGCTTCTCCACCAAAAACTTGAGCAGATGTTTGAGTGCCAGATGCACCTGATGCAAATTTATTTGTATTTAAATGATTTACACCAGTCCAACTAGTTCCATCCCAAGATTCTACAACATCTCTATTTCCAGCAGGTGGAGGTCCATAACCACCAGCGGCTAAAGCGGCAGTTGAACTTCCCATACCTACTATACTATATCTGCCTGTGTCTGTTAAATCATTTACCTCAGTCCAAGCAGAGCCATTCCAAAGTTCTGTTAATTGTCGTTGAGGATCACGTCCACCAAAAGCTAATGCGGCTGTATTAACTGTTCCACAACCTGCTAATCTTTCTCTTGCTGTATTTAAGTCTGCAACTTCTGTCCAAGCCGACCCATTCCAAGATTCTGTTAACGCTGAAAAAGATCCAGTGTCTCCACCAAATCCTAATGCAGATGTGTATATTCCACCACCTGCTATACCTTTTCGTGCAGTGTTTAAATCTGCGACTTCAGTCCAAGAGGTTCCATTATAATTTTCACTATTTGCCATTTTATCAGTTCCAGGACTTTCACCAGAAAAAGCAAAAGAATTCGTTGACGGTGCAGCTGATGCTGTTCCTACTTTTTCTCTAGCAGTATTCATATCTCCACCACTAGACCATACTCCAACAGGAGCATTTAGTGTCCATTCTTCTGTTAATGCTGATCTACTTCCAGGAGCGCTTGATGCACCTGAAGATAAAGCTGAAGCTCTTGTGCCTGTGCCTGAATTAGACGATCTTGAGCTTGATAAATTATTTGTTTCTGTCCAAGATGAACCATTCCAAGTTTCTGAATTAGCTGTAGCTGAAGATCCAGAAGTTAACCCACCAGCACTTATTGCTAAAGAGGAATCTCCAGCAACTGCAGAAGAAGATCTTGCAGTATTTAAATCTGTTGTTTCTGTCCAAGCTGATCCATTCCAAGTTTCTACAACACCAGAATAAGAAGGTGTTTCTCCACCAACACATATGGCATCCGTGCTACTAGCAGCGTTACCACCTGTTGATCCTCTTGCAGTATTTAAATCTGCTGTTTCTGTCCATGAAGTTCCATTCCAAGTTTCTGTTTCAGCTTTCTGTCCAGGTGCTCCACCAAAACCTATGGCATTATTGTAAGCATCTCCTCCTCCAGAAAAACTATGTCGTGCAGTATTTAAATCATTAACTTCAGTCCAAGCGGAACCATTCCATTGTTCTGTTGCTCCTGTTGTTGGTGGACTGTCTCCACCAGCAGCTATGGCTGCCGTGTATGTTCCTGCTCCTATTAAACCATATCTACTATCATTTAAATCTGCTGTTTCTGTCCAAGAAGTGCCATCATAAAGTTCAACTGTTGCTACCCTAGCTGTTCCAGTATAACCACCTGCAACAATTGTGTTTGTTTGAACACCCGCTGCTCCCATATTACTTTTTGATTGATTTAAATTATTAGCAGTTCTCCAAGAAGAGAGTGTATTTGGAAACTGATATTTAAAATCTAAATTTGTTGAATCGAAAAATACCTGTCCTGTTTCTGCAGTAGGGATATTACCCGCATTATTTCGGACTGCCGTCCCAACGATATCCTTATAAGTAGCCATGATTAATTATTCTTTAGCAGCCAGCCTTGCGTAGAATCTGTATACACTAAAGTGTTTCCTGCTCTTTCTGTTGAAACTGTTAAATCATCTGTTGATCCATGAATCTTTTCCGAACCATTTGCTGCGATTGTAAAAGTATTAGAATCAAAAGTTCCCGCGTAGTCTATAAATACTACCTCGTCACCTATGCTTCCTGCAGGTAAATTCATAGTAATTACGCCACTTGTAGTGTTAACAAAATATCCTTCACCAGCTGCAGCTGTGAAAGTAGAAGTTTTTACTGCTTGCCATGAAGTACCACCCGATACTTCAGCAAAAGATAATTGACCAACACCTGTTGTGCCTGAACCTGATACTGATGCAACTTTTAAAAATCTGTCTGCTGTAACATTTCCAGTGGGAAATTTTAGTGTGTAGCTCTGGGATGCGCTATGTGGAGGTGATTGTAGTTTAATCCCGTGGGAATTAGACTCACAATTAAGTTGAATCGTACCTGGATTAGTTCCACCACCGATTTCTGTTAAACCAGTTCCGTTTGGATATATCTGTTGATTACCATTAGCACCATCTACAATATTAATATAACCAGAATTTGTTCCTGAGTTTGTAACTAATTTAAGATCGTACGCACCGTTTGATGATATCTGACCTGTTTCAGATCCACCACCAATGTCAACTTGATCTGTATCTAAAATTACATTACCAGTTCCATTTGGTTCTATCTCTATATTAGCGTTAGATGTTGATACAATTTTATTTCCATTAACATCTAGATCTCCACCTAATTGTGGTGATGTATCATCTACAACATCTCCACCTGTTTGAATTTGTATAACGTCTGGATTAGTTCCATCGTTTGCTGCTGCGAATACTATTGCTGTGCCTTTATTTGTTGCTGAAAAAGTAAATGTGGACCCTGAACCAGATGCGTATTTAAACTGAACTGTGTAAGATCCTGAAGTTGAATTTCTTAAAATATAAAAAGTTTGAACATCTAAAGGTATTGTTACAATCTGATTTCCAGTGATTGTACCTGTAAAGTCGATCATTCTGTGACCAGCTACATCACCAGTTCCAGAATCAGAGATAGTTAAAGTTGTAGTTTGTGCGCCACCAGCAATTGATTGAGCAGTAAATCCACCAGCTATCTGTTCGATAAGTTGTAAATTTGTATTAGTTTTTGTTCCCCAAGTTCCGGCGTTTTCACCAGTTGCTTGAAGTTCTACACCCAAAGGGGTAAATGTTGATGCCATAAATTATCTCCTATGCAGCGTCACTATAACTTGTATTTGATCCAGTTGCAACATCCGAATATGTATCATTCGATCCAGTTGAAACATTGTTATAAGATGTATTTGAGCCAGTGTCAACATCGCCATAAGCAAATATATCTACGGCCCCTATACCAGAGGTTATTGAGAAACTATCTAATCCTATGGTAATATCATTTATAGAAATAGAGCCGACATTAGCATTAAATGATTGACCAGTTAATCCTAGACCCTCTTCTATTGTCAAAGAACCAACACTAGAAGTCATGCTTAGACTTGATGGTTGAGCTAAAGCCCCACCTAATCCAATTATACTTCCTAAAGTAAATTCTGCTGATACACCGGATATCTGAACTACATCATTTGGTATAATGAGTGAGCCAACACTAGCACTAAATGATACTCCAGTTAATTGTGCTTCTTGTGAAGAAATACCTGCTGCAGTTCCTTGACTAAACGTTGCTGATACACCAGAAAGAATAGCTGTTTCGTTTGGTGCTTTTGCCGTTCCTTGACTTAAAGTCATATCTTGACCAGTCAATCCAATAGTCATGTCATTAACTGTTACAGATCCAATTGCTGATGTTGTTGATACACCAGTCAGTCCAACTTGCATGTCAACCACGGACACTGAGCCAGCAGAGGATGTAATAGATAATGTGTCGTCTATTGTAACAGGAACAAAAGCTTCACCTTGTGATGAAGTAACAGAAAAACTTGCAGGTGTAATTATTACATCAGGAATATCAACTGAACCAACGCTAGATGTAATTTGTATTCCTGTTAAAGAAACAGAAACAGTTTGATCAGAAAGGTCTCCCCAGCCACCATCGCCACTCCATTGTTGTGCACCCCAACCTGTTTTAAAAGTTGTGTTTTCATTCCAATAAGCTTGGCCCCAGGTAAACCTGCCCCATCCTGAAGTCGTCGACATGGTCGACCCCCTATGCTAATCTGATTATTGCTGCTGAAGAATTATTTGCTGGAAATTCTATTTTAAAAGT
>Ga0208666_1000843_pt1 | contig 14074 bp, 35 predicted proteins | sample 5B_taG_FD_184078 | JGI IMG/M metagenome (GOLD analysis project Ga0208666, IMG submission 184078) | Marine viral communities from the Subarctic Pacific Ocean - 5B_ETSP_OMZ_AT15132_CsCl metaG (SPAdes) (version 2) | ecosystem: Environmental > Aquatic > Marine > Oceanic | place: Pacific Ocean...
TCAGATATATTATCTATATCATCAGAAGACATTATTATATCGTATTCTGATTCTATATAACCTTGTTGACGTTCAACTCTTTCTTTAATATTTGTCGTTACGCCTATTTTTACACCCGGCACATGGTATAAGTAGTATGTCATATTTTATCATTATATAGATGCATATTATGTGCGAAATGATAATATACACCTGGTTCAATATTTAATTCATCAGAGACCATCTTTTGCAGCTTAGAAAAACAATATTGGTCATTACAAAAACCAAACCACAAATCATTACTACGCATTGTCACGCACATATCAAGTCTACCGTGTACTATTGTAAACTGTACAGCGTAAGTACAGGGTGTATCAAATTTATATGTTGCATCATAAATTTCTTTACCATCATATATACTAATAGCAGCTTGACGCGTGTCTGGATTTTCTCTAAGCATTTCTATAACTTGGTTTAATTGGTTTTTGCGTTTCCATTGCCAACCATAATTAGAATTAACATAACCTTTATCATCAGCCATACGTTTCCATATTTCAGGAACTTTACCGTATATGCTGCCTAGTTTATGTATATTGTTTACACCAGATAAATACCATTGCCACTCAGCTTCAGCATAATCTTCCTTCCAGTTACGCTCTCTGTTTATTATTCTATTGTCCATAGGGTCTGTCATATAAAAACCTACATTAAATAAAGCTTTAGTATCTCCGAAGTCTACACCTTCTTGTATAATACGATCATGTAAATATTCGTAAGCTGTATTTGCGTTTCTAAATTTATGCATAATATTCTCCCTTGTATTTAATAAAGCTAGTCAAGTCTTTTATAGTGAAATCATCTACACCAGGTATTACTTTATAATACGTTTTTGACTCGCCTTTTTTAGTTAATTTAATTGTATTACTGTTTATTTGTTTTAATGTATTATCCATCTTTATCTGTATTTAATTTGTATTTATTATAATAATATTTATAGTATTTAATTATATTTTCATGAACTTCTTCATCTGAATATCTTTTTGGGTCAGTATGCCATTTACCTTCACCAACTTTTATATCTATTTGCCAGTGAGTAAACTCATGTTTCCAATCAGGTGACATAGCTATTTTGATTCCTTTTTTCATAACGAAGCTAGCCATTTTCAGTTCTTCAGGACTCCAAGAATATTGTGGAGATCTTTTTGTAGGTGCTTTGTTCCATTTATTCCAAGCCATTATTCCCAGGGCATTGGTTCGTTAGACATATCTATAGTCTCATGCGGTACAAAGCTACCAGAACGAGGCTCCCAAGTAAAATGAGACTCAGCACCATTTTCACCAAGGTTTTGGAATTTAACTTTAAGTACTTTAACCTTAGTCGTCTTGGCTTCATAGTCTCTGTGGACCAATAGTCCATGATAACTCGCGTCATACCACTCACCTCCTCCTTTGATGTTGTACATTGTTGGTTCTTCAATTTTTCCATCTTGTCCTTTATACATTTTAGTTGGATGTGCCACAATAAAAACTAACACATCATATTTCTTACAAAAAGTTTCAATCTTAGCTAGATAATCCATTGTATAACGGTTTACGTCATCTGATACTGCGTTTGTGTCTCTAACTTTATTAAATGGGTCTATAACAAGACATTTAATACCTTTACGTTTTACAAGTTCAGCACCTTTACGTAATACAGACTCTAAACTATATTTGTCCATATCAATAAAGAAATAGTTATCGTTAACGTGGTCTGCTACTTCATTCCATTTACCACCACCTATATCTCCAGCTGATGGCATATCTTGCCATGTCTTTCTCATTAATTTATGAGCGTGTAAATATGTTGGTTGATTTTCTGGTGATGCAAAAGCTGTTTTCCAGCCATAATTATTATTATAACCTACAACCATTTGATCAACAAAATCAGACTTACCACTGCTAGGTATACCAGTGACAGTAATGAACTGCCCAGTATAAGTACTAAAAATATTGTCAAAATTTTTGAGTCCGATCTGGAACCCAGGCTTAAAACCATTTTTAACAAAGTCTTTAAGTTCATCTTCTATATCTTTTAAAGTTGAAACATTTTCTAATGGCACGGGCCTCGCATTGTGTATAGCGTTCCTTAAAGAATCTGTACCATGTTTTAATAAATAATCATTAGAATCTTTTTCTCCATGGAAATCAACAAGATAACAAACTTCTGCTCCAAGTCTTCTTACTAATTCCTTTTGTAACATCTGACCAGCCTCATCTTGGTCCACTGCTAATATAATCCTGTCCTTGTCGTCAAAATAATCAATACAATTATCTAAGTAATCTAAATTATTATTGTTTAACGTGGCTCCGTTAGGAACTGAAATAGCATTTGGTACACCGGCTTCATGTAGCGCTAGTACATCCATTTCACCTTCAACAATAACACAAGTATCATAACCTACGATACTGTTGATATTATAAAATACTTTTTCAGCGCCCTTGTAAAGCTTGAAGTTTTTTCTACCATCCCTGTATTTAATATTAATGAGTTGATCACCCATAAAATAATTAAACTGAATAGTATTTTCCTTCTTACCTGTCTGTGGCATAAACTCAGAACCTTCAGAAACCTGAAGATCATTAAGAGCTTTTTTTGAAATACCTCTTGTGCCAAACCACGTTTCAACATTAGTACTTATATCATTGAATTGCTCTGGTGTTTGAGGTCTAACATAAACTCTTTCACTAGAACCTTTACGTTGATATGTATGAAGTTGAAATGTAGTGTTGCAATTGTGACAGGTACCGAGACCACGTTCCCAATCATAAGAAGCACATTGTGCTTTTTGATTTTTAGGTTTCCTATCAGATGAACACAGGGGACAAATCCCCTGCGTAGCACCTTCTTTTAGGTTATATTGATTGAAATTATCAATCAAGAATCCATTGATCTCTTCTGTTTTCATTAGAATGGTAAATCTGGTTCAGCCGCAGCGGGAGCAGTTGCTGGGGCTGATTGGTTATCTCTTGGAGCGGTATCTACATTAGTACCGTTAGTCCAAACTACTTTTACATTACCAAGATAAGTCTTTTCTGCTTTCGCTTCTCTTTCTTCCTTAGTTTGTTCTACAACTACAGGGCCTTGATTACCAAACTGATCTAACTCGTCGTTCAAGGTAATTGTAATTGGTAAGTATTTACCTTTCTTACCTATAAAGATTTTATCTTTAGGTATATTGTTTAGGTTAATACTAGTTTTAATAATGCTTGCCATATAATATATTTATAAGGTTTTGCTTATGAAATACTGTTTAGGATCAAAATCCTTGGTCTTATAAAACAAGTCATAAGCTTCACTTGCTTTACTCACCTTTTCCTCACCTCTTTCATAAAACTGAGGTGAACAATCAAACATACCTATTTGGTGTGTTGTCTTATCTATAACTATAAATAACATTTCATATCCAAATAACTTACTATAAATATAAGCTTGTGAGTCATAGTTAAATTTACTAGCCGACCATTTAAATCTGTCAATATCACTAGTTGTTTTTAAGTCAATTACTAGTTTTTCATCGTGATTAACAATATCTGCTTTACCCTTCCAGTTGTTACCGAATAACTCTGTAATACCTGGTACCTCGTATTCATTTTCTTGTCTAGGATAATCACCTGTAATTAAATCTCTACATATATCATTATTCATTACTTTTTCTCTCATCAACTCAATTTCATCTACTTCTTTTTGTAGTAGACATAGCTCACCACCACTTACGTCTTTATATTCTTTTGTATTTCTAGTACTAGACTTAACAACTTTGTACTTATCTATTTTGTCTGGCTCTAGTATACAGGTGTGAAAATAACCACCAACTAAAAACGCTGGTGATGGTTTGCTAGGTTTGAAGACGTTTAATGGGTCTTTTAGTAATTTACTAACGTGTGAGTTAGATAAAAACTGATTACCAAAATCACCATAATAATCTTCGTCATTTTTAAGCTTTTGTAAGGCTTGTTCTTTGTTCATTTGTTAATTTATATTTAGTTTCTATTGCAGCAATATTACCACCAGCTGTTATATATTCTTTAGCTTTTGTTAATTGCTCTTTTGTTATAGCTGGTTTAGCAGCTTGTTTAATTTTGTCGACAGCTTTAGACTTTCCATGGTTGTTAGTAGCGTCAGCATCTTCTGTATCATCAATTAGAAACAAATTACCTAAAGCATATTTCTTACCGTATGAAGAAGCCGCCCCAAACTGTTGAGCGGTTTGCATCCCTTTCTGATTAAGGTCTACTCCGACTATAGCAGTAGCGCGTATACTGTCTTTACCATCTGATATTATTGCTGTTGATTTGATTGTTGGAACAGGGTCAGTCATGATTAGCTCCTCGTTAAGAGTGACTGTAACGCCATGTTTCAAAAGGAAAGGCTTTGTAGCCTCTAATATATCTTCGGCTTTCCTAAAATAATACTTACCGAACGAGTTGTAACTCGATTTTTTAGCTTTTAATTCTGTTTGAATTGTGGCTAGTTTTTGGTTTAATTCTTTCATATTATTGGTCTTTTGGTATGTATATATAATTACACATTTTTTAATAAATTTAATTTAATTTCACGCTCTATGTTACAGAAAATCAAGCACTTGCGAGTGATCTACATTTTCAATTAGTTTGTTTACAGCCTGTTTTTTTAACTGTGAAACCCTAACGTAAGAGCTATCTCCTTGTATACCTATTTTTTCTGCTATTTTAATAGCTGAGTGTTTTTCACAATCAAGCCCGTAACTTAACCTCAATACTTGATATTCTTTATCAGTTAAATGAGCTTGACACAAGCCTATTAAATATAGGTTTAATATTTCTATATTATATGGTTCTGAATTATCAGGTATTTGGTACACCATACTTTCGTCAGATGGATTAGCGTCTATACTTAAAAATATAGAATTAAAAAACATCTCAACCATTTTTTTATCTTTGCCAAAGTTTTTACGTATTTCATTCATCTTGTGTTCTGGTATACGGATGTTACCTCTGTTCATATCTATTTGTCTACGTATTACGCCTTTAATACGTTTAGATAAAAATGATTTGATTGTTTTTTCTAAATCATCTGATTCAGACCATTTTTCATAATCTAATTTAGATATAGCCTGAACTAAACCAATGCTACCACATTGTATAAAATCCATGACATTCATTATACCACTAGCTTGTTGTGTCGTTGAAAATTTTCTAGCTATATTTTCTACTAATGGTAGAAATTTAATTTCTAATTCTTTTCTAGAATAAAGATTTAATTCTTTATTAGGTAGTCTTTTAATCGCGAAAGCGATATCTTTTTTGTACTGTATATAGTTTCTAATATTATAACTTTTCATTTTTTTAACATTTTATATTTTTACTAATTTTAGGTTTACTTGGTTTAAATATTATAATTTTCTTAATTTTTTTACCATCAAAAATATGTGCATTATTTTTACTTTTATAAAAATTTATTTTTACTTTATTATTTCTATAAAATACCATAATTTTTCTATTGTTACCAATATAGATATTATTTTTGTAATTTTTATCTAATAATTTTAGAATTATATATTGATTCTTTTTAAGAATAAATTCTTTAGTTTCAATATATTTTGTTTCTGAAAATTTAAAAGTTTTTTTTGTTTCGTTGATATAGAGTTCTTTATTTCCAAATATTTCTATAGATATAGTATCTGTTTGAGAATAACAAATGGTTGTTAATAAAATAAATATTAATATTAATCTTTTCATTTGTTTAATTTTTCGTTAATTCTTTGTCTTATTATTCTTATATCATTTGCTTTAACTTTGTAATCATTCATTAGTTCTTCCGGCACGTTGTCCCAAGCTCCAATATAGTTCTGTACATTAAATCCTCTTTTGATACATTCTTCGTATAATCTTATATATCTCTTTTTAAGATGTAATAATTTATTATAAAAGAATTTAACGTGACCTACACCTAATTTAAATTTATTAGGTATTCCATTCATATTATATTTACCTTTAGCAACACAGTTTGGTATACGTTTTATTTCTCTATGCTCAGCTATTAAATGCTGATTAGTCAATTCAGCTGGTGGTATTCCTACGTTTATTCTTGTCATAATTGTTTATTTAATAATTCTTTTTCTCGCTTTAAATCTTCACACATGTTTCTATGTATAGTTCTTGTTGAGCAGTTAAGTCTTGTTGCTAATCTTTTTATTGTTATTTTCCATCCACTATGGTTTAGTGATAACATTAAATCATAGATATCGCCTTGAGTAACTGTTTTAGTTCTACCGATCAACTGTCCTACAATACGTAGTTTCTCTTCTGTACACATACGATTATATGGTTTAAATATAACTTTACGTAATTTATTTTTAGGAGGCTCATCAAGGTCTAGCATACTAATTTCATATACCATTTTTCTTAATAATTCAGGATGTATAGTGAACGTAGTGAAACCTTGTTGTTTTTCAGCAATAAGTTCTGCTACTTTCATAAACTCTTCTTGATCTAACTGTGAATTTAAATACCATAATACTAATAAGTGCCATTTAAGGGACTTGTAAGTAGTTATTTTAGCTTTACTTCTAAATAACTCGTAACATTCGTAAGTACCATTCTCATAAAACATATACACTTCATTTTCTATAGTTGGTTTGTCTGTAACCGGGAACCTTCTATATACGATACGCCACATATCTAATCTATTTGTATTTCTATTGTGTGACATTAGCCTATTACTCTTTATTCTTAGGGGCTGTTGTCACAGTCCCCTGTGGTTTTAAGGTAACAAAAACAATTCTTGTTTCATTATTATCATTACCATATTTAATTTCATTAAATTGTTTTATTCTTAATTTTAATCTTTCATTCATATTCTAAAATTCTAATAGTTTTAAATATTTACTATATTTTTTAAATAATTCAGACTTTACGGGGCTAAGTTCACCATGCAAAGCATTTTTAAATATAGAATTATGTAGATTACAAACGTAATCTCTAACATAATCTATATGTTTTCTTTTTCTTTTATATACTTTATATCTATTCATAATCTCTAATACATTTAAATAATGGGTGTCTGTAACTATTCGCTTTTGTTCTTTCAAAATATGTAAACGTAGCTGTTTTACCAATCCATCTTTTCATCTTTCTAAAGTTATCTTGTAAATATTTAAAGTTGTCCATAACGGGCATACCAAATATATTACCCTCAGAATCCTGTGCTATAAATTTACCAATAGTACCCTTACGTTTGCCCTTACCTTCAACCCAGTTAAGTATTGTAGCTTCAGCATCGGAGAAATCTTTGAACTTACGTAACGACCACGATCTACCACATTTGTACACATCGTTAGTTCTAACAATAGAACCTTCGTAGCCAGCTTTTAAATTAATTCTGTGTCTTTCTTTAGCAGCTTCTTCATTATATATCTCGTAAGTCATTAGTTGTTTAACACAATAACTAATTGATAATTCTTTTGTAATAAAATTATTACGTTCTTCAAATGTTTTAGTCTCGTCTATAATATCGTAACAATGAAATTGTACGTTATCAGATGATATAACTCTGTCCTCTGCTGTTGGTTTTGTTTTTCTGACCATAGATATGATAGACTCGAAATCGTCTTTAAAATCATGATTATACAATTCACCGTCAAGTATTATATTAGGATGTTTATCAAAAAACGAAAGTAAGTTTAACTTAATATGCTCTATATTTTTCCACTCTTTACCTGTACGTGAATATGCGGTTACTTTACCTGCATCATACTGTATTACACATCTTACACCATCTAATTTTGGTTGTATAAATGTTGGTTTGTCATAATCTATTGGTTTATCGCTTACTGGGTAAGCTAACATTGGTTTTTTCTTCATCATATTGTTTTTATTATATTATCTATACGTAATTGTATTTAATTTGTATCTAAATTATTTAATTTTTTATTTATTTCATCTACTTTTTTTTGTAATTCAGCACACTTCTCATAGTTTTCATCTGTCTTGTGATAGTCTATTTGGGTAAGAAGTTTGGCTAATTCACCTAACAACTCGTCCTCTGTTTGATTCTTTTTCTTTTTTCTAGGTTTTTTTATTCCAGGAAAATACTTTTCCATATAATCAAGAGTGGAACTAGTATACCAAGCAGATCCTTGTTGGATATACTTGGCTAGTAACTTGTCTACAATTATATCTGCTAATTTGTTCATTTCTTTATCTGTCATATTCATATTTTTTTATTAATTTATCTGGTTCACCTACAAATATACAGTTTCCATGATAATCGAATATACTTATCCATAGCTCTGCATGCTCTTTAACCCATACAAAATATTCGTAATCTTCCCAATCTTTTTTAGTCGGTTTGTGTAAATATACATTACCTGGCCCATCTTTTAATAAACCTACTAGTTGAGCTGCTAAACAACCCATACCGTTAGCATAAGGACCTTGCATATTGTGAGATATACCATTTACTACGTTATAACCATCTAATAAAGTTGCTAATTTAACTCCTAAACCAGACGGGTAACCATCATAGTGATTATATATTTGTGTGTGTATTTTATCCACACCTGGATGTTCGCTAAAAGATACTCTATCTTCTCTTTCAACAAAATTAATTAATGCTCTTGTAGCCATAATATTTGTTTTTTATTTCGTTAATAATTTCTCTTCCATTTGTAGTATTAAAGTTGTAACTATGTGTGTGCAACACATCAATTGGTTTATTTTCTACTAAAAGTAGAAACAATCTAAATGTGTCTTCATACTGTAACTCTTCAGACATATCATTTATTGCCAATGACATAGCTTCTGGGTCATGTCTACATTCACCATAATTTTCTACTAAGTAATCTTCTATTTGTTTTCCTGTCATAATTTTAATCTAATAATACCATATATGCTTTTGGACTATATTGTCTGAACCAATTTAATCCTTTTCTAAGATCAGCTAAATGTTGAGGAGTATTAAACATACCCATTTCAACTACTATACTAGCTCCCATTACGAAATCATATATAGATAATTCTATGTTATTTAATTCTATTTCATCTCCACCAAACCTATTTTGAACAACAGCGCCTTTATCATATATAGCACCATTAAACCATTTAGGGATTGGTTGTGTTTTATTTTCTACCATTTTTTAATTTCTTTATGATTATATACTATTTCAAATTTATCGTCCATATCTTTAGTGAGTGGATATCTATATTCCCCAAACAAAAACAATGGAGAAGCTTTATACATAATTCCTAAGTGTTTTAGCAAAACTCTATCATCTTTTACAAAGTAAGATATACCGTAATCACCTTCATATATTCCATCTTTATACATCATCTTTTGTGTCATCTATAATTTTAAACTTATTTTCTATTAACTTTAATATAGGTTCAGCTATATAATCTATGCCATTAAATTCTATATTACAAGTAGCAATTCTACCGTCATAGTCTATTTCATATTCAAAGTCATAATTACCAATATCGTTAAAGTCAAATTCATTTATACCGTCATTTATACAATCGTATATAGTATCACTCACAGATTGTAATAATTCTGGTTTATTAACATTATTTAACTCTAATTTTTTAACATTTAACTCTGTTTGTAATTGTTCTAATTTGTCTTGTAAGCCTTTTACTGTAGCTTCTAACAGTTCTTTTTCATTACTCATAATTTTATTTATTTTATTTATTTATATTATCCAAATACATTTGTATTTAATTTGTATTATTCATAGTAAACAAAATACATTTTGCATCCTTTTACTTCTTTCATTAATTTTTTTTCTTTTACAACTGGACCCTCTAACTTACTTTTATTCAGGTATTTAGGATTTTTGCTGTTTAATTTTTTCTTTTTCATCGTGTTTCTTTAAATTATTTTTTAATATATTTTGTCTTATACTACATTTTATTTGCGAGGTAATATACATTCCTATTACAATACCTACACCTAATACTATTATTAATTCTATCATATTATATTATATTTATTTCCGTTAATAATTACTTTTACTTCTAGTTCTTCTCTAGTTACCTTTTCTATTGTTTCTAAATCATGTTCATACTTCCATTTAGGTACAAACTTACCATCTTCAACTTGATTTGCTTGCTTAATGTAATAGTTTTTGAGACAATAGGTTATTAAATATTCTAATCTATCATATTCTAATGGTATAACTATACGTCTTTTACCTACATATTTATTGTATTTACCTGTCCACTCTTGTTTCATTGTTCCTGTTATCCACCTATAATCCTTGTAGTATTCTACGTGTGGCTCACACTTATTTAGTTGATAAGGTGTATGTCCACCGTTCATTCTTCTTACATAACCTGACTGAAACGAACCAACTTCTATATATTGTCCATACATTTTAATTGGTAATTGAAATATTCTTGTACCATTTTTCTTTTGTCTTTCTGTTGTAATTTCCTTCATTTGAAGTAAATCCATTTGTTCTTTTATTGTCATATTATTATTCTTTATTATTGTTAACTTCCCAAATATCAATTAGTTGTGTCATATAATCACCGTTATCTATCAATTCTATTTGCAAATTTATAATCGCTTGTTTTTCGGTTATACCTTCCATCTCCACTACAGTTTTCATACTTATACAATCTCTGTATTCTATTTCATAATTTTTCATAATTTTATATCTTTATTTGTTTATATTATCCTTCTCGTGTCGTATTTAGTTTGTAAATAAAACGAAGGTGGGATGTTTGAGTTAATGACCTACTATCTTGTAGATTTACGGGTTAACTTCCAATCCCACTCCTTCGTATATTTAACATAACATTGTACCATAACCTCTACGTCGAGTCATCTTAGCTATTTTATCCGCATCACTTTGAGACATTATCTGTATAGAGTTACCAGTCTTGTGATTGATAAGAGGTGCGCAACCATACTTTTCCACAGTTGAACATTCAACACAAGTATTATAACCAAGATTCACTCGTCCGTCAGGTATTATATTTCCACATTTACAATTCATATTTTATATTATTATCTTTCACTTTATGTATTTAATTTGTAAAACGATTTTCTAAATATATCCAACCGTCTTCATCACACTTATTGTTATCAATAATTGATTTTAATTTACCACATTTTATGTAATCTTCTTTTTCTACAAAGTGATCTATCATAGTTTCTATATCAGATTTTTGTAAATCACCTGTATCTACGTCAACCGGAGGTAAGAAAAACACATTTTTAACTTTATGTTTGTTTTGTAATTCTATTACTTCACCATATCCTTTACCTTCTACTAACATTAAGTATGAAGACACCATTCCTACATGGATAAATTTCTTAGTTTTTTCTTTATTTGTCATAATTTAATATTTTGTTGTTCCATTTTTTTTACTTAATTCTTCTAACCATTCATCTAACTCTTGTAAAGTTTTGATAGTTTCTTCATTATTTAAGTAATTCCATTCGTCTTCTTTCGTTTCTATATCATACATAATTTTAATTTTTTAGTGGTAGGTGAGGAATCGAACCTCACGTATCAACCGTTCTACCTATCGTGAACACACTCAATGGTCCTAAATGGACAAATCATAGTGTGGAATTTTATTTCTTTTCGTGTCTATAACATAATCCACTTATATTTTTAGTTTTATTTTTACAAGATTTATTCTTTTTTGTAATTCCTTTACAAATATGTGACTTTTTGTCATCTTTTTTGTAATTCTTGTCATGTAGATAACACAATTCTGTCTTTGATTTAGTTGTATTTTTACATTGAACACTATCTTTAGTGAGTCCATTACATTGAGTTTGAGTAAATCCTAACATACTCACACTCATCATTCCAATTATTAAACTTTTCTTTATCATATTTTTATATTTTTACTATTAATCTAAACTCGGTTTTCTTCCATTTTCTATATCCATATCTATACATTCTTTGATCGCTCTACTTAATGGACTTATTTCACGTTTTACTTCATTTGACCATATTTCTTTAGATAATTTATCTATATCTTTCATTTTGATAGTCAAATCTAAATAACCTAAATGGTGTTCTTGTCCATAACTATCATACACATAAACTGTATAGTGTGTATTATCTTGATATTTTATTATTTTTATTTTTCTAGTCATAATCTTCGTCTGTTAATAATTCTCTTATTTCGTCGTTTACTGTCTCCATATATTTCTCGAAACAGTCCGTTTTAGGGTCAAAATCAGGGAGATATTTTATTAATAATTTTTTTAATTCTTTTAATTCTTTTAATTTAGTCATAATAGTTTTATTATATTATCTTTTTTATATTGTATTTAATTTGTATTAACTTGTTCATATTTGATTTTACGAGGAAACAAGTGGAACTAACTCGACTTTAATATTTTATATATGGTTTTTATAATTTATTGATTTGTGAAAAACCATTGTGTCTTTATAATTTTGAAGGTTAAAATATTTATTATTTTCTTTTATATCTTCAAGACTTATATAACAATAACCTTTATGGTTGAATTGATTTAAACTTTTTGTATAATACTTTGGTAATTGATGTAATTGAAAAGGTATATAAGTTTTATTATTTAATTTAATAATTTTTAAGGAGTTTGTTTTAATTTTATTCATAATTTTTTTATTATATTATCCGTTTGTACTTGTATTTAATTTGTATTATGACCAGTGAAGTTGTTTGAATATCCACTCATAACATTCGTCTTTTGATTTGTGAGAAAATATTATATTATTTCCGTGAGTCGTGTATACAATATACAGTTTACCGTTTTTTAAGAATTTTACTTTCATAGTTTTATATTTTATTTATTATTAAATTGTATTTATTTGAATTATACTCTTTAGAATTATACACATAGTTCATTACATTGTCTTGTAAAGTTGTAAATTCACTAAATCCATTTGGACCTTCATTTGTTATTTTACAAATACCTTTTGTATTACATTTGAATAGTTTTACACTTATTGTTTTACATTCTTTAACATTAGAGTAGTCTAAGTTAAACCATAATTGTTTTAGTTGATTTCTATTCATAATTTCTAGTTTTATAAGGTTAATAATTCATTTTGTTATAGACACTCGAGTGAGTGTTTCGTCTATTGAAGACTCATCAGTATAACTTAGACAAGTTGTTTGTCTCTCAACACTTTTGGAATGTTAGTTGATGAAGTGTAAGATTTATATTTCTTGAAACAGTCTAGACTTTCTAGTTTATCTTTCATGATAGAATATACTTTGTCATGATTATAAGTATAAGTTTGACCTTTTTTGTTAGTAAATTCGATTGTTTGATTTTTACCTACTAGTGATAATCTTACTACAAATCTTTTTGATTTTAATACATTTTCATTTTTTTCTGACATAATTTTAATTTTATTTAGTTAATATTTATTTAATTGTTTTGTTTGTTTGTTGTTCTTTTGTTATATTATCTTTTGTACATTGTATTTAGTTTGTAAAAGTGGGTAGTTTGTTTAGTTGTGATTTTACCCACCACTCCTATTCTCCCCACTCTCTCACTCATCAATTACATTTGAGTTACAATTGTGTATCCGACAAATCCAAATATATAGACAAATGATGTGATATATACTGTGTTTAATACTATTTCAAATTTAGTGTGTGAGTGTTTTAATTTATTTGTTTTCATAATTTTATTTCTTTTTATTATTATTATCTTTTAGTGTTTGTATTTAATTTGTGTTATAGTAATTCAATAGACATATTCAGTTCATCAAATAGTTGTCCATATTCAGAGTCATATACATTGTCAAGTGTGTATACTACATTGTTGACTGTCATTTCATAGATATCATTGTCTTCATCTATTCTGATTGTGATTGTTTTGTTCATAGTGTTTTATTAGATTATCTGATGAGGTTTGTATTAAGTTTGTATTAGTGTGACACAAGGTAGTTAAGTAAGGAGATAGTAAGGGGCAAATGTCACAGTAATGGAGGGAAGGGGAGGATGGGATGGGGATAGGACAGGGGAGGAGGGATGGGATGAGGTAGTAGATGGGATAATGGAAATGGAAACAGAGGAGGGAAATGGGAATATGAAGGGGGAGCCCATGTTGAGG
>Ga0208666_1000844_pt1 | contig 14069 bp, 24 predicted proteins | sample 5B_taG_FD_184078 | JGI IMG/M metagenome (GOLD analysis project Ga0208666, IMG submission 184078) | Marine viral communities from the Subarctic Pacific Ocean - 5B_ETSP_OMZ_AT15132_CsCl metaG (SPAdes) (version 2) | ecosystem: Environmental > Aquatic > Marine > Oceanic | place: Pacific Ocean...
AAACAGAAGTAGTGGGAACGTTACCCGGTTCTGCTTTTATAGACATCTTTAAATAGGTGATGCTAAATTAAAAGAAATCGGAGAAAATAATGGAAGACACTATGCACGAAAATACCACAATAGAAGGCGTAGAAGGCGAAGTTTTAGAAACAGTTGTTGAGCCTGAGCAGGTTGGTATTACTAAAGACGAACCTGTAGCGGAAGAAGTCGTAGATGACTCTAAGAAATTTCAGTCAATGTATGATAAGAAAGCCGCTGATTATGACAAGCTTAATAATGAACTCGATGAACTTCGTAAGTATGAGCAACTAGGAAGGGTCTTACAAGATAGGCCTGACGTAGTTGAAGCGATGAGAAACACTTTGAGTGGTAATACGGCTAGTAAAGAAGAAGCTCCTAAGGTTACAGAAGATTCTTTTGACCCTTGGGAAGCTTATTACAAGCCGGGTTCACCTTCATATGAGATGAGGGTAGAACAAGAAAAAGCTGTTGCCCAGCAAGCTGTTCAAGAACAGATGGCAGGGTTTCAACAGCAAATGGCGATAAGTAACTTAAGACAGGATTTATCTAGTAAGCACGGAATGACAGACCCTCAAATGGCTGATGACTTCATACAATTTGCAACTACACCTAGGGAAGACCTTCCTTTGGATATGTTAGTTGATGTATATAGAAAGTATAAAGGCGGTGAGGAAAAGGTATCTCCAAACTTAGAGGCTGTTCAGAAGACCAAAACAATTCCAACTACGGCTGGAGTAGTTCAAGGGTCTGCACCTGAGCAACCAAACGAGCTAGATGACGTATGGCAAGGAGTTATGAACTCGTCAAGAAATAGTAAAATATAAACAAGGAGTCCTAAATGGCAACTTACAATCAAGGAATTGTGAATGTTGGTGACCCGGGTTCAGCCGCTTCAGGCTATCATACTCGTAGGTTATTTAACTTCTCAGACCGTGTAGCGGACTTGGCTCCAGAAGAATCACCTTTTTTCGTGTATCTTTCAAAAGTAGCTAAAGTTCCCACAGATGACCCACAATTCAGATTTTTAGAGGATAGAACAAAAGTCTCAATGACTGACCGTTCTTTCGTAATTAAAGGGGATGTTGCAATCCCAGCAGTAGGTAGTTCGGCTACATATGTAGTTGAAACAAAAGCAATAGGAGGAGCATCCGTTGATTGGTTAATCAAAGGAATGGTTCTTTCTATTGGAGTAGAAGCCTCAAGTGTTCCAGCTCACGTTGTTGTTAGAATAGAGCAGGCACCTGTTATTAATTCCTCTGACACTACTATTGTAGCAAAGACAATTTCAGGAGTAGACGGAGCATCTATTGATGAAGCTAAGTGTACTGTTATAGGTACGTCTTTCGCAGAGGGTTCTGGAGCACCAGACGTTTTTTCAGAAGAGCTAGATAATGATTTTGGTTTTACCCAAATCTTTAAAACAGCTTGCGAAATGTCAAACACTGCAAGAGCAACTCGATATAGAGGTTACGCAGATGAGTTCCAGAGAACTTGGAATCTTAAACTTCGTGAACATAAGATTGATATTGAACGTGCTATGTTATATGGTCAACGTGCATCTACTGGAGGTATACAATATACCGAAGGTATCGCTGGTCATATAATAGCAAATGGTACCGCAGTAGGCGGAACAACTGACTTATCTTACAGTGCAGGAGCTCCTTATTTTAGGAGTGCATCTCAAAGTGAGTTAACATACGACAGGCTTCTATCTGATTTTGAAGTTGTCTATGACCCAGCTCGTGGTGGAGGAGATTCTAAATTAGCACTTGCTAGTTTACCTGTAATCTCTTTCTTTAACAAGCTTGGTAAAGATTCTTTCTTACACGGTTCATTGTCTTATAATACATCAAACCAGCCACCAGCTACAACTGCTCTAAGCAGTTCTTCTTTAAGGTATAATATGGAAGAAAAACAGGGCTCATTTGGTCACAAGGTAATGGTTCTTGAAACTATTCATGGAACTTTAAACTTGGTTAAAGAACCATTGTTTAGAGGAAATGCTTCAGGTTTCATAGCAATGGTTGACTTAGACCATGTTGCTTACCGACCATTGGTTGGTAATGGTGTTAATAGAGATACTCAAATCATGACTAACGTGCAATCAGCAGATGAAGATTTACGTAAGGATATGATTATGACAGAAGCAGGCTTAGAAGTAAGCTTGCCTGAAAGTCATTATCTCTTAAACTTAGAAGGAGTTTAATCATGCGAGGTGATATATCAAACTCAAGTAGCGGCAAGTACGGACAATCTCCAGAGATTTACCAGTACCAAGCTAAAACAGCTAACTTTACAGCTTCACCGGGAGTTTGTTACTTAGTAACAAAACTTGATGGATGTGCAATTACTCTTCCAGCTCCTAATGTTGGAGACAAGATAAAGATTGTTCTTGGTGCAGTTACAAGTAATACTCATAGTATAACTTGTGATGCAACAACAACTTTGTTTGAAGGGTATGCTTTAATGTGGGATGCCGCTGATGCTACAGCCGCACAACACGTAGTTTTTGCTCCAGATGGAAGTGATGACGATGCTTTTTCAATGAATGGAACTACAACTGGTATTTCTGCAGTTGTTGAATTAGTAGGAGTTCAGAACAATACAGCCGGTACTGGAACTGCCGCAGGTAGATGGCATATGGCCGCTCAAGTCGCCTGTTCTGGTGCTGTAGCAACTCCATTTGCTTAAACTGAATAAATAAAGTTAACAGTAATTAGAACTGTGGGGGTTATCGAATAAAGGGTAACCCCCAAATCTAAGGAAAAAATATGAATTGCATACATTGTAAAACACCAAACCCAGAACAATGGTTCTACTGCAGAAGCTGTGGCAATAAGGCTTCTGAGTCTGTTTATACTACTAATTTATTTATGCAAAGTGAGATAGGTAAGAGAAGTGATATAGAATTTTCAACAATGAGTATGGATGACCATATAGGAAAAATATCAAAGGATAGAAGTGAGAAGGAATCTAAGATTTGGGCAGATAGAGTTAAGCAGGCAGGTGTTAATTAATGGCTAATTTTGACGTACAGATACAAGATTTAATTGGTACATTTTCAGACCAAGTTGCTATGGATGATTCTATGACAGCCGGTGCTAAAGAAATTATAAATGCCTTACCGACATCTATGCTTTATAAATGTGCTGACAAAGCAACTCTTAACAATTCTACACCAACTTTGGTAAGTATTGATACTAAGGGTAGAATAATAAACGTACTTAGAGTTGATGCAGATAGTAGCGGAGTTCAAAGGCCTTGTAGATATGTAGATAGTTTTAAAAGAGGCAGGATACAAGACACTACAGATATGGAATATGCTACGGCTACAGACCCGGCTTATCTCCTATATGATAATGTATTAGAAGTATACCCTACACCTACAGCTAGTCAAACAGCGGATGTGCAGTTTGTTGCATTCCCAACTGTTGATGCTAGTGCTGTAAGTACTATAGCAAACTTTCCAGATGAAGCAGAGCATTTGGTTGTATTGTATGCCGCAATAAGAGCTTTGGATAATTTAATGGGAGATGTGTCTCCTATGACAAATGCATCAGCCGCATTAACTAATTTAAAAACAAATGCAGATAGAGAAGACTTTGAAATGGTTAATAATTACGCTACAGAGTCTAGTCAGAGAGTTGCTTACAATAATGCAAAGTACTCATTTTATGAAAAGAAACAAATTAAATTACAACAAGATTATGACAAGGGGCTAGCTAAGCTAGTAGACTAATATGGCAGTTCATTCCATAAGCGTAAAAGAATTAATAAGTAGAGTTAGACAGATATTTCCAAGTGCTCCAGAAACTTATATATTAAATTTAATAAACGACGCATTGGTTGAAATAGGTACTTATAAAACAAAAGTAGTTACAGCTAAAATAAATTTAGAATCTGGTAAGATGTATTATGATTTAGCAGATGGAGCTACAGATGCAAGTGGTAATGCAATAGAAGTAAATCAGGTACTTAGGGTCTACGGACTTGATAATGAAGGTGATTATATTATAGTACCTAGACTAATAGAGAAAGATTTATTATTAGCTGATATAGCTAATGAAGACAAACTAAACACACCTAATTAATATGGCACTATTAAAAGAAGTAACATCACTGACTATAACCGGAGTTGGCTCTGCTATTGCAGGTGACTATGTACTAATAAACGGAGTAAATTTAGATGAAACTGTAAAGCCAAGATTTTCAAAAAAACCTTATCTTATATGGTGGGGAGAGTCTGGAGATAGTGCTCCGTCTATTTCTGGTGTTACTATAGTAAAAGTAACAGTATCTTCTGGTGATGGGGCTAATACTATAGCAACAGCAACTTCTAGTGCTATTAACGCCTTAGACGAATTTACCACTTCTCTTTCAGCTCCTTTAGTTACAATTACAAATTCTAATTTTGGAGCGGTTACATCTTCTAGTTATGTAATAAGTTCTGGGCCATCAGCGGCTAGTATATCAACAACGACCTCAGGAACTGGTTCCTTTGTTAGTAATATAAAGTACCCAGAAAATCAATTGATGTATATGATAGAAGGTGATAAGATTGCAGTATTATCAGAACTAGATTCATCTGGTAATAACAATACATCTGCAAGAAAAAAATTAAAAGCAATACAGGAAGACTTAGTAGAGGGATTAGTTCTTCAATATTATGCTGAGCCAGATAGTGTTACAGCGGTGACAGATAACTTAGATATAGATAATGCTTTAGAATTAGCGGTAGTTGATTATGTAAAAAAATGTTTATATATGGATAGGGCAGGTACTGCTACAGATGCAGGTATGATGCAGACATCAATGGCTTTATCTAGCAAACACGAAAGAAATTTTAAAGAAGCCGTACAGAGATATGGCGTTAGGAAAAAAGACAAAACAGGTGGCACTAGAGTGGTAAAGGTTCCAACCTTAGTTTAACCAATATAAATGCTTTTAAGCGGTGGTGGAGGAATATAGGATAAATTATGTCAGACATTAATAAATTTACAAGCAAAGAAGTTCTTAACAAAGTTCTTCTTGACTCTTCAGGAGATGCAGTAAATGCATTTTCTCACACAACACAAGAAGCCTTAAATGCGGCTTTAGATGCTACAAACAATAGACTAAACGTATCTCTCGCAGGCGGTACAATATCTGGGGATGTAACCATAGCAGGTGATTTAACTGTTAATGGTGGTGGTTCAATGGCATATTCAGAAGTATTAACTGGCGATATGATTATTGTGAATGGTGCTGGAACATTGCCAACACTATTTGCTGGACATCAACTTGTTCTACAGAATAATGATGACTCAGGAGACCAATCAAGATTAGCTATAATTTCTGGTGCAACAGGATATAGCGTTATTGATTTTGGTGATGCGAGTGATGTAGATGCTGGTGGTATAGCTTATCAAAATCATGGTTCTGCTGATTTAATGACTTTAAGAGTTAATGCTTCAGATTTTGTATTTATTAAAGACTCTGGGGTTGGTATAGGTGCATCACCCGACACAACACTTCACATTATGACATCTGATGCAAGTCTTACTACAGCCGATACAAATGCTTCAGTTATTATAGAAGAAAATGACCATACTTATTTAGAGTTATTAACACCCAGCGATAAGCAAAGTGGAATTATATTTTCAAATGGTACATTATCCAGCTCTGGAATAATAAATTACAATCAAAGCACAGATGCTATGACTTTTAATACTGATGGTGATACTGCACTCACCATTGATGCAAGTCAAAATGTTGAAGTAAACAATGCCGCTTTAAAAATAAAGACTGCTGGTCAGGAACTTCAATGGGTAAATGGAGCAACTAAACTTACTGGAGCAGATACATATTTAGAATTTAATGTTAATTCTGCAAGAAGATTTAAACTCGATGCCAACTCCCGAATCTCACTATCTAATAATGATGCAAGTGGAGCAGTAGGCACAACATTGTTCGGCTACAAAGCTGGTTTAAATATAGTTAGTGGGGCTGTAAGTAATACATTTATTGGTCACGAAGTAGCTGATGCAACATTAACAAATGCGGCAGATTATAACACAGCCGTAGGGGGTTCAGCACTTAGTGGGTTGACAAGTGGATATTCAAATGCGGCTTTTGGTTTTCAATCACTTTTTAGTAATACAGACGGACTTCAAAATACTGCTATTGGTACTTCTGCTTTATATAGCAATGTTGGAACCGATAATAATACCGCAGTTGGAGACCAAGCTGGTATGTTCACAACTGGAGCAAGTAATACTTACGTTGGACAGTCTGCTGGTAGAGGTGCAAGTGGAGCAGATGCAAATAATGTTGGAGTAGGTCACAATGCTCTATTAGCGATTACTTCAGCTACTTATAATACATCTGTTGGTTCAGGTTCAGGTGATGCTCTTACAACTGGAGCATTTAATACTTCGATTGGTGCAGTTTCTCTTTCTTTGGCTACTACCGCTTTAAATAATACAGCTATTGGTTTTAATGCAATGTCTGATGTTAAGGCTGGAGTCGCTGTAGATGGGTGCGTTGCCATTGGAAAAGCTGCATTAGTTGGAAATGCTAATAATACGACTGGTATAAATGGCACAGTAGCGATTGGAAAATCTGCTCTTTCAGCATTGACAGCTAGTCCGGGAGGTACTGTTGTAGGGTATCAATCTGGAAAAAATGTTACAACTGCGGATTATAGTACAGCTCTTGGATATAATACATTAGGTGGAAACTCAAGCACAGCATTATATGGCAATGATAATACTGCTCTCGGTGCAAATGCTGGTAGAGATATGGAAGGAGCGGCTGAAGGAAATGTTTTAGTAGGTAAAGATGCTGGAATATCAATGACAACAGGAAATTTTAATGTTCTGATTGGAAGAGATGCTGGCGATGCTTTAGTGGATGAAACACATAATACAGCAATAGGAACAGATGCACTTACTGGCTCAAGTTTAGTAGACCAAACAGTTATTGTAGGTTCACAAGCTGGAATGGGGGCAATGGAGGCTACTGCTGATGGCACAATTGCTGTGGGATATTCGGCTCTTGCGGCATTGACTTCTGGAGGTTCTAATACTGCTATAGGTTTTGAATCTCAATTATATCAAACAGATGGAGCAAATAACACTTCATTAGGTTATAAAGCATTAAGAAATGCAGATAATGGAGAGTCTCTTAATACTGTAATTGGAACAAAGGCTTGTGAGTTTTTAAATCACGCAAGTTCAGATGGTAATACTGTTGTAGGTACTCAGGCTAATGTTGGAGGAACAGGAGCAAGGGCTTATAATACTGTAATGGGTTATCGTGCAATGGGAAGTGCTAATACTCAAAATAACATTGGCGGTAACGAAAATGTATTTATTGGAGCATATTCTGGCAATGGTACTTGGGTAACTGCTGGCTGTGATGGAAATACTGCTGTTGGTTATAATTCATTGTCAGGTGCGTTAAATGGAGCAACTGATAATGTTGCATTTGGAAAAAGTGCTTTAGGTGCATTGACTACAGGAGACAGGAATACAGCAATTGGAACAAATGCTGGTGCTACATCAACAGGTGTAGGTAAAACAGTATTAATAGGATATAATGCTGGTGGCTCAAATATGACAAGTGATGCTGATGGTACGATTGCCATAGGCGAACACGCAGGATATGCATTGACAAGCGGAATAGCAAATGTAGCAATGGGATTCCAAGCACTTTTTGCAGAAGATGATGGTGATAAATCAACTGCTATTGGATACCAAGCATTAACAGCACAGACAGGAACAAGTGGTACTGTGGCGAATACAGCAGTCGGATACCAAGCTGGTAGTAACATAACCACAGGAACAGAGAACACGATTGTAGGTGCATTTTCTACTGCATCAGTAGTTGGTGGTGTCAATCAAACAGTTATTGGTTCTGGTATAACAGGAAATGCAGATAACTCAGTAGTGCTTGGCAACACATCTGTAACAGATGTTTACATGGCAAAAGATAGTGGTGCTACTGTTCATTGTGCTGGTATAAAATTTGATGCATCTGGAGAGGTTCTTGGAGATTATGAAGAAGGTACTTATACAGTAACACTAACACCATCAACAAGTGGCTCTATAACTGTTAACAGCTCTTACGATACAGCTTCATATACAAAGATTGGAAGGCAAGTAACAGTTACAGGTGCAATAGATACATCTGCTATTAGTTCACCAGTTGGATTTATTAAGGTAAATGTTCCTTTTACGATTGGAGCTAATACTGAACTTTCGCATAGAGCGTCTGGTTCTGTTGTTGTTTATAGTGCTAGTAGTAACATTCAAGACTATATGGTATTTGCAGATGGGGGTGAAGCCTATTTTAGAATATATTTAAGTACAGGCACTACGTTGGCTACAACTTCAGCCGCAACTATAGATGCATCAACAAGCATAGCGTTTACATTCACATATTTTGCTTAATGGATATTAAGCTGGAACTAACAAGGAGTTAAAATGGCTTTAGAAAAAAAACAAACATACGATTATGAAGTGCGTGGAGATTACAAATGTATCCAAGAACGCTGTAAAACATCTATCGAAGAAGATGGTAAAGAAATATCATTTTCATACCATAGAAAGGCATTTATGCCAGATGCAGATGTAAGTGCTGAGTCTGATGAATTAAAGGCAATGGCAAATGCACTATGGACAGATGCAGTTAAAAAAGCGTATGAAGACAGTAAAAAAGATTAATTAACTAACACAAGGAGTCAATAATGGCTAAAAAAGAAAACCAATCGCCAATACTAACTCTCAATGATGTCGAGTATGATGTCAATGAGGACTTTAATGACGAGCAAAAGCAGATGTATTTACACTTGAAGAATATCGATGACAAAATCAACAGCAACAACTTTATCCAACAGCAACTCGCTGTAAGTAAGGATGGGTTTGTAAGAATGTTGGAAGAGTCGTTGGCAAAGTCAGATGAAGTTGAGGCTGAAGTAGAAGCATGATGTTAATATCAATGATACTTATTGCATCCGCACTATTTACATATTTAGTTATATGGGAAGGATACAATAAAAAATGATTGTAAGAAGGTGTAGTCAGGGCCATCGTGTAAGACTCCATAAAAATACAACCCCGAGTGCTACTCGTGTAAAAACTTATCCCGATGGGTCTACTGAGACTCTGGCTTACCCTTCGTCTTATGATTACTTTGTAGATGTAGATGGAACTGTAGCAAAGAAAAGTAATAGCTTTAAAGTTGCAGAAGAATACTATGTATCAGAATGTGCAAAGAAGCACGGTGATGGACATGGTAGGTTAATAGTAGGAAGCCATCATATAATTAATGGGGTGGCTACGAGTCAATCAGATTATCCCACTATGGATAATACCAAGGCAGAAATACAAGATTTTTATGATAAGCGTGGAATCTATTATGGTTCTAGTGAAACTAAATCGGAATTATTATCAAGGATAGTTCCTCAAATGAGTGGTACCGAAGAGGTATCCAAACACTTAAAGGTATAGATATGAATAAGATAATGGCTTTCTTAATGGCTTTTTCTTTTATTAGCTCAACTCCTAGTGACCCTGTTCAACATGAAGAACTGACGTATAGTGAAGAGGTAAAAAAGAAAAAGAAAAAAGGTAAGAAGATGAAGGGTAAAGGAAAGAAAAAGAAGAAAGGTTTTTTCTCAAAGGTCTTTGGTTCTAAGTAATGAGTCTTTATAAGTACACCGAGAAAGAAGCGGCCAATCTACTCATAGGGCAGAATGGCTTTGATGTTATTGCAGAGCACAACACTACTGTTGTGACTCCAGACACAGGCTCTTGGGTGGCTATTCAAGCACTTGGCAAAGACAATTCGGATGGTGAAAGTGCACCTGTCGCTCTTACTGAATTTTTAAAAATTAAAGTAACTTCTAATATTGGTGATGATATAAGTTCTTTTGTAAATCTTATACCCGGTGAAATATTATATGGGAATTTTAGTGGTATTGTAAATCATACAGACTCTACGGCAGTATGCATAGCTTACAGAGGGTAAGAAGAACAGAAAGATTAAAGAGGAGAAGTAAAATGCAAAGTCCTTTAAGCAATCTTGTTAGCTGGCAAAAAGACACAGGTCAGTTAGATGGATGGACGGCTTATCATTTAGCCGCTGGAGCTTTTCTATGTAAGATATTCCAATGGTTGCATTGGAGTAGTTTTTGGTGTGTCATGGGGGTTTTTATCGTTGGTGTTCTATGGGAAATATTTGAGTATTACATAGAAGACTGGAGACCTTATGGTAGCAAAAAGAAATGGGCATACAACACTCTCGCTGACATAGTTGTAGAGACTGCAATAGCTTGGTGGATGGTGCTATGAACAATATAATAAAAAAGGTAAAGAACGGAGGGTTTGAAGTTGTTAGTACGAGTTATGGGAATCCTGTTGTGTATAAATATAATGACAGGATGCAGTCAGGGTTGGAGAGCAGGAGGGATACAACTCACACCTCAGGATACAGTTACAAATACAGTTTTTATAGAAGTAATGGGGATTGATTCAATTTTGCATTACTATCACGGAAGAGTTTATAATGAATCTAACTGGTGTTGGATGCATCACCAATATGAAGATGTGGTTAAATGAGTGGAAAACCGGATACCGCTAGAAGTTATAGGGCTACTGTACTTGATGATAACGCCATTGTTAGCATTAATCTTAAATGGCTTGGGCAAGGATTGGTCTTGGTGGGAGCATTGGTCTATGGGTATTGGCAGATTGAAAGTAGGATTAAAGCGTTGGAAAATCAAGTGGCTACTGCGGATGAACAGATTGGGAATCTTCTTAGTAAACACATCTTGGAAGAGAGGGTTGAACGAGAAGAGCTGGCAGAAAAAGTAGCTTTTTATGAAAAGGAATTAAATTTAAATCCATTTAGTTGGGGTAAAAAAAAGAAAAAATGATAATGTTAATTTATACATTGGATTTATCAATTGATGAACTACAGGAATTGACTATTTGTTTTTGGGAAAACAAAGAGCTTAATCCTTTTATAGCAATAGCGGAGACGTAATGGACTTTATGGCAGTATACGGAGAGGCTGGAATGATAGGTGTGGTAGGCGTAATGTTCGTCTACTTAGTAATATCAATGTCAAAAAAATCAGAAGCACAACAAGAGTCATTAAGAAATCTTGAAATAGAAAATAGAGGACAGTCTGAGACTATTGAGAATATGGAAGGTATGATAATTAAATTAATAGGAAGATGGAATGAATCTGACTCTGTTAGAGATAGAAGATATGAAGCTCAATTAGAGGCTATGTCTGATTTAGAAAAACAATTATCAAGAATGGATGGTATAATGTCCAGAATGAATGGAAAAAACTAATGGATAGTTTAAAGGTTTCTGGTATATCATTTATTAATTATGGTATACATTTATCAAATGTAAATTTAATGCTACAATGTATAATAGGATTAATGACTATTGTATACTTAGCTTACAAAATAAAACAAATAAGGAGTAATTAACTATGTTAATGAAAATGATTGCAGATGAATTACTATCTGATAAAACAGGTGAAGAAGTAATTGACGAAATTAATAAAGCAATAGACATACCAATTATAAGTGAAAAAACAGAAAAGGCTATATTAGAAGCTCTTTGGAAAGTTATTAAAACTGTTCTATTGAAAAAAATTGGTGTATAATGCCTGCTAAAAAAACAAAAAAGAAAGACTCTAGGCTTACTCGAGCTGGTGTATCTGGATATAATAAGCCAAAACGTACTCCAAGCCATCCCAAGAAAAGCCATGTTGTTGTAGCAAAAGAAGGCTCTAAGGTTAAGCTAATTAGATTTGGAGAAAAAGGTGCTAAGACAGCAGGTAAGCCAAAAGCAGGTGAGTCTAGAAAAATGAAAATGAAAAGAAAATCGTTCAAAGCAAGGCATGGAAAGAACATAGCAAAAGGTAAGATGTCTGCGGCTTATTGGGCGAATAAGGTAAAATGGTAAAAGGAGTTAGGTATGCCACAGGGTAAAGGAACATATGGGTCAAAGAGAGGTAGGCCTAAAAAAACTAAAGGTAAAGCACCTAAAAACGTTAAAGGTGTATCAATGTCTGGATTAAATATTAGACAGGCAAATGCAATGAAGAAACATTCAAAACATCACACAGCAAAACATCTTAGAACAATGGCAAACGCTATGAAAAAAGGAAAAAGCTTTTCAGAGTCTCATAAAATGGCTCAGAAAAAAGTAGGGAAATAGTGGCCACTGCTAATAAAAAAGACCCGAAAAAGTGGGCTAGAGCAAAGGCAAGAGCTAGAGCTAAGATGGGTGGACACTCAGCTAGAGCTATGCAACTTGCTGTTAAGTACTATAAACAATCTGGTGGAAGATACTCTGGGAAGAAAAGTTCTGGCAATAAACTTTCAAAGTGGTCAAAACAAAAATGGGATTATGTAAGTAAAGAGGATAAGAAAAAACCAAAAAGAAAAAGAGGTCGTTATTTACCTGAGTCAGTTAGGAAAAGCCTTAGTCCCGGTCAAAAAAGTTCTACAAATAAAGCAAAAAGAAAAGCCTCGGCTTCAGGAAAAAGGAAGGCTAAGTACAGTAAATCAATAGCAAGGAAGGTTCGCAATGCCTAGATTCGGAAAAAGAAGTAAAGAAAGATTAAAAGGTGTAGACACTAGATTAGTTAATGTTCTTAATGAACTTATAAAAATTATGGATGTTACCATAATAGAAGGATTGCGTAGTGAAAAAAGACAGAAAGAGCTATTGGCTAAGGGGGCAACGAAAGTAAGATATTCCAAACATATGGATGGAAAGGCGGTAGACTTAGCCCCCTATCCGATAGACTGGAACAATAGAGATGGCTTTCACTATATGGGTGGAATGATACGTGGCATATCACATAAGCTTGGACTGAAGGTAAGATGGGGTGGAGACTGGGATTCTGATGGCGATGTAAAAGATAATGGATTTGATGACTTAGTACACGTGGAGATACTTGATTAATGCCTAAGGCTAGTATTAATATAAACGATTTTGGTAGGGGTATAAACACAGTTAAGAACCCTAGGGATTTAGCAATAGGCGAGTCTCCTAATATAGTTAACTTTGATACATCTAATAGAGGCGAGTTAAGACCTAGAAGTTATTTCAATGAACAAACAAATGGAGGTTCTCTAAGGCTAAATGCAAATGGCGTAGACGCACACACAGCATCAATAAATCCCGGATATGGATTGTATTATTTCGAAGCTGATGAAGCTACTGGGCTTAGAGGTGTTACATTTACTGCTGACGGAGCTGGTTCGTATAGTGCTAGGGATGGTAATAACATAATATTTATAGCGGCAAGTGATACTATTAGAATTAACAACGATAACTTTTGGACTGAGAATAATATACTTTCTTCAGCTACTAGTTTCCCAGTAAAAATTAAAATATCGGGAACTTCTAGTAATAATGGAACTTTTACAATTACTGGAATAGGTGGTGATGCAGACCCATTTGGGCCCACCTTAGGTTCAACTTGGAATCCTTCTGGAACAGCACCCGCTTCAAACTTTGTAAATAATTATGTACAGGTTGCAGAATCTCTTACAGATGAAAATGTTTCTTCAAGTACTAGTGTTACTATAAAAAGGATAGGCCTTGTGGGAGATAGGTTATTAGCATTAGGAAATATAGATGACAGTAAAGTGGATGTATATTCAGATTTCTCTGACGCTTGGTCTGCTGATAAGATTACAGTTGTTAACACATTAGAAACAAATGAAAAACCAGAGTATGTATTTTACTATATAGACTCATCGCTTAGAGTTGCTGATGGAAATTTTAAAAACGAATCTACTCCTAAATGGTATGGATTTATAGACAGAAATCAGCTTCAGTATGACATAGGTACAAGTAGTGAGAATGTACATAGAACAATAGCTCCTGCTTTTTATGAAGAAAATAATGACTTAGCTCCCCCAACTGAATTTAATCTAGAAACAACTATAAACGGTTCGGATGAATTTCCAACCTCTGGCTCTGGTTGGGGTTTTGCAATAAACGAAACAAATGGAGAAGGTGAATTTA
>Ga0208666_1000845_pt1 | contig 14069 bp, 13 predicted proteins | sample 5B_taG_FD_184078 | JGI IMG/M metagenome (GOLD analysis project Ga0208666, IMG submission 184078) | Marine viral communities from the Subarctic Pacific Ocean - 5B_ETSP_OMZ_AT15132_CsCl metaG (SPAdes) (version 2) | ecosystem: Environmental > Aquatic > Marine > Oceanic | place: Pacific Ocean...
TAACTCCATTATCTTCTATTTCAACTCCTTCAGGACTTACATAAAATAAAACATCATATTCTTTTATTAAATAAGATAAAGTAGCATTTAAATAATGTTTATGAGCACTATCCATTGATGTAGATAATTCACAAAAAGCCATAACATCAATAATAGTTCTATCCGTTATAATTTTTTCTTGCATTAATTCAGCTGATCTTTCAGAAGCAAAAACTAATTGTCCTTTTAAAGTACTGTCTGTGTTTAAAGGTATACCTAAATTCATTAAATGTTTAGAACGTTCTGTTCTAAAATGATAATCTTTAAATTCAGGTAATTCTTTTAATGCATTTACTAGTGTAGTTTTTCCTACACTCATTGTTCCACAAAATCCTATTCTCATATATTAATTTCTATGTGTTTGTCCCTTAGCAGCTGCTTGTTTGTACCAAGGTAAACCTTCTTTACCTTTCATTATTTCATTCCAAGTATCAAAATCATATTCAATACCATTTAAATAATATTCTTTTCTTTTTTGTTCTTTATTAATTAAAGCAGGACCTTCTTCATCATGAAACACTACTCTATCACCCATTTGTAACGCACGAGCTATAGTTTTAGTACCGTCTTCTTCAATTTTATAAACTCGTCTTACCTTTCCTTTAGGATTGACCCATTTTCTAATATTATGTAATTCTTCTGCTGTTGCTTTATTTGCCATATTTAATAACTTATATTTTCGTGAAAATCAGGATATTCTTCTTTTATTTTTAATAATGATTCTGCAACATAAGTACCTTGAGCTCCTGAAACTGTTATACCTCTTGCTGACAATGCATCACCTACAAAATGGACATTAGGAAACCTAGTTAAACTTAAATCATCGTAATTAACTAGAGGTTCTGGTGATAAATATTTTACTTCTGGCATGTAAATACCCCAATCTTTACCTAATGTTGGGAATACTGTTTCTAAATCCATAATAAAATCTTCAATGTGAAGTGCATATTCTCCAATTGCATCATATAAAACGTCTATACTATTTACAACATGAGTTTCTACATAATCACCTTCTGACGTTTTAGAAGGTACTCTTTGTGATGGAGAATAAAATAAACCCACACCTTTATGTTGTAATTTTTCTACTGCTTCTCTTGACCAATCAAATGGTTTATCAATGTTTCTAATTTCCATTAATATACCAAAATTAGTCATATCATTTCTGTATGCTTCGTCTTTTTTAGCATGTCCATTGTAACTAACATCACCATAAGTGTGTTCAGCTGCAACGTAAGCAGCATTATTATTTGTACAAAATGATCTTAATGATACACCTTTTTCTTCAAACTTTTGATATAATTTAAAATCATAACTAATGTCAATTAATTTTTGAAAATGTTTTTGTGGTGCTTCAAAACGTACTCCAATTTGTACTGATTTAGGTTCTGTAGGTAATTCATATTCTTCAGCTAATTGTTTGCCAAAATCAATTCCTGATTTACCCACACCAAATATAAGTTCATCATAATCTTCCCAACCATCATTATATAATACTATGTTTTTATCAAAATCAATGTCTGTTACTTTAGTTTCCCATATAAATTCTACACCTTTTTCTACTAAGTAATCGTGCCAATTCTTGCCAATTTCATGTAGATAATCGGTTCCAACATGCCATACAGGGAATAATCTTAAACCAAAATGTGGTTTAATAAAATCAGGTTCTGCGACTGGGTTTGAACATTGTACTTCAGATGGGTTTGGGTGAAATCGTTTAAAATTATCGATTACTTGATCAAATAATTCCATTGCTTTTTCTTCACCTGTGTATTTAGACAATTGTCCTCCTATTGATGTGTGGTAAGTTAATTTACCATCTGACCAACCACCTGCTCCTAAAAAGCCTCTCATTACGTCTGCTGCTGGTCTTCTATATGGATCTAAACCCATATCAATAATGGTAATTTGTCCATCAAACCCCTTATCTACTAATTTTGTAGCGGCATTTACTCCTGCAACGCCTGCTCCTACAATTACTACTTTAGTCATATTTCTTTTTTATTTATTGGTTAATATACAAAAAAAAAGTGACCCAACCAAATGATTGGGCCACAGCTCCTTTTTTAAATTTTAAATCGTCCGGCTATGAATCGGACTGTATGTTTTTAACAGTTACAACAAGTGCATTCGCATGTTGTTCCACAATTACATTCTTTACAATTACATTTCATATTATTTACTTTTTTTAGATTTTTCAAATGACCTACCCCCAAAGTAGGCACCAATTACTGTAATTAAAACCAATTGTAACAGGTCTGTCCATTTTTGTTCTACTGTAAATGAAATAGTTCCTGCGTCAATAAATATCATTAAAACCGTAGAAACTACTAAAAATATAAGAATCATTGGTCTAACATTTTTGCTTAGCCATGAATCAGAATTCATATCTGCTTTCCAACGATCTGTAATGTTAGCTTCCATTTTAGTTTCATAATCCGAAACTAATTCTTTAATTTTTGCTTCTGCGGCTAGTTTTTCTTCTTTAGATGTGTGTAAATTATCTATAACTCCACCTACACCTTTTACTAAATCCGCAGCACCACCTGAAAATAATTTTGTTAGTATACTCATAACTTTTTTATATTTACAATACTATAAATGAAGCTGTAAATCCTGTATCATCTGGTATTGCTCCTCCTGTTTCATTATGAATTTGAATTGAAGCTGTGTATAATGCTGTTGTTGCTGCTGTTATAATAGATCCTGTTATATTTGGTGATAATCCTGCAGCTGATATAACACCAGTATTACCTGTCATTGAACCTAATACTATTGAGTTAGCTGCTATAGATGTATTTCTTAATTCAAATGCTGCAAATGTTCCATCTGCTAAAGCTCCTTGTAATTGAGTTTTTATTTCTACCCTATGACCATTTACTGAATGAAAAGCAGCATCTGTTGGACCTGATACTGTGTTAGCTACAAAAATACCTCCACCTACATATAAATCATTACTTGCTGATATAAACGAACCTGTTATATTTCCTGTTGCTGAAATATTTCCAGATGCAAGTATGTCATTACTAGCAGAAATCATAGAACCTGTTATATTTCCTGTTGCTGAAATATTTCCTACTACTGATGTATTTCCTGCTACATATAAATCATTACTAGCAGAAATCATAGAACCAGATATATTACCAGTAACTGTTACATTTCCTACTACTGATGTACTTCCAGCTACATATAGGTCATTACTTGCTGAAATATATGAACCTGATATATTACCTGTTATAGTTGCTTGACTTCCTAATAAAGTACCACTTGCACTTATATTACCTGAAGCTGATATTGCTTTAACATGAAGATCTCTCCATTTTTTAGTAGTTGAACCTAAATCATAAGTCATAGTTTGGTCAGGAAGTATACTTGAACTTACATCTGCTACAAATTTAATTGAATCGTTTTCGTTATCTCCTAAATTTATATTACCTTCTGCTGTTATTGAACCCGTTACAAATAAGGAACCAGATATACTAACTGTTCCTGATGTGCCCGCTAATGGGGTTATTGTATTTACGTTTATATTACTCATGATGTGTTTTTTATTTATTATAAATATAATTTAATTTGAAAAAAATGTATTGTTTTTTATGCATTGTAGAAGGATTGTGGAATATTTCCTATATTACTCATATTAACTAGTCGTACGTCAGCTCCTGTGCTTATAGTATAATCTACTCCTGCCTGGACTGTTATTGAGTTATTATAATTACTTGTAAAAAGCATTGAATTAAAACCTTCAGGTACAGTTGTATTATGTGATATTGTTGTAGCATTTCCAAATCCCATTCCTGCAGCAAAACCATTAAATTGTGTGCTTCCTGATACTACTAATCTTTTAGTAGGTGTTGCATCTCCTAACCCAACATTACCCCCATTATAGAATATACTTTCTCCACTACCTGTAGACCAATAAGTATCTGTTGATGTTCCTACAGGTGTTCCATTAAGTAAGAAAGAGGTTGCTTTAACTACTCCACTAGCACTTATGTTAGAAGCAGTAATATTAGTAACATAAAGTGCTTTCCAACTTTTAGTAGGAGAACCTAAAACTAAAGTACTGTTTGTTGAAGGAATAATATTACTTGTTACTAAACCTATAGATACTTGGCCTAAATCTGCATTATCTATATTAGCAGTACCATCTATATGTAAATTTCTCCATTGAAGTAAACTTGTACCTAAATCATATTCATTACTTTGATAAGGTACTAAGCTAGAGCTAACACCTCTAACTACTTCTAAACTTTCTATTCTTGCAGCACCACTAATAAATAAATTTTTAAATTTATTAGTTTCTGAACCTAAACTATGGATATTATCTAAATCAGGAATTATTGCTGCCCCTACCGTTATAGGACTTGATCCAGATAAATAACTAACGGAAGCTGATGTTGATGTTATATTAGATACACCTTCTATATTATCAATGTAAGCTGTACCATCAACATATAAGTCTTTCCATTCTTTAGTCGAACTACCTAAATCATAAAGATTATCTTCTTTTGGTATTATATTTACACTAGCTGTAATAGTTGGAGATGCACTTGATCCTGATAATTCTTGGATATAAGCTATTGATGTATCGTGAGCTGCTGCCCCTAAAGCATCAATTCTTGCAACCCCATCAATATATAAGTCTTTCCATTCCTTAGATGCCCCTCCTAAATCAAAAGTATCATCCACCCCAGGAGAAATAGATCCTGTGATTCCCATACTTTTACTAATATTAGGAATTATTACATTATTTTGTAATGATGGAAGGCTTAAAGTTTCAATAAAAGCGGTCCCACTTACATGTAAACCCTTAAAATTAAGTGAGGGGGTTCCTAAACTATAAGTATTATTAGCATAAGGTACTAAACTAGAACTTATAAAACCAATTGAAGCACTATCTATAGAAGCAAAATCTATATTTGCGGTTCCATCAATATGTAAATCTTTCCACTCTCTTCCTGAAGAACCTAAATCATAAAGATTATCTACATCAGGTAAAATACTTGAACTTATACCGTGTGTAAAAGATGCTGTTACTATATTAACTCCAGGGGTTCCAGATTCATTATCAATAGTGTCAATAAATGCTGTACCATCTATATGTAAATCTCTCCACTGTCTAGTTGAACTACCTAAGTTTAAAGTATTAGTTACTCTAGGAGTTAAACTAGAACTTACAACATCAATTGAAGCGGTATTAATAAATGTATTTTTAACTTTTTTACTAACAGAACCTATATTTTGTTGATGAGTATTATCAGGAACTAACGAAGCTGAAAAAGTTACGGAATTAGAACCACTTAAAGGTATTATTCTTCCAGATCTAACAGTTCCAAAAGAACCAGTACTAGATGCACTACCACTAATAAGTGATAAACTACCATCATAAAGTGCAGTTGATAATATAAAATCGCTAAAATTATCCGCTGTAGGGATATCTCCTGTTTCGAAAAATGCAATTAATTCTGCGGATGATGATCTTATTTGTGCCATTTTTTATTTTATTATAAATATAGAATATTTATTTTTTATTAGTATTTTTATAATTTTTAAACCAATCTTCCCAATCTCTAAATAACATATTACCTTTTAAATATGCTTCCATTTCCATTTTTCTCATATGTGGATCATCTTGTGCATAAGTAGGAGAATTATCTCCCCCATCTAAATCACCTCTTTCATTTTGGTGATGATGAACTAATTCATGAGAAAATGATCTACAAATATCTTTTGGGTGTCTATCTGTGATAAATAGTACAATAGACATATTTGATGGATTATAATAGGCTGTTTGTCCTAGTATATTATTAGCATTGTCTTGATCTTTACGTAAAATAAGTTTAGGAGTATTTTCAAATTGATAATTCTCCTTAGCTTTTTTATATATTTCTTTTAATGCTTCTTTTAAATCCATTATGCTTCTGGTTCTTCTTCAGCTGGTTCTTCTTCAGCTGGTAATGCTCCTTCAGGAGGTGTTTCTTCTTCGCCTTCTTCTCCTTCTCCTCCTTTATTAGGGTTTATTTGTGGTTCTTTTAAAATTTTATTAAGATGTTGTTTAGCAAGAGAAAGTTCTTCTAATTCACCTAAATAATATTTTTTACCTTCTATTTCAACTGCTAATGAAAAGGATTCATAAATTAGAAAAAATGAGGCTCCATTTGTAAGAGTAATTTCATAAGAAGGAGGGACAGTTGCTGCTGCTTTAGCAAAATTAACATATCTTACTAAAGGATTTAATTTTAAATCATGTTTTAAAGCATCTACAAGTTCTTGTGGTAATGGGTATTTTTCTTCCATTAAACGAGAAATTTGTTTTTTTATATGTTCTCTAAGTTGTTTCATTAAGAATCGTAATCTTCAGTTTTACTTATAAATTTATGATAATAAGCTAAAATACCCCCATTATTAGCAGTACCCGCATATTTAAATCTTGCTATAGGGCCATCTATAACTGTTCCCGCAGGAAATGTCATTGAACCTGTGATTACTCCTGTTGGAGTAAACGAGGATTCTGGTTCTGTAAGATTTCCCCATTCTATTCTATCTATTTTAGTTTCCGAATCACCTGCGTCTCCTGTTATTAGCAGCTTTACAAAGCTTCCTGTATAGTGGCTTCCTTTAGAAGGTGCCAATGAACATGATACTGCTCCTGTTATTAATTGATATGCCATAATTATTTATTTTTTTGTTTATCTATTGCTTTTTCTATTGCTTTGCCCCTTTTTAGTTCATAATCAGATATGTCTCCATCTTTGCTTATATCTGCTGCTTTAGGATTTTCTAAACCTGAATTATCATAAGATACTTCGTCTACTTCTTCTTCATTATAAAGTTTAGATGCTAATTTTTTTTCTTCCATCCCCGGTTCCATTCCTTCTTCGGCATTATTAACCATTTTTTCTGAGGAATTTCTAAATTCTTTTTCGCTCATTTCTAATTCAAGCTTTAATTTTTTCATCCCCTCATATTGTCTTCTTGCTTTAGTAACAAATGTTTCTGGTACTGTTGTTCCTTTATGAGCATAATCTTGGACAATTTCTTCGTCTGTTTTTCCTTTATCAAACATTTCAAAGAATTTTTTCATAGCACCCTCCATAAGGACAGCTCTTTTTTTATATTTGTCTACATGCTCCATTAAATTACTGTCACGTCTTACAAATTCATAATCTAAGTAATGATAAACTGCAGATAAATAATCTGATGCTTTAGTTAATTTAGCTTGAACCCATGCTGGTAATTGTTCCATATCATCCATCATATCATGAAGTTTCATAGCATATTTGCCTGTTTTGTACATTTGTGATTTTGCCATTCTGCCTTCATCATCAACATAATCATCCTTGCCTATGTTATTTGTAAGTTCTAAATCATCTTCTTTAATTGTAGTACCTGTTACTGTTTCTATACCAGTAACTCCAGCATCTCCTTTCATTTGTTGAGCTACTTTAGGTTCAATATCCATGTATTTTGTTTCGCCCCCTTTAGTAGTAACTAAATGGCCTATTTCTTTTATATTTTTTGTTTCTCTTATACTCATATCGTTTGCGTATTTATTCATTGCTAATGCTTGATCTTTATTTATACCTTTTAAAGTTTCAGGAAATGAAATTCCATATTTGTTTTTAAATCTATTTTTATGCCATTCAGGTGTTCTTACTGGATCCTTAGCTCCATTTACTTTATCGAATACTTTTTTAAGCCTTGGAGCCATTACTTCAGGAGCCATGTCCATTTTAATACCTGTTCTAAATAGTGGTGCTTCATCTATTTCTTCAAATTGAGATGATTGTGTTCCTCCTTTTGGTGCAGAATAATCTTTTGCTAAATCATTAAACATCATCCACAAAATAACATTACCATAAACTCCTGCTGGAGATTTGTCTGATATTTCGTAATCTTCTATGTATTGTTTAAATTTATAATATAGTTTAGCTGCTACTGTTTTTGCTGCTGCTTTGGAACGATCAATTTTGTCTGTTGTTTCTTTACCAAACATTGCTCCTCTACCTTGAGGACCATTAAAATGTGGAATTTTAATAATTGTTCCACCTGTTCTTTTGTCTAAATATGATGAAGGTTCGTCGTATCCCCCAACAAGATCATTGTGGTGTATATCAGCATCCTCTAACATATCTCTAACTAATCTAATAGTGTCTGGGTCAAATGATTTGGGTGTTTTAAATTCATCTAAATTTTCTACACCTGCTAAAGCTGCTAGGTCTTGATAGCCCATTTTTACTATTTCCATTTCAGATTTGTCTTTTAAAAGACTTTTTATAAGATCATTTACATGGATTCCCATTTCTTTTGCCTTTTTAACTAAATTGTTATAGTATGGGTTGTTTGATGGTCCTGCTTCTTTTAGATTTTCCATTACATAATCTTTTATAGCATTATCAAATTTAATTCCTAATTTAGCTTTTAAATCCTCATAATCCATAACTGCTTCATCCTCTTCTCTTCCACCAGCACTTGCAATTACTCGTTCTCTTTCTGATGTGTTTAAGTCTTCATATTCATCTTTTGCATCGAAAGTTTCTTCTTCCATTACGCCTGGCATACCACTTAAATTTCTTCTTTGGCCTGTTGGTTGAAAATTATCATGTGAACCGTAAAATGCTCTCATTTCTTCTATAGATTCTTTAACTAGTTGTATAATGTCTCTTTTTTTCATGTTACATTCTTGTCATTTTAGTTCTATTATATGAAGGTGTAATAGGTTCATGTTTATATTGTCTTCCTTGTCCCCCTTCTCCTGCATTTTTATTCATATAGTTATCTACTTCATCATCATCATTATGAAAGGGTCTAGGAGAGGGAATATCATTACCATCTGTAGCATTTCCTCCACTACTTCCGGTACCTGTATATTCTTTAATTACAGATTTAATTAATTCTCTAAGCTCCTTCTTTGTCATTTAATGTTTTTTCTATATGTTTACGACGTGTTTTAGCTGCTGTTTTTATTTTTTGAGTGAAATCTACTTTATCAATACCTCCTACCCATCTTTCAACAACACCATCCTCTGACACAAATCCAGAATTTGATGTGTTTATTGCGTCTAATAAATATGACTCCATTTCATCTACTATGTCAAGTGAATTTTTTGCTTTAAGTTTTGTTATATAAGCATTATATTCACCATTAATTTTTAATTTATGTTCATATTCTATAACACAATCATGACATTTTTTATGAATTTTATAGTTTGGTTTATCTAGTCTTTTTTTCATAATTTTATTACAACAAGGACAACTTAAAGGTATAAATACTTCTTTTTTAATTGTATCTAATTTAGATACTGTTTGTTTAATTCCATTTTTTATTGTCCAAGTTTTTCTACCTTCCGTCCAAACATCTCCTTCTTTGTAGTTTTCTATTTTTTTACTGTAACCTATTTGGGTACCAGTTGATGCACCTGTTTTACCCATAATTAAATTACGGGCTCTGTTTACATCTTTTCTTTTAAATTCTTTTTTTAACATAACTTATTTTTAACTTACATCCATAGCATCATTATAGTCTGCTTTGATTCCTTTTTTTTCTAATGCTTTTACTATATCATCTAGTATTGATTGATCATAATTTCTTGGTATTTCCATATCTTTACCTTCATCATCAACAATACCTAAATCTTTAAGATATTTTGTTCCCTCTTCTCTTTTTAATTTTTTACCATCTACTTTCATTTTATAAAATCTATTACCAGGAGTTGAGTATGTTATATCTACTTCTTCATTTAAATATCCTAATTCAGTAGCTGTTTCTTTAAGTTTAGTATTTTCAAACATAGGCTCATCAAAATCAGATCTAATTGCTGGGTCCATTTTAGGATCTTCTTTATCCATCATGTCTCTAATGTAAGCTGCTTTTGGGTCTTCTGGTAATGTGTCAATTACACCTTTTCTAACTAGGCCCATAAAATATAATTTAGCTTTTTGGTCTAATGATAATTCTTGAATTCTTTTTTTAATGTCCATTTTTTATTTGTTTTCTCCAGGTTTCCCCGCATTGAAGTTATTTTTACTAAATTCTAATCTATCAACCAATTTAATACCACTTTCAGTATGATCAACTGCTACGAATCCTTCCGCTTTAGTTACACGTAAAGTACCATCTCCATTGTCAATAAAGTGTTTAGTTGCTACTGCCTTATCGTATTTGGCAATAAATATATTTTTTGCTTGAGAAAGCAACTTACTTACTTTAAATAAATTGATTACTATATCCTTTTTAGAATTAAATAGTTTTAGTTTTTCTTCTCCAGCTTTTCTTTTTCTTTCTTTTGATTCTGGTCGTTTAACTTTTTCAATACTTTTATCAACTGCTTGTTGATACCAATTTTTAAATCTTTCAAATGATTTATTTGGATCAGTAATAAATTCTCCCATTCTAACTTCTGAATTTAAGTAAGTATTTAATAGATTTGTTTTTGCCCTTGATGAAATTTCATCTGGTAAATTATCATAATCTACATTTAGGGAATCTGCTTCTTTAATTTTATCTAATACAAATTCTTCTTCTTTATTACTTAATAAAATACCTGTATCATCTTTAAAATAAGCATCATCAAACCAAACATTTGGTGTTTGACTTAATCCACTTATATCTGCTCCGAATGATGCTCCACCTTCAGAGCTTAAGTCTTTATAAGTTGTATGCCAAATAATTCCTATTTTAGCATTTAGTATTTTTTTACCTATTTCAGAATTTGCTTCAATAGCATATCTAATTGTATTAGGTTTAAAAGTATAATGTGTAACTCCATCTATATCTTCTGTTTCAACATCATTACTATCAAACATAAAATCACCTTGTAATATGCCTTTTATTCCTAAAGCAGGTAAATATTGTAATGCTAATTTTAACTTTGAAGCTAAACCAGGAGCATGTCCATGGTTTGTGTCTATGTCTTGAGAAGTGTAATTAATTTTAGGGGTTTGTTTATTAAATATTGATTTTGTACCTACAAAAAACTTTCCGTTTTCAGGATTAATACCCGCCCATACTGCTGGGGCACCATCCCATTTTACAGATACATTTTTTATATTATTACTTTCTCCTTTTAAATTTTTAATTAATTCATAAAGAAATGATTTTGCTTTATTATAACCATCTTGTCCTTGTGTTAATACTAATTCTTCAAGATGTGTTAAGTGTGTGTTTGCTTTTGTTTCTGTTAAAACTTCTGTTATTTGTTCTTTCCACCAGTCTTTAGTGAATGCACCTTCTTTTTTCATGCGTTGTGTTTTTTTCTTTGAAGCTTCTTTACGCTTTTTAATATATTCAAAACCTGATCTTAAACGTTTTTTAACAGCTGGGTCTTTAGCTTTATTCAAAGCTGCTCTTACTCTTTGGTGTATTAAGTTAATAATTTGAGACTGACGTTTATGTGGTTTACTTTTAAATGAAGCTTTACTAAGTGTATCTACTATATCTTGTCTTGTAGAAAATTTAACTTTAACTGTGTCTGAAGGATTTTCGTCTGTATATAATCTTCTTCCTGATCCTTTAGGTTTTTTACCTGTGCCTACTTTAGGATCTGGTTTTTTCTTTCTACCTTCGTTTGTGGGTGTGTTATCATGATCACATTTATGGCAAATATATAAATCATCACCCCCATCTACTATTTTCCAAGTCCAACTACAGTTATCACAAACAATACTATCATTTACTATTGCTTCTTTAACATTAGTTGTTGTTTTTAATGTTTTAGCTAAGTTTAACGCCTTAAGATATTTTTTATCTTTATCACTTAGGCTTTTTCTTTTTTTAAGACTAGATATTGCTTTAGTTATTTTTGCTAAAGGAATTTTTTCTCCATCTTTAATTCTAAGTCTTTTTCTAACTGTACCTTGCTTTAAATTACCTGCTTTTTTACCTTTAGCAGCCATTTTTTCGTAAGTGTCACCTTCTAAGTAACCTCTTTTTTTAGCTTGTTTGGGGCTATTTGTAAAAGTATCACTTGCTTGGTATCTTACTTTTTGTACTTGATCTGCTTTATATGGTGGGTAATTTTCTTTTTTAGCCATTTTGGTTGCAGTTGCTATTTTAACTGATTTCCAATCTTTACCATAACGTTTTTTAAATTCTTTGTCTGGTAAACTTTGAGCTATTCTTTCTTCTTTATCTGAAAGTTCTCTTTCATACATTTTTCTTTTAAGAGTACCTTTTAGATAGTTAGGTACTTTCATATACTGATCTCCTTGTTTTTTAAGATCTTTATTTAAACGTTTAAGATTTTTAGCATGTTTAGCTTTTTCTTGATTATTCATAGTACCCATCATTTCCCTTACTGTTGCTGGATCTTCTACTTTTAATCTTATATCAGGATATTTATCTTTTAATGCTAATACTGCTGTTCTATTTTCTTCAGAATCATCTATAAAATAAATTGTTTGGTAACCTTTTTTAATATGTTTTTCTATCCAATTAGCTTTATCTATACCCCTTACTTTACCATCTACTTGCATTCCTAGGGGTACAACATAAGCTGATAATCCTAATTCTTCTCTTAAATATCTTGTTACTGGGTGTCCTATAGAACGAGCTGTTAGTATTGTAGTTTTAATATCTGACCTACTAAGAGAGTCTTTTAATTTATTTACAACTTTGCTATTTACAATAGCATCCCCTATTTGTTTTTCAAATTCAGAAAAATCATATTTTATTTCTAAACTACCTAACCTTGCTTCTAATTCCTTACTTTCTTCAGGAAAATTTTCAGCTGGTATTAGTATTTCTCTATTATAATCCCCACTAGGACTAGTTATAGTTGTTCTAATGTTAGCTTTTACTCTAGCTATTGTATCATCAAAATCATATACATGTAAGACTTTACCCGTTTCAAATTGAGCATCTTCATACATTCCTCCATAACCCATTCCTCCACCAGTGTACATTCCTCCTCTTCTATATTTGTATCCAGGTTCAATGTCATTTTTCTTTTTATAACCAGCTTTATATTCACTACTTCTCATATAATCGTTTACTTTATCTTCTGGATTATATAAATCTTCTTGAATATTATCTAATACTATATTCCAAATTTTATCTTTATCTACATGGTCAGGTAAATATTTTTGAAAAATATCTTTTTGATCATTCATAATAAACTCTCTCATTTTAGTACCTGACACACCTCCTGCTTGTGGGGGAATTGGTATTTCGATTACTTTTATACCTTTTGGGTTGTATTTTTTGTAATTATCTGGTTTAAATGAGGGATCTGTTAGTACTTTAAAACGTGGGAAATCTTTTTCTCCTGTACCTACATAAATTGTGTCTTTTTCTGTTGCTTTTTCTTCTACATATTTAAAAACATCTGCAATAGGAGAATCTGAAGAAGCTGGTTCAGCGTTAATACCATATAACCCCCATATATCAATAGACATATCTTGTGTTATGTTATCTCTTTCTTTTGCTCCTACTCTAACTAAAACTTCTGCTCCTGATTTTTGAGAAAGATATTTAGCTACGGCGTAATGTCCAGCATGGGGTGGTTTAAATCCACCAGGTAAAAGTGCGATGTTTGCCATTAATTAATACAGTTTGTTATAAATATAAACCTTTACGACAAGGCTAGCCTCTTTTTCATCAGTGTAGAGGTAGTAAGTTTTGTTGCTTTATGAAGTAGTTTTGTAAATTGTTCAAAACCAAGTTCTGATGGGTCTTTATCACCCATTTCTATAAGATAAACTTTTTTTCCATAGGACATAAATGTTTCAGCATGGTTAAAAGCATCTTTTAAAGCATCTTCATCTAAAGCAAGATATATTTTTTCTACGTTACTTTTGATGATTTTTGTCATTAAGGTTGTAGAAATCTTTTTACCAAATAAAGGAATCGCATTACGTTTTATAGCCATAGCATCGAATGCACCTTCGCACAAAATCACGGGAAGATCCCAGTTTATATACATTTCAAATCCAATTATGTCCTTGGTACTGGAAGCCAACTTATGTTTAATATACGCGTTTTTATCGAACGAACGACCTACATAATAATTTAAAAAACCATCTTTATCATA
>Ga0208666_1000846_pt1 | contig 14066 bp, 23 predicted proteins | sample 5B_taG_FD_184078 | JGI IMG/M metagenome (GOLD analysis project Ga0208666, IMG submission 184078) | Marine viral communities from the Subarctic Pacific Ocean - 5B_ETSP_OMZ_AT15132_CsCl metaG (SPAdes) (version 2) | ecosystem: Environmental > Aquatic > Marine > Oceanic | place: Pacific Ocean...
TGCCTCACACATCTGTCTGATAATGTCGGCCTGGCTGGTGCCACGCAGATGCAGTAGCGGCTTTAAATACGCCTCTACATGCGCCAGGCGCTTGGCAGTGACGCAATAAACACCGCAACACTTCAGGCGCTCTTGTATGTCTTTCTGATTGGCTGACAAGCTGCCGCCTTTCGGGCGCTTCAACTCAACCATGATTGGCCCCTGATCAGCCGGATCACGCCAACCAGTTTCAGGCACAAAGATTTCCAGATCAGGCCAGCCAGCCGCCATGCCCAACTTCTTCAGGCGCATCTTGTATGCAACGTGGCGCTTGCCCTCGTTGGGCGAGTGATGAAACACACTGCCCAGAGGCAGGGCCACTTGCAGCCAATGAACTACATATGTCTGTAGTTCATCCTCTGTCATTGGCTAGGGCGTAAAATGAGTTGGGCTGCACCTCGCCGTCAGTCATGTCAGTTATGACCCGCATGAAGCGTGTGGCAGGCACAGAGTAATTGGGATGATCCGGCGGCAGGCACCAACGACGCGCCACTGCTGCATGAGCGCAGCCCGTCTTTTGTGCCAGCTTAGTGTAGGACCAGCCTTTTTCATTGCGATATTCATCAAGTGTCATGCGTCACATATAAACGCATTTGACATTAGATGTAAATATCATTACATGAAATATATCTGACTTTAAATGTCAAAGGGTGGTATGCTCATGTTCATGATTGAGAACAACTTACGCGCAATGATTGCACAGTATCTGCGGAACAACCCGCAAGAGAGCAATAAAACGATTGCACTCAAAAAAGGTGTGCGCCCTGAAACTGTGTCCAGGCACTCCCACGACAAAATCGATATGTCGATGCAAGACATTAAAGATTATGCGGCAATACTGGGTTGCACCACCTTTGACATCATGTTCAAGTCGCAGCCGATACCTATTGTTGGCACGGCAACATGCCAAGATGATTTAAGCTGGCTTGAATATACACACGCACTGACGCCGGAAACGGCAGAATGCCTGTATATTCACGGATCGCATGATGTAAATTTGAGCGCTTGTCGCCTTGAATTTCACCCAGAATATCAAGGTCGTTATAAAGTCATGGATGGCTGCTACGAAATTTGGGATGCAAGCGTGTGTTTGACTGGCTCAGTGAGCAAACACGCATTAATGAACTTATCTTTGGTCCGAACTTCAGACGAACAATTACAGCGAGGTATCCTCTACCCCCAACCCGGCAGTCACAAATATTCGTTGGTACAAAGTCAGGGTGACAGCAACGACATCAAAACCGACCTTGAACTGGAATGGGCTGCCCCAATTTTGCGTTACATTATGCGTCCTGACCTTGAAGGTGTTGAAGTAATCAAATCATCACAAAACCCATATGCACTGGAGCGCACTACTCTGATGTATCAATACATGAACGATAGACGCAAACGTAAGGGCTTGCCATTGCTATAACGCATATTTTTTAACACAACACGATTGACATTAGATGTCATCGCCAATAAACCTTAACAGGAAGCTATTTCTGTTGAGGTTTTTTTATGTCGTTACCACCGTCCATCAAATGGGCTGCTGACAAGCACTATTTTCATCACAGCAATCCGGCATCACGTCCAATCTGCCGGACATTGTTCGAAAAGTGCGTAATCCGTCCCAAGGTGTCCCAAGCCTGGGCGGTCATAAAAGGCGACCAGGTGGGCGACGTACAGGCCGCAAAAGCTACGATAAACTTATACAAAGATGACAATGCCAACATGCTGGCAGGGCGTGTGGTGCAGGACTGCGCCAACCTACATCTGATTGACGGCCACACCATTGAGGCTGTCATCCGGCAGGGTATGAGCCGGTTGGATGAATACAAGCCGCGCACCTGGGATGATGGTAAGGATGAACGCAAGCTGGCGGTCAACCGCGCAGAGTTTGCGGATGTGCTGACCAATGCCATTGAAGGCGTGAAGGAAGCACACGCACACTACGGGCTGAATCGCATTGAGGGTGAATCTGAAATCTTTACTAACTTGTCAGGGTTAGAACTGCCTTACAGTGGCTTCCCAGATTTCTCGCGGCGCATCGAACTCAAAACAAAATGGTCTAGCGCTGCTGCCAACACCAAGTCTGGCAAGCGTGCTGCCAGCCTGCCCACACAGCCCGACTGGTCACATACAAGCCAGGTTGCAGGATACTGGGCTGGCACCGGCCTGATGCAGACCATTGTATATGCCAACGCAAAAGATTACCGCGTGATGCACGCTGACAACAGCGACAGGCTGACCAACGACGGGCTGCAAGCCGCCCTAAATCACATCACAGCCAAATGCGCGATACGCGAAAACATCCTGAAATCTGCCGATTCAGTGGAGCAAATGCTGCGCCTGATTGAACCAGATTTTGGACATATGTGGGCGTGGGATATGCGCCCAGAGGTTTTGACAGAGGCGAAAAAACTATGGGGATTCAGATGAGAAGAAACCTGTTGTGGCTTCACGTTGATGAAGCTGGCCGACCACTGCGGCCCTACAGCGTCTGGCGGGAAGCCTTGCGCGTGTGCGGCCTGATCATTGGCGCATTGTTTGGCGTCTTCAGCCTGTGGTGCTGCTTGGTGCTGCTTGACCTGGTGATGACATGAACGCCCAGCCCACATTGTTTGAAGCCATGCAGGCACCGCGTAACGAGCGTGAAGCACGGTTTCTGGCGTTCCACCAGGCCAATCCGATGGTCTACCAGTTATGGGATCGATTCACCCGCGAGGCGATTGCAAAGGGCCACAAGCGTGTTGGATCACAGATGATCATGGAACGCATCCGGTGGGAAACCACAATCAACATCATTGACGCCAGGCCAGATGGTGAGGCGCTCAAGATCAACGATCATCACAAGCCGTATTACGCGCGGCTGTGGATGAAGCACAACCCAGCCCATCCAGGGCTGTTCAACACGCGATCAGTAGAGGGTGACAATGAGTGATCAATCAAAGATCAACGCCGCAATCAATGCAGCTATGGGTCAAGTGCAGAAACTGGCTAAAGGTGATCGCAACCAGCACGGCAACTACAGCTTTGCGTCTGTGGATGCGTTTCTGGATATGTGCCGCCCGATCTGCGCTGATCATGGTCTGCACCCGCAAGTTGATAGCATTGGCACAGAGACGTTTAGCGCAGGCAACTCAAAACTGTGGGCGAAATTTTCATACAAAATCGGCATGGGCCATGTGTCAGGCGAGAAGACCGATCCTGTCGGCATGGATGTCATGTTGCCCCTGACGGGCGCACAGACCAGCGGCAGCGCCCAGTCCTATGCCGTGAAGCAGTATCTGCGTGCGCTGTTGCTCATCTCAACAGGTGAGCGTGATGACCCTGACTTTCATCAGCCAGCACCAAGTGATGGCGTGGGCGTAAAAGATGCAGCGCCAGCCGCTGATTACGATCTGGATGCGCTGATTGCCAAAATGAAAACATTCAAATCACTCACCAGGCTGAACACTTGGATCGGTGAGATGAACCCTGTGTTGGTTGCCATGCACTTGGCAAATGATACCGACTACAACCGCTTTTATGCGTTCTGGAAAAAACAAGAGAAGGACATTCAAAATGGCAGCACCTGAATATAAGGCCGGAAAGGTACAACTGGTTCGTGGTGTCGAAATCGACGACAACATGAGCATCAGTTTTTGGTTCAACATCACTGACCCTGATCTGAAATCGCGTCTTGATGCGTACTACCAAGAGAACAAAGACGATTTCAAACAGCAGCCTGGTTTGGAGATACAGGTCAAAGTTGGTGACACATTTCATCGTGTGGCCAGATCGCGGCTATGGCTCAATGACGTCGCACCAGCGCAGCAAGCTGTCGCGCCTGCACCAGCCTATGCACCGCCGCCCCCACCACCACCGGCACCGCCACCCCATACAAGCGTGCCTGACGCACCGCCGCCACCGGCTGGCTATGAGGCTGCGAAAAATGGCTAGGCAGGCTCTGCTGACGGTCAGAGAGGCGTGTGATGCACTATTCGGTGAAGGCTACAGCGAGGCCAGCCGGAAGCGCGTCAGACGCTGGATAAAGGATGGCCAGATAGCGGCCATTCAAGATGGTTCACGGTGGTTCATACCGCGTGCCGAAATTGTGAAATTAGGTGGGATTGATGAACAAGCACAAAGCAGCGTGGACGCCTGAAAAGCGTGCCGCACACAGCAAGAAAATGAAACGGATATGGGCCGCGAAACGGCAGACGGTGAGCATTGAACCGCCGCCCAAGAACTGGGTGCAAAGGATCTGGGACATTGTGAGAGGGGCGCACTAGCGCCCCTTTCTGTTTACCAACACCGCACCAGCAGCGTCACGCTTACGCTGGCTTTTCTCTTCATCTTCGATGTAATGGCCGTAACGCCGTTTGGTAAACTCTGGGTTTGTGTGGCCCATTGATTCTGATACATCGACCCAGTTTGCACCAAGCTGATTGATCATGTTGCTGGCAAATGCGTGGCGCATGTCTGCCCATAAAAAATGCAACGGCTCACCAGTCTCTTCATCCTTGAAGGGGCACACTGCACGCATGGGCTTGATGGCCTCACTGAAGTCGTTTTTGCGTAGCGGCGTGCCAGTTGTTGACGGGAACACTAGGTCATCAAAATTTTGGAATCTGCTTTTTTCAAGCAAGTCATCCAGCATCGCACAAACTGCCTGCGGCACCTCAATGTCGCGATCCTGCCCCTCTTCAGTTTTTGCACGGCCAATCGTTTGTGTACCGTGGTCTATACCACCACGGATAGAAATAATCTGTCTGTTTGGTGAGTAATCGCACCGGCGCAGGGCACGCAACTCACCCTGACGCAGGCCGGTGGTGATTGACAGCAGGATCATCAATTCCAGCTTTGCTGGGCTGATCGTCAGATGGTTGCGTTGACCATGTTTAAACTTTTTCTCTGCTGCTTTTTTGAAAGCGGCAGCGTGCGCGTCGAGCGCGTCAGTTTGCAGCCAAGCGATAAAACCGGGCTGCACTTTTGGAGCGCGTACATCTTTTTTGCTGGGCTTGGGAAGCTGGATGTCTTCAATCGGATTCGCGTCGATCCATCCCTTGCCAGCCGCAAACTTGAAAAACTTTGACCAATGCTTACGACGGGTTTGCATAGTCTCAACGCTTTTGCCTTCACTTGTGATTGCTAATTGAATGCACGTCCTGAAATCTTCACGCTCTGCCTTTCGGCCTAACCGTTCCATTTGATGTTTGCCAACTGGGATGCCTTTGAATTTGACGGCGGCCAGCAATCCAAGGTTGTACTTTTGTGCATCAAAATACGACTTGGTTTGCAGCAACGCCTGGTTAGCTTGGTAATCGTCAAGTGCGTCACAGACTGAAAACAATTTCGGCTTGGCTTTAGCCTCAACATCTTGGCCAAGGACAAACTGCGCTTTTAGTTTTTCAGCTTCTTTCATTGCCGCTTCACGCGATTCAAAATTACCATGCTTCGTGTCTAAGCCGACGCGATTAGCGTTGATGACCCAGTGGCCGCGTTTCTCCCAAAACTTTACAGATAAATCCCTCATAAACTTGCTCCCGTTTGATTTCTAACTACCACTATATTGACACAAAAAGTCAAACAGTACAAATAAAACTGGGACAAAACTGGGACAAACACAGAAAAACAGCCCCCAGCCGGTTAAGGCCGAGGGCTTGTTTTTGAAGCTATACTTGGGTTGTAGGTTGGCATCCCGTACGAGATTCGAACTCGTGTTGCCGCCGTGAAAGGGCGGTTTTAACAGGTATTTTAGGGTAAAAACCTAGTATTTTTGGGGCATTTTGGTTGCCGTTGGTAGGCGTTGGTAGCCAGAAAACTGGGACAAACTGGGACAGATTACGCCCGTGCTTTCCGCCTGTTTGCAAAGGTCGCCACATTGGTCGGCTTGCCACCAACACCCTGCTTTTTAGACCGCTTGCGTGACACCGCAGACTTGATCTGCGACTTGCTCATGCGCCCTGCCTTCGCGGCTGGCACGCACTTGGGATAGCCGCGTTTGTTTTGCTCTGAAGAGGTGCGGCCACACTTTTTGTAGCCGCCACCTTTTTTTGGTGCGCTGATATCTACCCAGTCTTCCTTGAACCATTTGGTCAGGCTCATGTCGGTTTCTTCCCGCTGTATTTGCCGCCACGCTTTTTATACTCGCGGACCAACCAAGCGTTGGCATAGGCAGATGGGTAGACATCAAACTTGCGCCGGGCTGCTGCTTTCACGGTTGCATAAAGCTTGGGGTTTGTCGGCTTCGGCCCCGATGATTTTTTGCGGGGTGCCATTAGTAGGACATACCCCTTCTACCCCGGCGCATTGCTGGCTTTTTCTTCTTTGCAGCCGCCTTAGTCAGTCTGCGCTTTGGCATCACCTTTGGCTTTTTCATCATTCCTGGCATGTCTTCCTCACTTTCCAACTTTACGCATCGCCGCCCGATGCGCTTCTGTAAATGTCTTGCCGCCACGCATCAGCTTCCGCATCTCTGTCATGTGCTTGGCTGTGTGATGGACGCCATGACGCTTCAGCGCGGCTTGCTGCCGTGCCGTCAGTGTTTTCATTTTCATGGATTATCTCCGCGACTTTTTACCAGCGCATTTCCAGCGCTTGCGAGATAGCCTCAACGGGCTATTCGGATTGCGTGCAGCCTTGGGATGCTTCTTCATCTGACCGGCTGACCTAGCGCAATAACTGTCGCCCTTGCTGGTGCCAGGTCGCACCCGTGGGCCGCCACCCTTTGCCTTGCCAGCTTGGCCGTAACTGACGCGCTTACCTGTGGCAGTGACCTTGACCTTGGCCTTGCCCTTGGCTGGCGCTCTTCTAGCCATCAGCTACTGCCTTAATGCGGTCACTGATGCGGTTAGCGCGGTGGGGCGTCTGTTCTTGCGCCCAGCGGCTGTCCAAGATTTCATCTGCCAGGGACGACCAATCACCGTCATTTGCATAGGCCACAGATTTCCGAAACATGGTCAATGTGGGCCTGCCAAGTTGGAATGCCATGTTTGCCAGGCAAAGCTGTATTTCCTCTGGCATGCCGTCAAAGTCATCAAAGATGATCCGGCAGTCTTCCAGCGTTGTCCTTATGTCGCTGTCAAACGCCTCATTGACCCGATCCTCGCTCACCTCTGTGCCGATTGGCTGGCCATACTCTGGATCATCAGCCGTAATCAAATGACCGATACCTACTGTGGGATGATTTTCAGAACACAAATACACTTCGTATTTCTTGCCCTCATCGCTAGCAATCTGCTCACGCAAAACATCAATGTTCATTTTGCAATGCCCTTGGTCTTTTCAAATGTGCGTAGTCCACCAAGGCCCAGCATGCCCATCAGAACGGTCAGCAGTGATGACATATCAAAGGTGGGCAACTCTGGGATCGTGACGCCGATGTAGGCACACACAAACATGGTCAGCGGTGCCAGCACGAAATGCCATGCCAGGGCAATGCCGCATGTCCAGCCCACGAAAGGACGCCACCCAGCGACAAAGATGCTGCGGTGCTGTGCTTCAGCCTTATTGATTTCAAGCTGGCCTTTGGCCAACTCTTGCGCGTGCTGGTCAGCCATCGTGGCCAGATCATGTGCCAGCCGCGCCTTCTGGTCTTTGTCTTCAATGAATTTGTCTAGCAGGCCAGTCACCGGCCCTATCAATGCCTGTATCACTTTTTATCTCCCATTTGCGTAAAGCCCATGTAGGCACCCACCACACCAGACAAGCTGATGTAGAGCAGTGGGCTGACCTCGCTAAGTAGTTTGATGCGTGCGTCTGGTATGAACGGCATGAACAGCAGGATCGTGTAAACGCCCATGCCCATCAGTGCGAACCTGGCTAGGCGTAGCTGCGCCAGGTGCTTGCGGCTCTTGTCTTCTGTCTCACGGATTTCACGTGCGCGTTCAATCTCTGCGTCAGTGACCACGCCATCATTATCAAGATCGTAGCGTTCGAACTCGCTCGACCTCTCCAGCCTTTTCTGGGCCACTAACGTGCGTCTCGACCCATCAGTTCCATTGCTGCATCACCAGCACCGATGCTTGATGACATTGACCCAGCACCACCCGCTGCCACTTGTGGGTTGACGATCAGCCTAGTCAAACGGGGCAAAACTGTTGGCGCGTGCTTTTTCAACACGGCTTTGATGCCCTTGCCTTGCAGATCACGCTGAATGGCCTGCAAGTCTGCTTCGCCTGTTGCTGTCAACATTGAAGACAATTCATTTGCCACCTGACGCAGTTGTGCGTCTTCCAGCCCTTTGAAATCTGCACTGATTGAACGACGGACCAAATCTGTCAGGCCCGTTGCTGGATCGCGTGCCGCGCCTTCTTTCAATCGGCTGACAAACTCGCCACGCTGTGCTGTTTGACTGCCACCCAGAATGCCGCGTGATGTGTCACGCATAATGATTTCATCATTTAGCCGATTCAGAAACTTGTCGGCAGCAACCTTGCCTTCTTCAGTCTGTGGAAAGGTCAAGCGCAGTAATCTCTGTCGCATCGGACTACGCACCAAACGCTGCGCTGCTGTGCGTTCAGCGCCGCTGTCAATCTCGTTTAAGATGCCCTGCATGGCACCCAGGCGAAAGCCCTCAAGTTGTGATTGAGAGTAGTCCCCAACCATATCAGCCAGTTCCTCTGGGTTTGCACGCAGAAAGTTTTGACCTTCAGTCATGGCATCCATCACAGCCGACTTGCCTGACCAGTAATTTCTAGCAATCCGGTAAGTGGGATTGGCATCATCAAGCAGTTCGAGAAATGCTCTGCGTGTCCCAGCCACAGCACTTGAGTAATCTTTACCAGCATTGCTAGCAATGCCGCGTGAAGCAAAAGCCTCATCGTCCAAGCCACGTTTGACATAATGCAAAAATCTAGTTGGCAGCGTGCGAACAACACTGCCTCGTGGGCCAATCAGTTTGCCATTGGTGCCGACATTAAATTTAGGCAGATTGACGCCTTCCTCTGCCGCAATATTGTATGCGCGATCTAAAGCACTTCGTGCCGCTGGACGGCTAAATATCTTTTCGAGATCGCCACTGATACGCACATTTTTGCGGTAAGCACGCGCATAGAGTTTGTCGCCCGTCGTTTTGCGTGCTGTTTGTAGCGCTTTAAACTCATCAAAGAATGATGCACGACTGCCAAAAGCATCTTGCAAATCAGTTGATAAACGGCCCAAAACGCCTTGGTCACGCAAGCGTAAAAACCGCTGTGCTGCGCCCTTGCCTGGCCCAGGCAGGACGTTGACAGCATCAAGCAGTGCCTGACTGTTTGGCCCCAGGTCAGCCAGCGTGTAAGGCTTGCCAGTCGTGTTTTTGTTCAGCACGTACAGCACAGCTTCTTCAACTGACTGCGCGTCATTCTCAAGTGCTTCTTTTAGAAGTTCACGCGCTTGCTGATTGGCAAGTGTTTTCGGCCCCCGTAACATGCGCCCCACGCTGCCAGCCAAATTTGCGACAGGACGTGATGCCAACTCCACCGCTGGCCCTGTAACGCCGCCAACGGCCATGCCAACGCCGGTATCAGGCAATCTTTCCGCAACAGAGCCTTCACTGCCGCCAAATCCAAAAGCGCCGCCATATGCCATGCCGGGCAAGATTTGTCCTGTCACACCTCTCGCAGCCCCACCGCGTGTTAGGTAGACGTTGCCAGCGGTGCCTGCTAATTGCTCCACCGTAGACATTACAGGTCTTTCTGGGTTGGATTCCTCAAGCTGGGCGCGTTCTATGTCTATGCCCGCGTCAGTGGGGATGCCAGTTATTTTGCCACGCAGCCAGCCAACGATTTCATCGCTGGTGTTGAATGTCAGACCTTGCAAAAAATTGCTGACTGTTGGGCTGGTCCATGCTCCAGACTCAATGGCATCCAACAACTCTTGCCCTTTAGGAGGCAGTCTGTTGTCAAACTTTGCGTCTTTGAGCGCCGCCGCTGTTTCATTTAAACTATCAAGCGCAGATTTACGTTCAGCCATCTGATTTCACCTTAATCTGTTGGGGGTGAGATAAAGCCTTGATTGACAAGCGAATCAAAAGTGCTGTTGTTTGCCGTGGGGCTTGGAGGTTCTTCGCCTGTGATGCTTTGATATTCTGCTACTAATGCTTGCCCACCCTGCGTGAATACGGGATGAGTATTTCTGACTTCTGTTAAAAATTTCTGTAGCCGCGAGTAGCCAGATAACCCCTCTTGGTCCAGCGTTGGGTTTTTACTGATGAAGTCATTTGCGGCTTCATTCAGAATGATTTCACGACGTTGTGACAGCTTCAGCGCCTTTAACAGCAGCCGGTTGCCTTCAATACTCTTTGATAAAGTTGGTGACGCCGTAACAAAAAACGCCAAGTCTTTGTCTGTCGGGTTAGAGCCAAGTTGTTTTACCAGAGGCCCGATTAGTGCATTGGCGTTAGCCGTGAACGCTTCAGCGCCTGCAATTTCTTTGACTTGATATTCTGGGTTAAACAACTGCCCAACACGACGCATCCCGGTCAAAAACTCCTCACCAAAACCAGTTTCAACACCGGCATCAAGCAAGTCCAGCATTTGATCAACACGGCCCAAAGTTTGTTGTGCCGAACTTGCCGACTCACTGATTTTACCAACAAGATCAACAGTAGCCTTTGAGCCTGGCGCGTTAGTCATGTTTATGTTTGTGGTGCGGTCAGGGGCTGCGGATTTTTTAATAAATTCATTATATTCGGGCGACCCTACTACAAAACCCATAGCCTCTGCGTTTTTCTGTGCAGATGTTCTTCCATCGGGAGCCGCACGCCGTTGCGTAAGGCCACTGATGGAGGTGCTTTCTGGGCCTATCAAGGGCTGTGTTGTTGTTTGAACAAATGCCATATCGCCTTGGTCAACGATTTCAGACTTTGTAGTCGGCTGCAACATAGACGCCATTATTGCAGGCTCAAATGATCCAGGTGCAGCCTGCACTGCCGCCCTGACTTGCGGCGATACATTTTCTGGCAACATGCCCATCAACGCTTCTGTTGCTGCCGTTTCGCGCTGTGCTTGGCCCTCTAGGGCTTCGCGTTGGAGAAACGCGCCAACAAGAGAACTGGACAGCCTGCCTAGCCCTTGCAGAGGCGTTCTGACAGGTGCTGTGCTGGCACCTTGGCCCATCAGTGTTTGACCCAGTATGCGGCGCGGATCAGATTGAAATGACGGGTTCAGTCTTTGAAACTGAAACGTCGGCATTGCGCGTTGTCTAAGTGCCATCTATTACCCCTATGCGAGCAAGTATGCTGAACCAAGATTGCCAGCCAATCCAAACAAGCCGCCAAGATTTGCTGAACGGTTTTGCATCGCCTGATTATAGGCGTTCTGCTGTGCAGCCATCTGTGCGCCAAACGCGCCCTGCGTATCAATGCCGCCAGGTGCAAAGAAGCTGCCCTGCTGTATTTGTGGGCCACCCAACAGTGCTGCCAGTTCGTTGAAGTTCTGACCGCGCAGCGCATTTCGTTCTGCAATGTCGCGACTGCGTGCTTGGTTAGCGATCTGGTTAGACAGCAGTTGATTGGCCACAGTGTCTTGGCGTGCAGCGTTAGCAAGCTGTGCATTTGCCGCTGCCTGGCTAAATCCTTGGCCTTGTGCCGCCAGTCCGAACTCACCGCCAGCCGCACGCTCACCAAACTGTTGCGCTCTGATGTTGCGCGCTTGGTTGACCAGCCGGTCAGATTCCTGCCCTGCCGTCAGTGTGGCCTGCTGTGCCAGCCGCCCTAGCTGTTCACCTTGCTGTGTCTCCAGACGGTTCACAGCGTCGTTGTAGCCTTGTGATGTGATCGGAATGCCGCGATCAGCCAGGTTCTGTTCAAGCGCCTCACGCTGCTGCGTAAACTCTGGCTGCAACAGCCCTAGCTGCCGGTTGAACAGTGTTTGCTCAATGTTACTGCGGAACGCCTCTGGATCGCTCTGTAAGGCCGTTAGACCCTCTGTGCTGATGCTTGTCGGCATGGGCGTGGTGGTGCTGATCTGGCTTTGGAATGCAGGCAGGCCAGTAGTCGGGTCAATGTCTTGTGCCTGCTGAACGCCAGCCAGTGTCGGCGCAGTTCTAAACGGGTTCTGAAAATCAGGATCGTCAGCAAAAATTGGCGATCCATCAGCGTTCTGACCAACCACTTGTCGGCCTGTGACACGGTTGAATGCCAGATTGCCAAGGCCCAGCCCAGTGCCTTCAGTGGCCGCACGCATCTGCGCCTGAAAAGGCGTTTCTTGTGTGAATGCTGCCGCCTGCCCGTCTTCTGGTACTGCACCCTGAACGAACTGACCTTGGTCGCCTACGGAGCCGAACAACAGGTTGCCATACGGCGTAAACTGCGTGATGCGGTTTGCGTTTGCCTGGGCGTTTATCAGTTCGTTTGGATCAGGAACTGGTGGTGGTGAAGGCGCTGACTTGCCCATTACTTTGACCCTTTATCCATTTACATTCGTCCTTCAACATGCCCCACAAGATGCCATCATCTGGCCCATGCAGATGCCGCAGCCTGCCCTCTTGCACAAAGCCAAGCTGCTTGTTCATTTTCATTGCCTTGTCGTTGGCCTCACTGCACTGCACCAGTAGCCGGTGCGCCCCGACTTGCTTGAACGGATACGCAAACAGCGTGTGCAGGACAGATCGGGACGCCCAGCGCCGGGAGGATGCAGCTATTGACGCCTCGATCTGCCCTTCTCTCAAGTCATGGTAAATCGCGGCGCAGATGATCTGGTCATCACGCTGCACGCCAATCGCCACGCTTGGCCCAAACTGATCAATGCCAATGCGCTTTGCCGCCCATGATTTTAGATAATCATCTGCACCAAAAATGATGCGGTTCACTTGCGGCTGTCCTTGATGGCCTCAAGTGCATCATAAATGTTTGGCGGTGGCGGTTGATCAATTTGCCACTGGCACAAAAATTCCTTGGGCCGGAACTCACGCGGCGCAAAAACAAGCAATTCTTGTGTGTTGTAAGCGCCTTTGTATACGCAGGCCACGGTGCCATCCTTTTCTATCTTCATGCACTTAGTGAGGCGGCAGACCGTCAAGTCATTAGCGGCTTGGGCCTGTGCCGTATGCGCCTTGAGCAGCAGAATGAAGGCTGTCAATGCTGCTAGCCCTACACCGGCAACGAGTATCCAAGCCACGATTTCCACAAACTTGCGACGGCGCTGGCGCTGGCGATACAGTGTTTCTTTGCGGCGCTTTCTGATGGAAACCTCCATTGCGACCAGCTCGTCCCACTTGGATTTGCCCATTGTCAGCGATATCCACTGCTGCAATTCGTAACGCATTTGCTGCGCCTTCTGCTTGTTTGCGAAAGCAGTCATCGCTTCCTGTTCGACAGACTGGCCAGCAAACAATTTCTTAAATATCGGCGGGTTCTTCGCTTCCTTTTCCAGCATGTCAAGGTCACTCAGTGCGCCCATCCAGCGCCCTAAATCGGATGCCATGCTTTCAATATCACGCCCGATACTGATGCCCTTTTTGACAGCGTTAAAGGCAGCCGTGGCGGTTGCCATCGCACTAATAGGGTCCATCAATACAGCCTTTCGCCAGAACCCTCCCGCAGTTCTTTGGGCAAACAATATGCCGTGATTTTCTCAGTCCCAGGTCGCGTGTAACCGTAGTTGCCGTACACATTGACGATGCGCGCGGCGTACCATTGGCAATCAACGAGACTGCGAAAAATCATTTTGTCTGAATGTAGTTTTTCGTTATCGCCCAGCCCGATGAACACCATCAGGACAAAGACTGTGATCACTGGCTGACTATTATTCCGATCAGCAGGATGATTGTCGTGCCAGCAGTGCCAATCATAATGTGTTCGATGCGCTTAATGCGGAGGATGGTTTCCTTCCAGCGTTCAGAGCAGACAGCTTCGTGAGTATCCACTTGTGCTTGGACAGATGTGACCGTGGGCTTGCTCATCAGTCAGCATCCGCAATGGTCAGCAAGCCTTCCGACTGCGAACCAATCAGTGCGGCGAGTTCTGCTGCCTTACTCATGCGAGTTCCCCTTGTATCTCGAAACATTGGTAGTTCGCATCCATTGCCCCCGGATAACACGCCATCGCTGTTGAGCCTGTTGCAAAGCCGGTGCTTCTA
>Ga0208666_1000848_pt1 | contig 14054 bp, 21 predicted proteins | sample 5B_taG_FD_184078 | JGI IMG/M metagenome (GOLD analysis project Ga0208666, IMG submission 184078) | Marine viral communities from the Subarctic Pacific Ocean - 5B_ETSP_OMZ_AT15132_CsCl metaG (SPAdes) (version 2) | ecosystem: Environmental > Aquatic > Marine > Oceanic | place: Pacific Ocean...
AAAAGAGGTGTTTCGTCAGGGTCAATTCTTTCAATGACATTTGCTAACGATTCTTTTTGTCCAATAGCCGCACTAGTTGACCATGTAGCCATTTTTTATTCCTTCTCTATTTGTTTAAAAGATAATTTACAGCCGCCTCTTTTGAGCCGACCTTCTGAAGATTTTTCCAAGCGTCATCTTTGGCTTTTTGCTTTACATCTATCTTGCCCTTAGGCTGTCCAGATTTTATCATTTTTGGAGCGGCGGTTACTTTCTTCTTAACAACTGCTTTTTTACTTTGCAGATTGTCATAAAGTTGAGCTTTCCTCGCCAAATTAACTATCCTTGCGTCCGTAGCATTGCCTATATCTTCTTTAGAAAATCCATTTGTCTGAAGATAATTTGCAAGTCCTACTTTTTCCTTTTCTGCAATTTCTTGATTTTTCCATTCGGGAATAAGTTCAAGAAGCCGACTATGTTGTGTCGCCAAATGTTGCGATTTCACAACTTGTTGCTCTTGCTGGACTGCCGCAAGTTTTTCTTTCTGATCTCGAATTTGATCTTTGGCCTCATAGTAAGCCATAGGGTCTCGATCTTTTAGTTTTTCCAATTCAACTTCCGACATGGCTGGTTGATTTAGATTTTGCTCCATTTGCTGTAAAACAGCCGCGTACTTCACTCTTTCTTGCTCAAGCGCCGCTTCCTTAGCCTCATTCGCTTTTCGCGATTCAGCCGCTTCCTGTAGGCGTTTATGAGCTGTTTGTTTAAGCTGATAGGATTCAACCAATTCGGATTCATTAACCGAATATTCCTCGCCATCAACTTTTACGGAGTAGAGAACTTCTTCTTCGTTTGTTTCCTCTACTTCTTCCGTCTGTTCATCTGTTTCAGTTTCGGCTTGACCTTCATCGGTGGCCTCTACTTCTTCTTCCTGAACTTCAGGCTGGTCTTGGATTTCTTCAGATGTTTCGCTTACCTCTTCAGGGGCTACTTCGTCTTTTACTTCCAATAGTGCCTCTACCGCTTGCGCGTGAGAGAGCGGCTCAGTTCCATTAGGAATACTGTCCATTTTAAACTCCTTAATTTACGATTTTAAATTTACTTTCCCTTTCAATCTCAGACATTTTGCCTGAGGAAATGAAAGACATAAAATGACCTTTGAAACTATCGAGCGCGAGAATACATCTGTAATAATGCTCTCTGTCCTCAACATTTTCAGGGTCACTTAATCTCCATAATTCTTGATATAAACTCTCCAAATTTTCAAAAGCCTCTACGACTAAAGGCTCTCTTAAAATGGATTGTGCTTTGGCGGCGCGATCTTCCTCGTTCATTGTACATTCGGTAGGTTTGTAGAGATTTCGCCGCCCAATGCTAGTTTTTGCTGTCTAAGTGATAGTTCAGCTTGGAACTCTTGCTTCCTAGCTTCAATCTTTGCCATCATTTCTTCACGCTTGAGCTGTATTTCGGCTTGCATCTTTTCGCGCTTCAATGCTATCTCAGCCTCCATCTCTTTCATTTTCATCTGGAGTTCTAGATCAGGCTGTTGCTCTTGCTGTGGGGGTTGAGCAAGTGCCTGATCTATTTCCTCGCCAGAACTAAAAAATTGCTCGGTATCCTTAAAGCCAGCCATTTCAGCTATTTTTCTAAGAGTGTTCACATACTGGCTCGGCTTCACAACAGGATTATTCGCTCCTAATTGCTGAAGAAGTTGCTCCTGTTTGCCAGCAATTTGCACAAGCATTTGCATCTTCTCTTCTTCTTTTCCATTACCAACGCCTATATCAACCTCAAGATCAAATTCGTTCTCAAACGCTCTCGGATCAATATCCACATATTCATTTCGCAACCTAATTGTCATAGGCTTTGTCTGATGCTTCTGAAGCAGTTGTAAAACTCCAAATGCTAGGTCTCTACACCCTGTCTCTGCAAACACTCTGGCTATCATCTCAACTTTCAAGGCAGAACCTTGTATCGTCTGATTTACAGCGTTGGCTGAAGTTGACTGCAACACTTTAGGGTCTAGACCCATCGAGGCTTTAGAAAAGCCTGTACGCTGGTCTCTAACCTGATCGACATACTCAAGCATATTAAATGCCTGACCAGACATTTGCGGCACAGAAAGAGGCTGTACCATGCCCTGATTTCTCATCCTTACAATCCCTGCTGGCCTTGAAGTCAGGAGGTCATCTAAGTTTACCTGACCCTCAACAACTGCAACACGCTGGTTGTTTGTAAGGTACAAATTATCAAGCATATTTCTAAAAATAGAACTCTTAATTTTTTGCAAGTCCATTACCATTTCGGCAACAGAGCGTCCAACCATGCGGTGTGGCATTAGAACAGGCGATAATAATGCAAAAGGCACATGGTCAAACGGCTCATTCTCAACAATCTCGGAACTCTCTCCAAGACAGACAATTCTTCGTAATTCTGGAATATTGTCGTTATTGTAATCACATTTAATATATCCCTCAGTCACCAATACATTTCGCATTGAGGGGTCAGAGGAATCTTGTTCTGAGGAGCTGGAAATCTCCTGATGTCTTTGCTGTCGCTCTGGCTCATCATCAAGGTTTTCACCGCCAGCCAGCTTCAATACCAAATCGGCATCGTAGCCCTGTTCTATAAGATCACCAGCACGAACTTCTGTCCTGTGGGCAATGAAGTCGCAATCCTCCAAAGAAGTCGCTCTACGGCTAAAAATCAGCTCCTCAGGAGGTATATTATCAATCTTGACCTTACCGCCTTTTAGTCGCCGTTTTACTTCTACAGAAAATGTTTGCTCGATAGGTTGTTCCTGACCCATCTCGTCTACATTACCAACTTCTGTCATTTCCTGAGATACCAGCTCAATATCTGGATCATCAAGTAAAAGCGTCAGCTCATTTTCTGAAAGACCAGAATATTTTTCCTCAACTGTACTCTCAGATTCTTCCCAGTAAAACTTTACAGCCCCTAATTTAAAGAGGAGGCCATCTTTGAAGAAATTATGTAGTATTTTAAAGCCATTGTTCTGGCTATTGATTACATAATTGACAAGTTCAGTCGCTTGCTCTGCCGATTTAACATCTTCCTTCTTTCGACCAGCAAAACGCACAAATTTATTACTAGACGCGAAAATTTTCATCAAGGAAGGCATCAGATACTCAATAACGTCCGAAACCTCTGTACAGACTACGCTTGAGCGACCTTCAACCTCATTTCCAAAGGGTTCGCCCAAATAATACGATAACGTATCCTGTCGATCTCCTGAAAACTCAGTATCGTAGTAATTTACGGCTGAAGTAATCTCATTTTTAACATGAGATTGAAATTGACTTTCGTCCATTACTTTTTCTTTGCCGCCTTTGGCTTTTCAGCCTTCGGAGCTTCCTTTTTCGGCTCTTCTTTCTTTGGAGGCTTATTCTTATAAATTACACTCATAATTTTTTCCTTTATTTTATTTAGAACTGTATTTACCCAACCGAACATTTTGCGTTTTCTTCCTTTTTTTCTTAGATTTAGCCTTTTTCTCAGGCATTATTTTAATTGTCTTGGAATACATCATTTATTTGCGTTTCCTATTGAGTTATATCTGTGTTAGCTAAAGCTGTTACGCCTACGCCAGTACCAGCCGTTGTAAAAAAAACATTCCCAAATTTTTTAAACAAATCTTTTCTTTCTTCATCACTTTTGTATTTATGTATATTCTTAACACCATTATTTTTCAGTATTTCAATGGTTTCTTTTTTTGTTTCGGCTGGAAGTATAGCCCCTTCAAATTCGCCAAGTTGAACGCCTCTTTGCGGTTTAATCTCAAAATATTCAGTAGGCATATTTATAAGTTTTTCTCTTACTTCTGCGGCTAATTCATATACCTCATTATCAATATATTTTTCATAAGGGGCAGAGTAAGGGTGAGAGCCTAAGCGATCCAACATTATGTCTTCAAACATTTCATCGGCTGTTCTATATCCAACACTATCAGGAAGTTTCTTTGATAAAAGCGTCATCAAAGAATCGTAATCAAGCTCTACTTGATTTTTTATTTCTTCAAAATTTTCTCTAGAAACCACCTTATCTCTTTCAGCTTTTATCTCTGATATATTTTTAAATTGTGGCGATAGTTTTGCTCTAATAGAACCCATTGTGTGATGGGTACTTTCCATTCCAGCACCACGCTTCTTTTTCATTATTTTAACGTAATTTTTAAGAGTAGCTGGTAGGTACTTACGACCATAATCTGTGTACTCAATAAATATTTTCTCTTTGCCACTTCCCCCAGCCGCAATCATATCTTTTCCCAATCTATCAATGTAATCCTGATATCCTGATCTAAAGTTATCAAAAGAGGAGTGGTTGTAAGTGTCAGGATTTTCGCCAATGCTTTTTAGATAAGATTTTCTTAATCCTTGACTACTGTATGTGCCTTCATCTCCTTTATACAATATCTCAGCAATATCATCTATATCTTGATAACTCTCATTAAGCCCTAAATCCTCAACAAATTTCTTTGCTTTGCTATTCATAAAGGTATCAGCATGAGGTCTCCTTGTAGTATACCCATCAGCCCTAAATATGTCATTTAACCCACTAGGCTTTGCCATGTTTGGGTTGCCTACAAGCGTGATTTCTCCAAAATTCATTAAAGGTTCATCAACTTTTGAAATAGCCATTGAAGGAGATGGCAATCCACCAAGTCTATCAATACTCTTCACTGCTTCCTCATTTAGATTGTGGTGAACAATTAATGGGTTGTCTATTTGGTCTGCTTTATCGTCTACTTTAAGTAATGGCGCAGTATCGTCAGTTGCTTTTAATAAACTCTTTGCTTTACTAGCTGGAACTACAGGCAGTATTGCCATTGCTGATAACAAACCAGCCGTTGGTAAATCACCCTCTTTTGCGGCTATTACCGCATCTGCAATAAGGCTTGCATCACCAGTTACAGGCGCAACATCTAATAAACTCGGCAAACCTTTCGCTACAGTAGGGTTTACGCCCATACCAGTCAGTAAATTAAATGGCACTCGTCTAATAGGGTTTGGGTCTGAACCAAATTGATTTATAGCCGCCGCATCACTCTCAGCCTTTGCCATCTCAAGACTTCTCTGGCTCGGCAGAAAATCAAAAATATTAAAGGGATTGGAAAATGTGTTCTGTCCTAAATTCATACTACCCAGCTCGTATCGTATTCAATTTCTTTCTTAAATGAGTAGCCAGAGTACGCTCCAGAAGCTCTCGCTCCCTGACCAGCAAAAGTTAAAATAAAAGAGTCGCCAAGGTCTGGTGACCGAAGTCCTCTTTTCTTAACTGAATCTTTTGACTCACACTTAAATTTACCATTTGAATTGATTGTATACCTCAAAGATGACAGCTCATGGATTAGCTCCTCATCATTCGGAATTTTACAATCTCGCGCCTCCAACCACTCTCTCGCAGAGAACCACAGCTCGTCACGCAATTTCATATATTTCTGTCTAAGGCTCGGACTTTCGGCAACATTTACGCCTCTGGCTGGCAGTCCTAACTCAATTAATCTGTCCACAACACCTGACCCCAAGCCAATGCTGTCTATTAGCAGCTCGGTTGGGCGATCAGGGTAGGGGGTCGCCTCATACTCTGTCAGAATAATTCCAACAGTTTCCATTATATCCTTATCGCGCCATGTCTTTATCGGCTCAATCAGCACATTGCCTTTTCTCTTCGCCAACGCTGATCGGTCAGAGCCAAATCGCGCAATATCAATTCCCCACACAGGCTGTATTTCCATCGCCTCAACATCTCTGGTTACGGCTTCCTCCAGCAAGTGGCGCGGAATAATTGTGTCGTCATCTGTCTCAGGCGGTAAGCCAAGACACCGAATACGAAAAGTATTACTCTCCTCACCATATTGGCGCTTCATGTCCTCGATCCACTCAGGAGAGACCATTTCAGAGTCGTAACACGACACAGTCATTTTATAATATCGCTCGGCATTTTTTCCAAAGGCATCGGCAAAGAAGCCAGTGGAGGAGGTGGGGTTGCCCACCATAATCACCTTCGCGCCCTTAGTCGATAGCGCTCCCTGAGCCACCTCTAGCACGATAGGATCAATACCAGAGCTTTCCTCTAGGATAAACGCTAAATTCTCGCCATGAAAGCCCTGTAGCGCCTCTGGGTTCGCTCTTGAAGCTGTCCTCGCATATGCGCCGCTCTCAGGTACATTTTTCAGCGTTATCTTGTCTGCCCCAAATATCAGCTCATTCTGGAAGCCTATAGGCAGTTTCTTCGCCCACTTCTTAATCTCGCCCCACAAGACTTGCTCCAACTGGTTCTGCGAGTTCGCCGTACAGGGTATCTTTACAGGGTAATGCGTAGTAAGTAGCCAAAGTATGACCCAACTCAAAAAAGCAGTCTTTCCTACGCCATGAGAGGATCGGATTGCAATTTTGTCATGCTTCGCTATGGCTTGCAGAGCTTCGCGTTGCCATTTCTGTGGCTTTATTCCTAAGAGTTGCTCCACAAACATCTCAGGGTTCTTCCTGAGGGTTAGGAGTGTCTCAGATAATTCTATATTTTTTTCGCTGTCCATAAGTCCTCGTTTTCGCCCATAGGGGGGGGTAGAAAAGGTAGCCGCCCTATCTAGGGAGGAAAAAGGGCGGCTAGTTTCGTGTGGCTCGTAGTCGAGCAGAACTTGAGCCACTATTCCAAAAGGGAAAGTTGGAATTAGAATTGAGGTTATATAATAATCAATGCCCCTCGCGTGTGCGATATGGGGGGGGTTATAAAAAAACCTGAAAAACTAGAAAAAATCCCTAAAAATAGGGGTCAAAATGTTCTGTTTGCGACATATAATCCTGTAATATCCGCTAAGTCATTGTTTTTATTGAATATTCCCATTCGCATAAGAAACATTATGTGACTTTTTATTCTCAGGAGTGATGTCAACAAGGGTAGGAGACTGCTCCTCAAGTATCTTATTTTGTTGGTTAATCCGCTCGGCTACATCATGCAATGCTGAAGCAAATTCAGAGTTGACTGTATCGATCTTCACCTCTTGAGGTAGGAATTTAGACAGTAAATTCAATGACTTACAAGCATCCTCCTCGATCTGGTCAGCCAAGAGCTTGGCAATCGGCTTGTTTCGATTGTGGAGCAGACGGAACGCCTCCCTTATTTCCTGTCTCAGACGCTTTACTATCTGAGTTCCATGCCCCGAACCCAGAGGTCTACCACCTTTTTTCTTTGGTGGATTATCAATAGTTGTTTTCTCTATTTCCATAAATCGAATCAATATGTTGTGAAATTTTGTCTACAAGACACTATATCTTGATTTTACTATAAATGAATCAGAAAACTCGCAAAGTCAATACTTCGTTATCGAAATCCTAAAAAATCTGCAATAAAGTCACATCCTTCGCAGAATAACCGATACCGCCTCCGCTCTGGCCTACAGTCTCCCATTGGCTCATGATATACACAAATCTCTGTCAATACTTTGAGATGAACTTCCCTCATGCCCTTGCAAGTCTCCAGCTTCTCTAACGCCTCCTTTCGCCGTAGAGCATACTCAGCTTCATTTTCTCCCACTGACACGCTTTTCCCTCTCGGCGTAATGTCCAATATATTCCTCTGCTTTGATCCAGCCCAGTAGCCAGTATATCGTGTCTCATAAGCCTTCGCTGCTTCGTACTGCCTGTTCGTTATCTTCTCTCGGAAGAAAGCCTTATCGAAGGGCGTAGTTCCTCTGTTCACAAAAACCTTAGCGCCGCGTTTTCCGATCTGAACTAAATCGAAATCACTTTTGCTAAACGCTTCTGGCGTTGGAACTTCACCTGATGGATACTTGACCTTCATTTGTGCTTCAACAGCTCCTTTTCAATCTCGGCTATCCTTCTTCCAATGCCAGCATATCCAACCAAATCTTTCCAGCTATCATCATGGGTCTGATCGTTCAGAGACAGCCTCGTCATCTTCATAGCCATCATGCAGATCACAACCTGATTGGCTGTGATCGGTCTCTTTAAAATGACACTCCACATTTTCGCTATCTCTTCATGCAATTCGAAAGGATCGCCATAGTCTACATTTCGTGTCTCTAGCGTTTGGGCAACAGTAGTAATCGCGTCTATGTATTTTTTATCTATCATTTTAAAATGGTATTTCATCCTCTTCTAATGTGTAATTTTTAAAATATGCCTCAACCAACTCCAAACCTCTGTGAGTCGCCTGAATTGCCTCCATCGTAACCTGATGATCTTTTGGCTCTAGCTGAATTGCATCCATCAAAATCTCCTCTTGCCGATAAAACTTTTCCTTCAGCTCCTTTTCCAGAACCTTCCACTGCCACGACTTAATCTTGTTACGCCGCTCCTGTAACTTATTGGACGCATCTAAAACCACATGAACTGAAATGTCGCTCATGCTAATTTACTGCGGCGGTGATACAGCCCTCCGTAACAACCATCCTCCGCAGTAGTATCCGCTCCCCTTAGGGGGGTGCGGTGCGGATACACATTTATGCGGAATTTACCCACTGCGGAGAGGTGCGGTTTACTGCGGTTTACTGCGGATTGGTGCGGATATTTGGTCACTTTACCCACCCCTTTTTACGCATCATTTCGTGAAATCTAGCCGCAGTTTTGGGGTTTTTTGCCCTACTTGAGAAGCTGTAAATGTGACCTTTATCCCTCTCAATTGGCTTCAAAGCGAACTCCTCAGCAATGGGTTTTCTCGGTCTATGTGCGCCGCAATAGTAGAGATTTCGCTTCTCATTCCAGTAGATACCGACAGCATCACAATCCACGCATTTCATGATTTCTTTGCGTCCTTCCAGCTCCCTTTTTGTAGTCGCTCTGGACGGCCTTTCCTGATCTCTGTAGTCACCTTTTTCCATTTTTAATCTCCTCTTTAAGTGCCTCAAATTGATCCTCTGACATCCCCTTTTTGATTGCTTCTACGAGCAGTTTAATGTCCGAGATGTAACGTAAATCCGATTGTATTCTCCCTAATGCAATGGCCTCTATTTCCATTAATTAGCCTCCATTGAATTGAGCCAATGCACATTCTCTTCATCATCTTTTGATATTTCTTCGCCCTGACGAATTATCGGTGCGTAATTAAACTTCTCCCACGCAAGATTGTCTTTATATAGGCGCTTTCGGTTGTGAAACTGTGAGAGGCACTTATCAACAGCTATGGCTTGCCTTGCCGATATGTCTCGATTGATGCTATCAAAATACTGGCTATACACACTTTCTAAAAAGTTGTGCGGTCTGCATCTATCTCTGAAGAATAGGAGCATTTCCTCCCACTCTAGGATAAACTCCTTACTCGGCTTTATTCTGTAAGTTCTAATTGTTTGCGCCATCATATCCACCCTAATGTTGGTTGCTTTTTGTTATTCTTTGTCCACACAAACCAAGCCAGTGCCATCATGCCTCCTGTGTATGGCTTTCCTTCTTTCATTAAACTTTGCCTCTGGCTGAATACCCAAACCCTAATCGGAGGCGTTTTCTCAAAGAATTTACGCCTTGCCTGACCCTCCAGAAAGTTGAGCTTTAGGAGAAGTGCCACCTTATATCTCGACAGCTCCACAGCCTTTTCTGCGAAATCGAGAGCATTTTTATATGGTGGATTGGTAATTATATTGTCTCTCTGCTCTCGCTCCATCAGGAAATCTATATTAGGAGACCCAAAGCCGCGATCTACCAGATCGGTACTTTCCACATTATATTTTGCGTCCTCTAAGACTTTGGAGATATGACCTTGCCCACAGCATGGCTCGTAGATATTCCCTACGAAATTCTCTACATCCAGTAACTTCCAAGTTGCCTCAGATGGAGTTGCATAAAAATCATCCTTTTGCCTTGTGTCACTAACTCCGACAATTTTCATTGCTCGGTTCATTCCTCAAGCTCCTCTGGCCTAGCGTCAGGCAATGGCATATCGACTACGAAATCTTGCATCACAACGCATTTATTCGGAGTTCCAATTATCTCCTTAGCTTCCCTGCATTCCTCGACTGATCCAAATGTATAGAAAACCATCAGAACTACTGTTTTCATTTCTCCACCATCACATTATTTGAGCCAGCTCTTACGACCTTGACGACACGCCCATTTCTCCCATCGTGTTCCTCATCGACAGTCAGCACATCTGTTGAGACCCATGTCTTGATTATTGTATTGATCCGAGACTTGTCGCCCTTGTCATTGGCATTGAGACCCAAGACTTCGCCCACAACTTTCCCAACCCAATTAGAGCTGGCGTGATGGTACTTGTACGGCGTGTCTGTATCGTCCACTGCTAACTGTACTTTTCTGGTGTCAGTCTTTGTAATTCCACTGAAAGCGTCTGGAAATTCCCACTGCTTAATGACTGCAACCCAATCTCCATTATCGAGCTGTATGGCTTCCTTTTCAAACCACATAGCCTTTTCAAGAGGCTTCGAGAGGTTATTCTTACCTCCACTCTCAATCCTGAAATGATTAATGTGAGTGTCCAGCCCAGCCTTTAGTGCCTCATCCTGAGACATGGCATTAAGACTTCTAGCGGCTCTCACTGAAGCTACGAGACTTGAGCCACCTCTTGCATCTTCCACCTCAGCGACACGCCCATTTAATTTTCTCGTGTGATGTACAACTTCGACTGAACAATTACACTTGTCAGCAAGCTGAGAAATGCGCTTTCCTAACATCTTAAAGACTTCATTAGTCTCTGGGCTACTGGTCATATTTGCCAGTGGATCGGCGGCGAAAACATCTATGCTGTGATCGAGACAAAACTGCTCTATCTTTTCAAATGCCGCCTCATTAATAATTCCGTCATTCCCTTCAGCTAAAACAATATCCTCATCTCTACCTGAGGCGATAAAGAGCTGACCCACCAGCTCCTCCTGAGGGATTTGGAAATGGGAGCATACAGATAATACGCGGCGTTCTATTTCTTCTTTTGGGTCTTCGGCATTAAAATATACGACTTTACTTGTGGACTTTGGCTCTACACCTAAAAGGTCGCGTCCAGTACACATGGCTATACATTCTGTGAGTACCAGTGTGGATTTACCAACACCGCCCTGACTGACAGTTGTAGACGCAAATTTTCGGATGTAGTGGTTACTATATATAAAGTCTCTTGGCTCGATGCTCAGAGGATTGACAACTTCCCAGCTAGAGAAGAGAGATACAGGAGTAACCTTAGTCTTTAGGATGCCTGTCCTTTTCATTATTTCCTTAAGGTCGCCAATATCGTTCTTGGAGATAAAGTCGGCGACATCTTCTTTTTCGTCTACTGGCAACTTCACCAGCTTTATAGCTGAGGCTACCCCCTGAAGATTTCCTATTACTATTTCGGCGTGTTTAGACCCAGCCGCATCATTATCAGGTATAATAATAACATTACGCTTTCTGAAATATTCATTAAGCGCTTTATTCCAGTTGCCAGCTCCACCACTATTGCAAGTGGCGACCAACCCATGACTTGCTAATAAGTCTGCGTCTTTTTCCCCTTCCACAATGCAAATTGGTTCGCTGGGGTTTTTAATTATATCTTGTAATCTGTAGGGAAGGGGAGTGATGCCACTCAACCCATAAATGTACCCATTACCATTCTTGTGTCTCGGTCTAAATGTTTTTGGCTCAAATCGGCAGACTTCATAAATCTCTTCGCCATTTTCATTCAGGTAGGGATACCGAGCGACCAGCTTCCCTATGCCTTTTTTCTCCATAGGAGGTAAATAATCTTTTGGGTCTTTATCAAATCTCTTTAGGAGGTCTACAACGCCGCCTCCCTCATTTGCCTCATGATCGAAAAATGTATTCTTATCGAGATCAATTGACATTGAGCCATAACTACCAAATCGCAGTTCGTTATTATTACTGAGCCGTTTATTTGGCTCTCCTAATAACTCTAATGCTATGTCTTTAATTTCGTACATTCTGCCCCACATAAAAAAAAGGGAGGGAATTACCCCTCCCTACTGCACCTCAGCTAAAATATATTTTCAGCAATTGGCTCAGACTTCTGAGTGGTCTGTTCAGCCATCTTTGGGGATTCCACCCAATTCCCTATTTTGAACATAGGTATTCTTGTAGTTCTTCCTTTCCCAAGATTTTCATTCACTGCCTCTTCACAAATCACTTGGACACATTTATCTTTATTCTCGGCTATGCCTCCCTGAAGGTTACCCCACAAAGTTTGGAAACCCTTGTTGACACCAAAGCCATTTGAACTCCATTCTCTCCAGCCGAAATCCTTAACAAAGACATCAATGGCAAAGCCGCGCTTATAGTCGCCCTCAGGCTTTTGACCTTTTACGCCTAAGTTCTGATCCCACTGCCAATCTGGAGCTTCTCCAGCTTGTATAAGCCCCCAGCCAGTTTTTAGGGAACTTGGGTCTAGAATGAACCCCTTTAAATTGGTTTCTTCACCATCGAGAACCCAGACATTATCTCTTGGCTTAAAGCGAATAAATTCGCCACCACCTTCGTTTGTAAGTCCTAATTCCATCTTTCTATTTCTCCTTATCTATTTCTGTTTCTGATTTATCTGCGCCCTTAGACGCAAATTCTGAAAAAAGCTCTTCCGAGAAAACGTAGAGCCTTTTATTCCTATCGGAGCGCACAACTAAAATGTCTGCGTCCTGAAGCCACTTGTATAATTCCTTAAATCCAGTTTTGCGGCGCTTGCACTCAATGGTTAATCCTTCAAGCTCGACATCTCCTTCAAAGTCCTCTCCTAAGTGCTTGTATTGACCACTAGCAAAGACCCTTCTGACGTTAGCCCCAAAGTTTTTCCAGAAGGTTACAACCTCATGCTCTAGGACGTATCCACGCTTTTTATTGCCCTTCATGTTCCAATAACCTTTGAAATTTTTTCTAAGTGATTTGATATATTTTCTAAGGTTACCGCGTCTTTTTTACGATTTTTCCATGTTTCTATTATGAGCGCGTCCACATACTTAGACATCGACTTTCCATCAGTTTTAGCCAGCTTATTCAAGTAGTTACAGGCGTTTGCTGATAAATATAATTGCTGTTGTCGAACTGTCATTTCTAATAATTGCCTAATAATTGTAAAATAATTGTAAAAAGGTAGCCTTAGCACTTGTAATCTATATTGATAGGTGATATCTGTATAGAAGAAATTGAGAAGAGATTTAGAAGGATAGTTAAAAAATGATTGAAGCACAGTTTGAAATTTGCAGAGGACAGGGCAACGGAATGTATACGTTGCGTAGCTTCACTGGATACGACAGAGATGATAATGAAATTTTCTCATACGTTAAAACCCTAGCTCGTAATCCTCATAAGGCTTTAGAGAAAGCTAGAGAATATGTGAAAGCTGAAGGGCATGACCCTGATGGTTTTTTTGAGGGTGATACTGTAAAAGTATTAGGTAGCTTTGACCCAGAGGCTTCTGCACCTCTAACAAATTGGGGCGAGTGTGACCCTGAGTATCAAAATAATATTTCTAGAGTTGAGCATGGAATTATGCCTTTTGGTAAATATTATAATCATCCTATTAGTTTAGTTCCTGTCAGTTATTTATTTTGGTTCTTTGATGGTGACATTGATAAGAAGCAGTCTAGTCACATTAGGGAAAAGATTAGGTTGCAAATTCTAGAATACAGACGATCTGATTTTATGGCTTATGTAGAAGAGATTAATGCCAAGAAAGCTAAGGCAGAGGCAGAGCGTGAGATTAAGCGTAACGCATCTCGTCATGTCGGTCAGGTTGGTGAGCGTATCGACATCATTGCAAAGATAGGAGTGATTAAATCTTTTGATGGAACTTATGGCATTTCTTTTTTCACAATATTGGAAACCACAGATGGTAATGTTTTCAAATATGTCGGAAGTGCTTGCTTAGGTGAAAAGGGTGACACAGTTAATCTTAAAGCCACTGTGAAAGGCCATACCGAGTGGGAAGGAATTTCCCAGACAATAATTAATAGACCAAAATTTATATAGGGAGAAGAATAATGCTAGAGCAAATCCAAAAAGCATTTACTCAGGTTGACGCTCTTATGTTTGAGCGTCAGCTAGAGTGGGCAAAGGGTCGTAAGGAAGCCTTGCAAAAATTTGATGAGGAAGCTCGTAAAGAGAAAA
>Ga0208666_1000849_pt1 | contig 14050 bp, 17 predicted proteins | sample 5B_taG_FD_184078 | JGI IMG/M metagenome (GOLD analysis project Ga0208666, IMG submission 184078) | Marine viral communities from the Subarctic Pacific Ocean - 5B_ETSP_OMZ_AT15132_CsCl metaG (SPAdes) (version 2) | ecosystem: Environmental > Aquatic > Marine > Oceanic | place: Pacific Ocean...
TATTTGGAATACTACTGGCGATACCCTGCTTAGGGGTTCTGGAAATGGTTGGATAAATATACAACCTAAGTCTGGTGAAGCTGGTATTGTTGTTAAGCCAGATAATGCAACAGAACTCTATTACGACAACAGTAAGAAGTTTGAGACGACGAGTGGAGGAGCTTCAGTTACTGGTGCTTTAGATTGCGATAGTTTTGATTGTTCAGGTAGCTTAAATGTTAGTGGTAATGCTACTTACCACGGTAATTTAGACTTGCATGATAATGATACATTAAGACTCGGAACAGGAGATGATCTCCAGATCCACCATGATGGAACGCAATCATGGATTTATAACTACACAGGTAATTTAAATTTAGGTGTAAATTCAGACTACGCCGTAAGGATGATACCTGACGGAGCCGTAGAACTCTATTACGACGGCAGTAAGAAGTTAGAGACGACGAATGCTGGTGTAAAAATTACTGGCAGTCTTGGATTACAGATGAATAATTGTGATGTTTATATTGATGATGGCAGAACTGTAACTTTTGGTGGTAGTAATGATCTCCAGATCTTCCATGATGGATCTAACTATGGATTCATACTTAATAATACTGGTGATTTAGTTATAAAAAATGATAATTCTAGTACTAATGCAATTAGAATTAGATCAAAAGGTGATGAAGAAGATATTGTTTGTAACGCAAACGGAGCCGTAGAAATCTATTACGACAACAGTAAGAAGCTTGAGACGACGAGTGGTGGTATCCAGATGACTGGTCATATTGTACCTACTACAAACAACACTTATGACTTAGGTACTAATAGTAATCGTTTCCGTAATTTAAGCATTGCTCTTGATATTGATGTATCTGATAACGGTAAAGTCCTTATAGGAGATGCCGATGATCTCCGGATCTACCATGATGGAACCAACTCGTACATAAAAAATACCACTAATGATCTAATTATTTGGGACGATTCTCGAATAAGGTTTAGAACACCGTCCTTCATGGTTAACAATGATAATAATGATGAAAATCTTTTAATTGCTACTCAAAACGGAGCCGTAGAACTCTATTACGACGCCAGTAAGAAGTTTGAGACCACCACTGGCGGTGTCAACGTAGTAGGTGCTTTAACTATTAACGGTGCTGCTTTGGCTGGTGGTGGTGGATATGCTTCTACTCAGGTTTTTACGTCATCAGGAACATGGACTAAACCATCAGGAATAAAATTAGTACGAGTTGTCGTCACAGGAGGAGGTGGTGCTGGTAAAGGCAATTATGCTAATAATTCGGCAGGCGGCGGCGGCGGTGGTACTGCTATAAAGACGATTGATGTAACAAGTATTTCAAGTGTGACCGTAACTATTGGTGCTGGAGGTGCATCCTCTCAAGACGGAGGAGTTGCGGCTCCCTCTGGTAGTGCAAGTAGTTTTGGTTCTCATTGCTCTGGGGGCGGGGGAGGAGGAGGAAATAACTGGACTGCTGGCGGCGCAGGAGGCTCAGGCTCTAGTGGAGATGTCAATATTAAAGGAACTATGGGGCATGGTTATTGGCAAGGACTTAATCAAGTTAACGGAGGCGGCGGCGGAACCATTTGGGGATCTCCAGTCAACCATGCTAATGCTGTAACTAATTACAATGGAGATATTTACGGTGTAGGTGGTAGTGGTGGTTCTAGAGGATCACAAAACTATTGGCCTGGTGGTGCAGGCTATCAAGGTATAGTGATCGTATATGAGTATAAATAAAGTTATAGTAGTTATATATGAGTACAGATAAATGAGAGCACACGTAGTCAAAGATGGCGTTGTTACCAGCACAATTATTGTCAATAGTCTTTCAGATTTTCCAGATTTAATTGATGGAACTGAGGGTGCTATTGGTTGGACTTGGGATGGTTCAACTTTGAGTAACCCTAATGCATCTACTACATCAGAAATTACAGCTTTAAAAGCAGATGGTGGAAGAGTTAAAAGAGATAGTCTATTAGCAGAAACTGACTGGATGGCAAGTTCAGATCTCACTATGTCTGATGATTGGAAAACATATCGCCAAGCTTTAAGAGATATACCAACTCAATCAGGTTTTCCAGAGACAATTACATGGCCCACAAAGCCTTCCTGAGAAAAACACCTAAAATAAAAAAAGAACTAGACAAACTAATTTTTCAAAGATGGCAACGAAAACATGGCAAGTAAATACCCTAGAGCGTGAACTAGCAGACGGGTATGTATTTAAAGTTATCTACCGCGTCAACGGTGTCGATGGTGATTTCAAATTCAGAGCGACTGGCGAGGTAGACCTTCCCAAGCCATCAAGTCTTGTACCTTATGCAGACCTTACTGAATCGCAGATACTAGGCTGGACGAAAGCAAAGCTTGATGCTGATCAAGCTGGAACAGTAGCTGCGATTGAATCAGAAGTTGAGAATGGAGTGAATATCCAGAAAACTCCAACCACTGGAACAGGAAAGCCATGGAGCTAAAACCCATAACATAGAAATTAATTGTCTATAATTTGAATACGATATAAAAATGAAATGGCTGATCGTCAGGAACTAGCTCGTCAACTTATAGAAAAAGTAAAAGAGCAACAAGTAGCAGGTGCTAAATATCAAGAAGTAACTAAAGCCGTAGACGGATTAAAAACAGCGATTGCTCAAGAAGCAATTAACGACCTTGAAGAGGTAACACCTGCTGAAGTCGTTCCAGAGTAGACGTTAGGTTCTTCGGTTCAATTAAACTACTGATAGGGAAATAGAAGAAACCTATTCATGGCTTACGGTGACCTAAAGGTAAGGAATTTAATATGGAATACAGGCTCTGGGGATAACACAGTAGTTCTGAGTACATTGCTAACAGGTAGTAGTCCGAACTGGACAGGGACTGCTACGGGGGTAAATCTCACGCTAAGTGGGGATCTCCAAGTGAATGGGACGACCACTACTATTAATACGACAACGCTTCAAGTAGAAGACAAAAATATAGAGATCGGGAAAGTATCAAGTCCTAGTGACACGACTGCCGATGGTGGAGGCTGGAGCTTACTTGGTGCTACGACAAAGACATTTAACTGGGTTAATGCTACGGATGCTTGGACTTCTTCTGAACATATACATTTAGGAGATAACAAGAAGTTAATTGTAGGAACAGGACAAGATCTCCAGATCTACCATGATGGATCTAACTCATATGTAAACAATACAGGCACAGGGTATTTAATACTTCAAGGTAACGGATCAAGTGATGTAAGTATCAGAGCAGTTAATGGAGAATCGGGAGTAGTTGTTAAACCTAACGGAGGCGCTTCAAAAGTAGAACTCTATTACGACAACGGTAAGAAAGCAGAAACTAGTGCAGATGGTTTAAATATAACTGGAATGTTGTCATCAACAGGCAATATTCAAATACCTAACGATACGAGTAAACTACGTCTAGGAGCTTCGCAAGATCTAGAGATATACCATAATGGTACAGACTCATACATAAATCACACACCTACCTCTGGAAAGCTTCAAATCAGAACTGATGAAATAAGGATTAGTTCTTATGCTGGCGATGAGGCGATGATTAAATCGTTTAAAGATGCTGCGACATATCTCTATTACGACGGCAGTAATAAGTTAGCCACGACGAGTTCAGGCGTTACGGTAAATGGAAAAGTTGGTATAGGTTTTACTTCATTTAATGACGCTGCTGAATATTTATTAGTCGGAAGTACTACTACTGCTGCAAATATAAGTATTGTTGCAAATAACACTAATCATTCTTCTTTAAATCTAGGGGATGAAGATGATTTTAATATTCAAAAAATAAAATCAGATCATACAGATAATTCTCTTCAGTTTTTTACTAACGACGGTGAGAGATTTAGATTTGGAAGTTCAGGTCAATTAGGAATTAGTGGAGCTAACTACGGAACAAGTGGACAAGTCCTTACATCTGGTGGCCCAAGTGCAGCTCCTAGTTGGGCTGCTCCTGCTAGTGGTGGTGGTGGATTATCTGAAATAGATGCATGGTGTCTCTCAGGTTCTTGGCCTACTGGTACGTGGTCTAATAACAGACTGGGAAATGCTTCTAATGATACGGGTACTGGCACCTTTACCCGTAACAGTGAACATAACATGCCAATTGGTACAGGAGTAACAAATACAAATGGATTGTTTACGTTTCCATCAACAGGAACTTGGGAAGTAACATTCCAATGTTATTTACAGAAAATCGGAACTAATTATCCAGATGTCAAGCTCACTATGTGTAATACAAATGCAACTGGTGGAGGGGAAACACTGGCAGAAACATCAACAACCCTTACTGCCAATGACCATTATCACGCTGCAATGTCTATGTCAGCAATGTTTAAAGTTACAAATACAACTAATAACAATGTTTGGGTAAGATTAAATTCTGATACAACCCTATATATGTTGGCAGGGTCAAAGCAGAATATGCTTTTCAAGAAACTAACTTAAGTGAAACTCCCATCCATAAAGCTGACGTAACAGGTGCAACTAATAATAGTCAATCTTCTTTAACAACAGGATCAAAATACTTCATACAAAAAAAATGGATCATTAGCAACTACAGCAGGTGATCCAAGCGTAGAAGCTGGCATTGCCTTGTCTTCCACTAAACTACTAATCAAATGATAAACAAGTAGTCATAACGACTTCCACTAAAATAAAGATATTGGGAAAAGAAGAGATCTCTTCATGGCATTTGGTGATTTAAAGGTTCAAGATCTGATCTATGAAGATGGGTCTAACAATGAGATAACAGTCGTACTAGCAAATTTAGTAGTTAGAGACGGTAGCGGAGATCTTGTTCAAGCAGATAATAAAAAATTTATCGCTGGTACGGGATCAGATCTCCAGATCTACCATGATGGAAGCAACAGTTTCATAAAAGAAGCAGGTACAGGAAGTTTATTTATTGATGGAACTACTGTATATATACGAAATGCAGCAGGTGACGAGCATCTAGCAAATTTCCATAGTAATGGAACTAATAATCTCTACTATGACGGTGTTGTAAAACTCTCAACTAATGCAAGTGGTTGTACCTTTGGCGATAACGTAAAACTACAAATTGGTTCTTCTCAAGATCTCCAGATCTACCACAACTCAATAGATAATTATATTATCGGAACTACAGGTGACACGTATATTAGAGCAGCAGATGAAGTCAAACTTCAATCATACGTTGGCTCAGAAAATATGCTTGTTGCTGACTATAATGGTTCAGTAAAACTCTATTACGACAACAGTAAGAAGCTATCAACATCAGGAAGTGGTGTTGAAATTGAAAATGGTGATTTAAGAGTCCATTTGGATTTAAAAATTATTAACGATAATAGAAGGCTTTGGCTAGGTGCTGGTAATGATTTAAGTATCTACCATGATGCAAGTCACAGCAGAATTACTAATAATACTGGTCAGTTACATATAAAAAATACATCTACCTACTCATACTTTGATACTGATGGTTTATACATAAGAAATGCAGCAGGTTCTGAAGGGTTTATATCAATTAACAATAACGGTTCAGTAGATCTCTATTACGACGGTAGTAAGAAGCTTGAGACGACGAGTGGTGGTATCCAGATGACTGGTCATATTGTACCTACTACAAACAACACTTATGACTTAGGTACTAATAGTAATCGTTTCCGTAATTTAAGCATTGCTCTTGATATTGATGTATCTGATAACGGTAAAGTCCTTATAGGAGATGCCGATGATCTCCGGATCTACCATGATGGAACGGATTCTCACATTGACAGTCTAACTGGTGGTATCCATATAAAAGATACTGGCGGCTATATGCGGCTGAAGTCTGATGATTTAAAATTAGAATCTGCAACAGATGAAGACTATATAGCTTGCACAGCCAACGGAGCCGTAGAACTCTATTACGACGCCAGTAAGAAGTTTGAGACCACCACTGGCGGTGTCAACGTAGTAGGTACTTTAACTATTAACGGTGCTGCTTTAGCAGGTGGTGGATTTGCTTCTGTACAATATTTCACTAGTTCTGGGACATGGACTAAACCATCAGGAATTAAGATTATAAGAGTGACTGTTCTAGGAGGAGGCGGAGGCGGAGGTAGAAGTAACGGTGTTTATAGTTATGGAGGAAATGGTGGAGGTGGAGGTGGTTTATCTCAAAAAACTATTGATGTTACTTCTATTTCTTCAGAAACGGTAACCATTGGAGCAGGTGGATCAGGCACAAGTTCTAATGGAGGAAATGGATCGGCTGGAGGAACAACAAGTTTTGGTAGTCATTGTTCAGCAACTGGAGGTTCTGGTGGGATAGGTAATGTTAATGGGAATGGTACTTCAGGGACCACAACAGCAGGAGTAGGTTCTAGTGGAAATATAAATTTAAGAGGTGGGTACGGAAGTATAGGTATTAGAGGACAAAATAAGTGTGTTGGAGGAACTGGTGGTGGAACAGCACTGTGGGGTGCAGCTTGTCCAGGAGGTTTAGCTGCTGCTGGAGGTGCTGTGGTAACTCCTGGTTCAGGAGGAGGAGGAGCTGGAGGAGGTGGAACCTCCACTGCGGGAGGAGCAGGTTTAATAGTAGTAGAAGAATTTAAGTAGTAATATATAAATACAGAATAATAAAAAAATGAAAGCACATGTAGTTGAAAGTGGTGTAATTACAAACACTGTTGAGGTTAATGCACTTTCTGATCTCCCTAATTTAGTAGCTGTAAAAGCAAATGAAAGTATAGGTTGGAATTATGACGGAACTAATTTTACTGATCCTAATGCATTATCTGCATCTGAGCTGACAGCTATAAATGCAGTGTCTAAAAGAGCAGAAAGAGATTTCCATTTAAAAGAGTCTGATTGGACGCAATATAGAGATGTTGCTTTAAGCAATGATGCAGATTGGAAAACATATCGCCAAGCTTTAAGAGATGTACCAACTCAATCTGGGTTTCCAAGTTCAGTCACGTGGCCTACCAAACCTTCCTGACAAAACACCTAAAACAAAAAAAGCACTGGAGCGTGAACTAGCACTAACCCTAAAATAAGACTAAGCTTACATAACGTAAGCCAAGTCTCGCATGACATTACTTGACCAAAGAGAGCAAGCAAAACAAGCAGTCAGACAGCAGCAGAACCGCTGTGATTTTATTAATTATCTATATGATCGTTCTGGTCGTCATGATTTACCAAAAGGCCAACACCCCCATGCTGTTTTTACAGGGCTAGCAGAAGACTTTGCTTTGGAATTAGGCAGGGAAATTGTCCAAGATATGTCCAATAATTGGCATATTAAAAATGTAAGAGATGGGTTAGAGGTCAGAGACAACGCAAAGAAGATTGTTTTTGAGCAGAAAGATGAAGCTCAGAATTAGTCAGCCAAACCAACAAATCGAAGCAATGGTTGGTGCTAGGGAGTTCTTGCTTCGTTTAACTGATACAAAGGAAACACCAAGGATTCCTAGAGAAGTCAGAAGAGAAGCAAGAGCAATCATGAGACACTTCCCACCAGAGCACGAGTTAAGACCCCTATTAATTAAACTTTTGGATAAATAAATTACCTACAATAGGGAATAAGTGCTTATACGATTGCTTACTAATGGAATTTGCTGGGAGTCGGGATAAGGTTAAACAGCAAGAATTTATAGATCTACTAAAGCGAGTAGGTGTAAAGGACGTTTCTCCATGGGAAGACGAATTAAATTCAGAAGGCTTAATGAGTGACGAAGGTAAGGCTTTGATGTATATAGATCGAAAAAATTATATGAATCAAGACAAGCAAAAAAAGGAAGGAGGTTTAGGTAGTGCGTTAGGTACTCTTGGTTTAGATAGTTTGTCATCACCAAGTTTTAATGAACCAATCACTTCAGATAATGCCTCTAAAAGTGTAGATGAGTTGTTCTATCCAGGGATGGCTGAGAATACTTACGAGCAAATAAGAAGAAGAGAAGGTTTTGAAGATTTAAATAATTCCGGTTCAACTGAAGATGAAAAAAGGGAGCATTTGCAATTTATGCGCGAATTAATGCAAAAAGGACAAGAGAGGGGTTGGTAGCAATGCTCTTTGCTGGAAGTAAGCCAGAAGTTCAATCAATACTTGGATTGCAAGAGCGAAATCGAATTTGCCTGCAATCAAATCCACCTAAGTGTTTTGATGTAGGTGATCCTCTGGGTGGCTCTTCAGGAATAAATACAAATGAAGATCTCATTGGAGCACAAAATGTAGAAGATCAGTTGCAGTACTGGAAGAGAGGTGGTCAAGGTAAAAATTGGGATGATCTCAGCCCAGGAACTAAAGAATGGATATTAAAAAATGGTATGCCAGTAAAAAAAGCAGAGGTTCCTGAAACTTGGAACGAAGGAACTGGAATTGAAAAAGGAGGATATGAAAATGCTCCTCAATGGTTAAGAGATCAGCTTTGGAAACAAGATTTAAGAAAAAGACAAGAATCAGGCTTGGAACCGGTGGTTTCTTGATATGAATGACGTAGATAAAATTCTGGCCGCGCTGGATTCATTAATGCAATCCAAAGGTGCAGGTGAAGGAATTATGAGAGCGGCTCAGCTTGGAGATGTGACCGCGAGAAGTTTGGTGAGTAAAGCAGCTAGAGATATAGACAAATTGCAGGAAATAACTGGGCCAAAAATGTATCAAGCAGTTGAACAGGCTGAGATCAAGGCACTGGCAGATCGAGCAGGTGTTAGCGAAGAAGAAATGCAGGGCAGAATTAATAGTGATGATGTAACTCCTAAAAAAGTTAATCAATTAAGTAAGGAAGAGTTCTATCAAAAATTTCCTAAACAGGCATTATCTGACGAAGAACTATTCCTATCAAATATTCTTAAAGATCAAAAGGGCGTAGGAAAAACAGTTGATGAAGTATTTGATAATGCGTTTGTATATGGAGTCAATAAATTAGGACTAAGTCAGGAAGAAGCAAAGACTTACGCCAGTGGAATTATTGGAAAAATTACTACTCCTGAACAACACACACCTGCTGGCCCAGATTTGCAGGCCAAGCTTCAGCACGTAAAAGATACAACACCAACTCCTGTGTCTAAAGGAGGTATAAAAATGGCAGGAAAATATGCAAAATATATCGTGCCTTTACTGGGTGGTACTAGTGGTTTGTATTTATTAGCAGATGCTTTAAGTGATAACGAAGGTGAGCGAATGTCAGCTCCAGTTGATGAAGATGAGGCAGCAAAATTAGCTGCTGCTGAATTATTAGCACAAGCTGTTAGTTAACAATTATCGAAAAACAATTACGCAAATTAATTAAACTTAGTCTGAAGGCTGAAGTCTGTTCATCCAGAAAAGAAGCCAAGAAATTGTTAAAGAAAGAACTAAAAGCTCAAAAGAAAATCCAATCCAAACAATTAACTAAATGAACTTTTTCAGCGATCCAGAGGCTTTCCAATTAGCCATAATCTTCCCGTTTATTCCTTTGATATGCGTGGCAGTAGTAACATTTATCCTCGGCTACGATTCCAGAAAAGACGATGACGATGATGATGATCGAGGCACTCTTCAGCCTGCTTGGTATCCAACATAATGATTAGCTCTTCGGGTCAATAATCCGAAGGTCGTGTATTGTTACAGAGCTAACCGCAATCACACACTGTGTTCTCCATGCTCCGTGCCCCGAAAAGGTGTGCCCCGCCCATGTTTGCAACCCAGTCGTGGACAGGCTTCTTGCCCTATAACAGGAGGGCTCATAACCCGAAGGTCGCAAGTTCAAATCTTGCCCCCGCCACCAATAACATTAAGCCCGGTAGCCACTGGGCTTTTTTAGTGCTAGAAAGGCTTTGAGGGATATATATGAGTTAAATGAGCCTATCAGGAACCTCCAGAAATCGACAGAGAGTACAGCTCATTCGGCCCCGTTTTTGGCCCCGTTTTAGCGTATGGCCCCGTCTTATGCCCCGTTTCGGCCCCGAAATAGGGTCGTTTTTTGCTCGATGGGGCACAAAGAATCAGCCCCAATGTCGGGTTGTTTCTATCGAAGTGGGGCAAAATCATGCTTAGTCACATAAAAACTTTTGATGCACAGCAAAAGCAAGAGAATCACAGATGGAGGATGATTGAGCGAAAAGATCGTCCTTATATTTATGTCAGAGATACTTTTAATCGATCGACAAGGATTTCGTTAGCACCTAAAAGGAAAGATGTATACGCTGATTGTAAAATTGTTTGGGCACAAATTGAATTAATAGGCCAGAAAGATTGGGAAGATAATTTCATCGTAGAAAGCAAAATCAATGCATGGACAGAAGATGCGAATGCGATTCAGGAATTTTTCAATAGGAAAAATAAGGGTTCTACGAATAAAAATTACCTGTCATTATTTAAGCAATTATGTGAGCAAGAAATCCCACAAACATATAAATCCATCAATCAATGGATGTCAGAGAAAGAGATTGGAACAAAACCATTCCAAACTCGCTTGGAATTTATAAGGCAACTGCAAGATTTCCATCGAACAAGAAGTGGTCGGTATCCTGCGTGGTTTACGGATGAGCAATATCAGGCATTAAGAAGTCTTCATAATGACCAAAAAAAAAAGAAGGGTAAATATCAAAGTGCAAAAGATTTAACAGCAACTAGAGGAATAGTTTCTAAAGAAGAAGCAGAACAATATCTAGATGCCAATATCACGGAATTTCCATGGCAGTGCTGGGCTATCGCCATGATGATGTGTTACGGGCTAAGGAATCATGAACTTTGGTATATGAAACGACTTAAAAATTTATTCATTGAAATTCCTGGCACATTAACAAAATCGAAAACAAGTCGAATCGTTTGGCCTGCTTTTGCTGCATGGGATAAGCGTTATGGACTATTTTCAAATTTCATAAAGTACCAAAATCTTTTAAGGAGTAAAAGGAAGCCACGCATTAAAAGCATGACAGTGGCAAATAGAACATATTCAATTAATGATGAGGAAATTTTTTTTGATGGTATTGGGGATAACAATGATGAACTTGGAGAGTTTTTAACTCGCAACACCCTAGGGGTTAATTACGAAAGCACTAGAAGCCATTTGCTTAAAGGAGGTATGAAGGAATACGGCAGAAATGGAAAGATAGAGAATGGAATGCCTCCTCTTCTAGTTAAATCTCCTATAAAAAGATCAAGAAAAAAGATACCTGTTAAGCCGTATGACCTGCGCCACACCTGGGCGGTATTCATGCATACTGATCCCCATTTCAGATCTATGAAGTCTGCTGACGAATGTGCCGAAGCGATGGGACATGGATTAGCAGTTCATAAAAGTAAATACCTGCTTTGGCTCAATAAAGATGAGATAAATAAGGCAACAATTGAATCCCACCAGCATCCATACGCTGCTTAAGTATATTTACTCAAATCTCTATCAGACACCACAGATGGTGTTGAAATTGTACATTTTGTCACAGATTGACGCTATTCTTCTCGCAGCATTACGAAAAGCAAACCAATGCGGCAAATGCAGGATCTCATGGTAGATGAGATGTATGACCAGTTAGATGTCATTAAATTCGAGGGAGAGACAAAGACTTACCTCGAAGGACTTAATCTTGCTGGCATCAAAATCGAAACAATCTCTCACGGAGAAATTGATCACGAAGCCAGAACAATTGAAGTTAAATTACAGATCCCTAGAGGGCGCAATTAAAGGTTCCGCAGCAACCTCTCCAGTCTTCCTCTTCTAGTAGCTGAATCCTTTCCTCGTTTGGATTCGAATCAGTAATAAAATACGCAGCGCTGTGCTTTCGGTTAATTACTTCTCCCAATGCCTGTTCGATTGGTTGAGTAATTCGTTGGCAAACATGACCAGATGCTCCAAGAACTTCCTCTTTTACATTTCCATCTGGGCTGATGGTGATTTTAATTTCGTGATTTGGCATCGCAAATAATTAGTGAAAGAAATAATCCCTTCGTATAAATGAAGGTAATTGATCAATTTTCGAGAGGGATACTTCCTCTCCGCACCAGAACGTGTCTTGGATTTCTTGTGCTGTTCTCATAAAGCTGTGATAGAGGAACAGCTTGAGAAAGAACTGCAAGACAGGATTGCTTTGATTTCGGATCGTTGATTTAATTGCTTCTGCCTTCTTGATCAACGTCCAAAATTTAAATTCTTCATGTAGTTCCATTGTCATCCTCTGGGTCTACGATTTCATCTGGAAATTCCATTGCAAATTCCATGTATTGAATGTCGTCTAGCTGGTGAAGCGGGATTCCTGACTTCGAGAATTGCAGCTTCCTCTTATTACCTTCCTTGTGGTCTTCAAAATTAGAGCTGGTCATCTTGCCGCCGCCTGCTTCCGAACTAATCGTCTTTGAAGTGCGGATCTGGACTGACTAAGTAGGCGCTCAACTTCTGATAGTTTCCAGACCTTATGAGATAAAGGGTTAAAAGGATCTTTCAGTCTGTAATGAACTCCTTCTGTGAATATCGGATAATGTCGCCAAAGGGTATCTCTGCTAATACACAGATACCTGCAAAGATCTTTTTTACTTATCCAAGCTTCTGCCATTGAATCGACCTATCGGTCTATCTAGTGTATGCTTTATCTTGCATAATGCAACTTTCTTAATATATAAGTAATTGCAAATTGAAAAATGGCTGAAGTCGAAGAAAAAAAGAAACTGTCTGAAGAGGAAAAGAAGAAAGCAGAAGCTGCTAAGAAAAAGAAAGAAAAAAAAGAAGACCATGACGAACCTCTATGGCAGGAGGTTTTGGCGGCAAGTCTGAAAGTTGGAATTCTTGGGTGGTCCGTACTCATTCTCACTCTTTCATACTGCTCCCTTCCAGAAAAGTTGACGTTTGGGACGACAGTTATCGAAATTCCAGAGCAAGGAAATATTGATCCAACTTTTCCTGCCAGCTTGCTGGGCGGAATCCTGTCATCGCTAGGGATTGCGACGGCTACTGCTAAGAAGAATGGAGGTGGAAATAGTGGTGGATTAACAGAAGAAAAACTCCTTAAAATTCTTGCAACATTAAATAATAATGAGCAAGTAATTCGTGTTCAGACTCCTATCCACATCGTTGGTGGCGAACTCGTAAAATCAGAGAAGCCAACAAAGGATAGTTAATGTCTGACTCTGGAATAAATCTTGATGCTTCCCAAGAGGTCAAGATCACAGTGATGCAGTTGAAGATAGAGCGTCTGGAGGAGAAGCAAGCAGACCTTAGAGAGAGGCTAAAGGTAGTAGAGAAGTGGGTAATTGGAGCTGCTGCTGTTATTGCTGCGGGAACCACAGTTGTAGGATTTGCTACCAATATAAGTAAAGCGTACCTCTAAAAATTTTTCGATAATTATTTTTCTCTAAAGTGTAGGGGAGAGTTATTTTTTAGGTGATGAAACGGTTCGCTGTTTTAATTGGGTTGTTGTCGCTATGTGGACCTGCTTATTCAGAAGTTCATCATCGGATTCAATCGAGTATTCAATTAACTGTTGATGGGGCTAGCTCAGTTGCAACACGGGTGCCGTCAACCATATCGGTAAGTGGAAGTAATATTGCAGTGGGTTCAGGAAATAATGATACCTTTTCAGGTCTAACTGTTGGTTCTGCAACTGCTGCCCCGACTGGGATTATGGGAAATTATAATATTCATACAGCCGGGCAAAGTTTCAGTTTTAGTAATTCATATTTACAGGGTGATCCTATAGCTACTTTGAATGCAGGTTCAACTGTTAGTACGACAACAGGACAGGTGCAGTCCATTCCTTCATATGGTCAGACTACGACATTTGCTGGTGGAACTAAATCTACGTTGGCTGGAACTTTGACTAGTGTTGGGGGAGGTACGACAGCGATCGTAGGTGGTGGAGCGGGTACTACTGCGATTGCTCAACACGTTCAAGAGCTAACCATACGCTAGGGTGAGACGTTTAGTTGGTTTAATATTTATATTGCTTAGCTGGGCAGACCCCAGTCATAGTGTGCCTGTGGTCCCAAATTATACATCTGGAAAATTAGATAGCACTACCACTCAACGCCAAGTGATATCGGAGGTGATAGTGTCAGAAGATTATAATTCTGGATATGTTTATAGTGTTTCTGGTACAG
>Ga0208666_1000850_pt1 | contig 14048 bp, 20 predicted proteins | sample 5B_taG_FD_184078 | JGI IMG/M metagenome (GOLD analysis project Ga0208666, IMG submission 184078) | Marine viral communities from the Subarctic Pacific Ocean - 5B_ETSP_OMZ_AT15132_CsCl metaG (SPAdes) (version 2) | ecosystem: Environmental > Aquatic > Marine > Oceanic | place: Pacific Ocean...
ATATTTTTTAGTTTATAAAATTTATTATATATTTACATCATAATTAAAAACAAAAAAATGACAAATTTTAAAAAACACAGCGAAACAAAAAGAAAATCAACCTACCGCTTTCGTACGGAGGAGGGACTAAACAAGGGTACAATATCATTTTACATTGATACAGTGATTACTACTTATCAAGATGGTAGTGTATCAACTAAAGATTTCTTTATTAAGTCGGATGGCAGAGAATACACAACTATTGGAAGAAGTTACGTTGAATACAAGAACCTAAATACTTTTAATTCAGCTATGAAGAGGCTTTCAAAAGATGGATTTATATCAATTTAAAACACTAACAACCGGGGGCAGAAATGCCCCCATTAAAACAATTATTAATTAAAACAATAAAATTATGCAATCAGTAAACGTACACAGAAAAATTAATTTAAGAGCCAATTTAATCGGAGTATATACTACAAGGTTCGGAGATTCTAAAAAAGCCGCTTTAACCGTTAATGAGATTTTTAAACCTTCGACCTATAACAAGTAAACCAACCGGGGGCAGAAATGCCCCCATTAAAACAATTATTATGAGATTTAAAAATTTAAGTTTTATCGACCACCCCGCCACAAATGGCATAATGGCTCAAGTTTTAAACGATGAGGGCAAAAGAATATCTGTTATTGCAGGGGAAGGTCTTTATAGTGACTCCAAATTTGGACATCGAAAAGGGGTGTCTGACCCAAAAGATGCAATATCTTTTGAAGTGTTTATTGATGGCGAAGATGATGTAAGAACTTATCAATCACGAGAGGATATTGATGAGATATTGTCACAACATTTTTATACAACTGAAGAAACAATGACTCCAAAAGAATTGGCATATAATTTACACGAAGATATGGAAATGATTTCAGCAGATGTTTCAAGGCAATCTTATCCGGACATCGTAGGCTTTTCAAGTTTGAAAGAAGATGAGCAAATTGAAGTATTGGAAACTCTATTTAGACAAAAAACAATTACTTGGAAATTTAATTTTATTTAAAAAATATGAACGAATTTGAAATCCATTTTATCAACGAAATAAAGCGTTTGCATATCCGCAAATTGGATGTTTTGGAATGTCTTGACATTACATTGCCAACGCTAAATTCAAAGATAAAAGAACCGGGAAGGTTCACCGTTGATGACCTAAGCAAACTCAAGAAATTAAACTTTAATTTAAAACCACTAAACTTATGATGAGTGAAAACAAATCCATTTCAACCAAACTATTCCAAATTCAAAAGGAAATTGGTAAAATCACAAAGGGTGCAAACAATCCTTTTTTCAAATCTAAGTATTTTGATATCAATCAATTATTGGAACACACTTTGCCTATCCTGCAAAAGAACAAGGTTGTCATATTACAACCCATCATTGAGAATGAGGTTCAAACCATTCTCAGATGCACGGAAACCGGCGAGGAGGAAGTTTCATCAATTCCACTATCCCAAGGATTAGATGCCCAAAAGAAAGGGTCTGAAATAACTTACTTTAGGCGTTACACTTTAGCATCTTTATTGGCATTACAAGCGGTTGATGATGATGGAAACTCCGCCAAAACACCAAAATCAAATTTTAATTCTAACACTAATATTTTTTAATTATGAGCAACGAGAAGATTTACCCAAAAGGTTTAATCACATTTCCCCCAAGGGAAAACGCACCCGACTTTGTAAAAGGTAAAATGATAATTACCTTGAACGAATTTGTCGAGTGGGCAAAAACTCAATCTGAGTATTACAAGGACTACAATGGTCAAAAGCAATTGGCATTTGACATTAAGGTAGGGGACAAGGGTCTTTATTTTCAATTAGACACCTACAAGGGTGGGGAAACAAAAACCCAAGTGGTAAAAGAGGAAAACGATTTACCATTCTAAACACTAACCGCACCCCTTCGGGGGTGCTTTTTATTTTTATTATGATGCATTTTATAGTTGATGAAACCCCCGAATCGGACATTACATTTATGCAAGAACGTATCAAATTTCTTGAAAATATAGTCAAGGATAAAAACGAAAAAATAGAAAACTTGGAATGCCGGGTGGACTATTGGAAAACGGAGAACGCAAAACTACAAACCAAAATTATTGTATTACAATCAAAAAAATGAAAATTAAAAAGGATTCAAACGACAATTATCATTCACGCCCGGAAATATCCGCATCCGGTTTGAAAACGATTCACAAGAAGTCGGTTTATCATTTTCTAAATCAAAGACCTTTTTCAAGTGATTCATTGGCACTTGGTACGGCAGTACACGAGGCAATACTTGAGCCAAAGGAATTTGATAAGAAATATGCCATTGTTGATTATATACCAAGAGGGGAAGGGTATATGAAAAAAAGAAAAGAGCAACAAGAAGATCATAAGGGGAAGGAACTTTTATACATTAGCAATGACAAGGAACAACCGGGGAATATTATACTGAACATCAAGAGGCAATTTATGGACAATGATTTGGCTATATTTTACACTAAGGGGGATGTTGAATTATCCCACTACGGAATGCACAATGGTGTTCCGGTTCGTGTTCGCCCGGATGTAAAAGGCGATGGTTGGATCAGCGACATTAAAACTTGTCAGGATAACAGTCCAAGGGCGTTTTTAAGGGACATCTACAATTATGGGTATCACCTACAAGCGGCATTTTATTCCGATGCATTAGGATTCGACCCCAAGAGATTTCGTTTTATTGCAATAGAAACCAAGCATCCGTTTTCGGTGGTTGTTTATGGACTCAGCGATGAGATGATCGACAAAGGTCGTTTGGCATACCAAAACGCATTGGAACAATGGAATGAATATTTACAGACCGGAATCGCAAATGGATATGGAACGAGTGAAATGGCAAAGGATGGTTCTTTAATTTTATAAATATGGAAACACTTACAACCGAAATTATTAAAAAAGAAGTCGATTACTATTTTGGATTCGACATCGCAAGAAAAACAAGATTGAGGCAATTTATTGATGCCCGGTCAATTTATTATAAATTGTCAAGGGATTACGTTCGCCCGATTTCATATCGTATTATTGGCGAAAAAGTAAAAGTTGGTCACGCCACCGTTATGCACGGCATAAAAACAATTGAAAACATTTTTCAGTACAATCAAGACCCATTTCTAAAAGAAAATTTTGAATCAATAGAAAAAAATATTATGCCGAATAATTTTAATAAGTATCTCACAAAAGAGGATCAATTCCAAAACGCCGTGATGCAGTATTTCAAGATGCAATATCCGGATGCATTTGTGATCCATTGTCCAAATGAGGGCAAACGAACACCATTTGAAAGATTTAAGTTTAAAAAACTCGGAGGGGTTGCCGGTGTCCCGGATGTTCTTTGTTTTGATTCTAAGGGCGATTTTAACGGCTTAGCAATCGAATTAAAGATCAAACCAAACAAACCTACCGAAAACCAACAAAAGTGTCTTAAAACGCTTGAAAATAAGAATTGGCAAACTGTCGTTTCTTACGATTTTGATGAATGTAAACAAATAATTGATGAGTATTTTGGAATCATTTGAATATATTAGTGGAGTATATGCTTTAATAATGAGTATTGGAGTTTTAATTTTAATGTTTAGTAAATGAGTTTTCACGAATTTAAAAACGTATTTTGGAACGAGATTGACCAACGAGTATGGCGAACCAATACATCAATGGATGATATTTCCATCCGGTATGATTATGTTGGCAGAATGACTGAGGCAGAATTTGAATTGCTTGTGGAAATACTTTTTGAACTGTTCGATGACCGAAAAATTACACTAAAACAATTTCGAGATATTTTTGTTGACCTACGGGGGTTTTGCAATCAGATTAAAGATTTAACAGAGGAATAGAATGAAACCAAACTATTATGCAATCATCCCGGCAGATGTTCGGTATGATGACCGATTGACTCCAAATGCCAAATTACTTTACGGTGAGATAACTGCCCTTTCAGGTAAAAATGGAAAATGTTGGGCATTAAATGATTATTTCGCCAAATTGTATAAAGTAGATAAAAGGACAATTACGAGGTGGATCACAGATCTTAAAAATTGCAATTATATAACAGTAAACATCAAAAGAGATTCCGAAAATAAAATCATTGAACGTATAGTCAAAATTGTCGGGAGGTCACGACAAAATTGTCGGGAGGGTATAGACAAAAATGTCCGAGATAATAGTATAGTAAATAGTAATAATATTATAAATATTAATAACCGCAAATCAAAAACAAGCAAAAAAGTGTCTGATTATGCGGACAACTATATTAAATGCTATGATGCCATAATTGAATTGTTTCCTCAAAGAACAAGACCAAAAACAACGGCACAAAAAATAAAGTGGCTTGATACAATACGATTGGCAGATCAAAAAGATAATTGCAACCCACGGCAACTTTGGTGGATTGTAAACAAGGCAAGGAATGATTCATTTTGGCAAAAGAATGTTCTAAGCATTCCGGAACTCAGAAAATCAAAAGAGGGTAAACTCCCAAAATTAGAACAATTAATTCAAAAACTTGGAGGAAGGGAATTTGATGCATTACGATAAAAACAAAACAAAACAAACCGAAAAAAGGTGCTTGGATGCCCTTTCAAAATATGGCGATTTTAAATTATCTGAAGATGAGTATTCGCCTTTTGATTTATATGGATATACAAACAATGTAAAAACATTAATTGAAATCAAGGAACGATCTGAAATGTGGGATCGATGGTTTATCGAAAAACAAAAAATCGACAACCTTAGAAAACTAAAACACAAAACAAAAGACCGCTTGAGAATTTACCTTTTGATTGTTGTAAAAAATGATGGGTTTCTTTTCAAGGTTGATGACATATTTGAAATGGGAAAAATTGAACGTATAAGAATGAATAAACAAACATCAAAAGATTTCCCCCATTCAGATATAAAAATCAGAAAAGAAATTATTAATTTTCACCACCAACTAAACTTATTAAAACTTAAACTAAATGATTGATGAATTTCTAAGCCTTGGCATTGAACTTAAATCCAACGCCAACGTACAAAAAACAAAATGCCCAAAGTGTTCTCACAAAAGAAAAAATAAATCTGACCCTTGTTTATCGGTAAATATTGAAAAGGGGGTTTACAATTGCCACCATTGTAATTGGTCAGGCAATGTAAAATTCAAACCTAAAAAGGAATATATAAAACCGGTTGAAACAAAGATTGAATTATCTGACCGGACAATTGGATGGTTTAACAAAAGAGGTATTTCCACCGCTACCCTATCCCATTGGAAAATTGGCGAATCGACTGAATACTTTCCCCAAGTAGATAAAAGAAGAAAAGCGGTTAATTTCAATTACTACCGAAATGGCGAACTAATAAACACCAAATTCCGGGATGGGGAGAAGAATTTTAAAATGGTAAGCGGTGCCGAACTAATATTTTATGGCATTGACAACATCAAAGAAATGGACACCATTTACATTGTCGAGGGCGAAATGGATGCATTGTCATTATCGGAATCGGGGATTTATTCCGTTTGTAGTGTCCCCAATGGTGCATCAAAAGGAAACCAACGCCTTGAATATCTTGACAACTGCTTTGAATACTTTACAGAAAAAAAGGAAATAGTATTATGCACCGACAACGATGATGCCGGGTTGTCTTTAAGAAATGAACTCGCAAGGAGGTTTGGAAAATTCCGTTGTAAATATGTTGATTTTGGAGATTACAAAGATGCCAATGAGGTTCTAACCGAAAAAGGTGCAGAAACATTACGATCAATATTAAAAGAAACCAAGTCATTTCCACTTGAAGGGGTGATTAACATCAACGACATTTGGCAAGATGTAATCAACTATAATGAAAAAGGGATAGTCAACTATTCAATTCAACTTGCGGACTCGGATGAGTGGTTTAAAATGGCTTTTGGGGAGTGGTCAACCATTACCGGAATACCCAATTCAGGAAAGTCAGATTTTGTCGATCAAATATCTTGCAATCTTGCACTTAAATATGGATTTAGAACGGCGTACTTTTCCCCGGAATCTTTTCCCTATGAAAGCCATATAAAACGATTGGCAAATAAGCTAAATGAAAAGCATTGCACAACTGATGATCTGAATCGTACAAAAAACTTTATTGAAGAACATTTTTACTTTGTGAAAATAGACCTTGAAAATCTAACCCTAAAATCGATACTTGATAAATTCCGGGAACTCGTATTTCAAAAAGGTGTAAACGTTCTAACAATAGACCCTTGGAATATGCTCGACCATTCGGCACAAAAAGACCATTCATATATCGGTAGGGTACTTTCTGAGATAACACAATTCGTACAACAGACAAACACCCATCTTTTTTTGGTTGCACACCCAAGGAAAATGGAATCCGACAATGGTGTTTTTAAAATACCAACGCCCTATGATATATCCGGGTCATCTGACTTTTTCAATAAGTCTTATAATTGTCTTACTGTTTACCGGTCAATCGGCGAACGAACAATGTATGAATCCGATTCGGTGCAAGTACATATCCAAAAAGTAAAAAGAAAAGAAAACGGAAAACAAGGATATTTTACCGTTGCACCGGACTTTAAAAATGGTGGGGTGTATAAACCTATCGATGAAAAGAAAAACAGAATCACAGTCGTAAAAGATACAATACCTTTTTAATTATGAAAATTTTAAATTTATATGCTTGTTTAGGTGGTAACCGTTACAAATGGGATGAAGTGACTGATGTTGAGGTTACTGCCGTTGAATTAGACGCTGAATGTGCAAGATTATATCAAGAAAGATTTCCAAAAGATAAAGTTGTTGTTACTGATGCACATCAATATTTATTAGACCACTATAAAGAGTTTGATTTTATATGGACATCGCCCCCTTGTCCATCTCATAGTAGAGCAAGGTTTTGGGGAATAGGTGCAAATGGAAAAAATCCAGTTTATCCTGATATGAAATTGTATCAAGAAATACTTTTTTTGAAACATCATTTTAAGGGTAAGTTTGTGGTGGAAAATGTTATTCCGTATTACGAACCATTAATTATTGCTCATAAAAGAGGGAGGCATTTATATTGGACAAATTTTAACTTACCAAATAATTTAAATGATAGAAGGATTGCAATATCACAAACAAAAAACGAACTTAAAAGTTTATCTAAATTTCATAACATTGATTTAAATAAATATAAAGGGAAACAAAATAAAGTTAAAGTTGGCAGAAACTTGGTAGATTTTGAGGCAGGTAAAACAATATTAGAAACCGCTTTGGGAATTATAAGAAAAGAAAATATAAATCAATTAGAAATATTTTAATGAATTTAAACGAATATTACAACGCTTTCCGATGGTGCGAAAGCAATTCCATCCGATGTTATCCAAAACCCCAAGGAAAGGAATATATTTTGGTTTATGAGATAAATGGACAACCCAAAACATCCGGAAAAACATATTCCAAAAAAGAATATGACACCAAGTGGAAAGAATTTTATATTTACCTTTACAAAAAATTTAAGGATGTTTGAAGTTGAATTTTTTCCCCTTTACGGTTTCACGGTTGGTTTTAATTATTCAAACGATGATCTTTTAGACATAATTGAGGAAAAAGATTTCAAACACACCATCCAAGTGTTCATTGGAATATTTGGATTCAACATTAATTGGTACATTGATAAATAAAAAAGGGAATGGGAAAAAGGGTAAACATTTCGGTTATCAAACCGAATGAGGAAAATCCTCGTTTTATAACTGACCAAAAATTCAAAAAGTTAGTTAAATCAATAAAAGAATTTCCGCAAATGCTTGAAGTCCGACCACTTGTCGTGGATGAGGACTTTATGGTATTGGGTGGAAATATGCGTTTAAAAGCGTTAAAATCTGCCGGTGTTTTTGAGGTGCCAATCCAACAAGTCAAAGGATGGACTGATGACCAAAAAAAGGAATTTATAATCAAAGACAACCTTGGATATGGGGAATGGGATTGGGATATTGTTGCTAACGATTGGGACATACAAAAGTTAAAAGATTGGGGAATGGATTTGCCCGATTTTCCTGACCCAGAACTTGATGCGGAGGAAGATGATTATACTGAGCCCGATGATTTGCAGGTAGATGTCGTTTTAGGCGATCTTATAGAGATAGGAGAGCATCGACTTTTGTGCGGTGATTCAACTGATGCTGACCAAGTGGCAAAGTTAATGGATGGCAAAAAAGTTGATATGGTTTTTACTGATCCTCCTTATGGAATGAATGCAGTTTCGAAGAGTGGTGTTTTAAGTGCAAAATATGGTTTTGATATACTTGGTGATGACAATACAAGTGCCGCAAAGGATTCATTTAATTTAATTTATTCACTATATTCAAATGCCATCCATATATGGTGGGGTGCAAATTATTACTCAAGTTGTTTGCCCGATTCAGAATGTTGGATTGTTTGGGACAAAAATAATGGACAAAGTGATCAAACAGATTGTGAACTTGCTTGGTCAAACGCAAGAAGTGTAGTCAGACAATATACAAAGGCATCTGAAAAATCAAACAGGGTGCATCCAACACAGAAACCGATTGATCTTATAAATTGGTCAATTAATCGTTTTAAGCAAAACGCAAATTTAATAGGAGATTTTTTTTTAGGTAGCGGATCAACAATGGTAGCGGCACACCAATTAAAACGTAAATGCTACGGAATGGAACTTGATCCTAAATACTGTCAAGTGATAATAGATCGGATGATAAAACTTGATCCGAATATTGAGGTAAAAATCAATGGCAAAAAATATCACTAATTTTGTAATATGAAACAAAATGCAACTGCTATAAAAAAGAGAGCAATGATCGAGGCGTTGGAAAAAACCCTTGGGGTGGTTACAACTGCTGCAAAGATGGTTGGTATTGATAGGGTTACCCATTACCGGTGGTTGGATGCCGATAAGGAATATCGTGAAAATGTTGATGATGTTCAAAATGTTGTTTTAGATTTTGCTGAATCGGCATTGCATAAGATGGTTGAAAATCACAACCCGGCGGCAACTTTATTTCTATTAAAAACAAAAGGAAAAAAACGAGGATATATTGAACGCCAAGAAATTGCCCACGAAGGAAATGTCCAATCTACATTAATAGAATGGAAACCGGCAGACAAAGAAAAGTAGAACAAAAGTGCAATCGCCAATTCTACGATTTAATAAATTCAGATAAAAGATTCAAAGTCCTACAAGGGGGAACACGAAGTGGCAAGACCTACGCCATCTGTCAATATGTGGCTTACATTCTAACGACTGCAAAAGAGCCATTGACCATTTCCCTTATAAGAAAAACATTACCGGCATTAAAAGGCTCTATTCAAAGGGACTTTATTTCTATATTGGAACAGACCGGAATGTATTTCGATGGAAATCATAATAAAGCGGAGAACACTTTTAGGTATGGCAAACACCTTGTTGAATTTTTGTCGGTTGATGACAGTCAGAAAATCCGAGGGCGAAAAAGAAATATTGCCGTGTTGAACGAGGCAAACGAATTGTTACTTGAGGACTTTCGCCAAATCAATATGCGTACAACCGACAATATCATTATGGACTTCAACCCATCCGACCCGGTGCATTGGATATATGATGACATCATCCCACGAGAAGATTGCGACACTTGGATTACTACATACAAGGATAATATGTTTTTGTCTGATGATCTTGTTTATGAGATTGAAAGGATGCGTGAGCGTGATCCGGATTATTGGAGGGTGTTTGGCGAAGGGCAAAAGGCAGTCTTTTCCGCCCGGCAGATATTCAATAATTGGAACTTTATTCCCCACAAAGAATTTCCTGAATTTGATTTACATACTGAGGCGGTCATTGGATTGGATTTTGGATTTAGCAACGATCCATCGGCGGCGGCTATAATATTTCGCAAGTCAGATAAATTGTATGTTCACGAAATCTTGTACAATACCGGAATGACCAACGGTGACATCGCTGATTATTTTAAGGCAAATGGTTATGATCAAGTGTTAACGTTTTATGATAGTGCCGAACCAAAGTCCGGGGAGGAACTGCGAAGGGCAGGGTTATTATGCAAACCGGCAATTAAAGGTCAAGGATCAATCACCGCCGGGATTTCATTACTCAAGGAATACGATGTCATCGTAAGCCAAGAATCAAAAAACATATTTAAAGAATACAATGGATACTATTGGGAACAACTCAAAGATGGCACAATTATAAATAAGCCACAAGATCGCCTAAACCACCAGATGGACTGTCTTCGATACGGAGTTTATTCCCAATATAGTAAGCGAAATGATTTCTTTGTTATTTAATTATATTAAATTAGACAACCAAACTTTTTTAAATGAAAACAGTAAACAGTTTAAGCGGTGGCAAAACATCATCTTATATTGCCGCTAATTATCCGGCTGACTACGATGTGTTTGCACTTGTAAGAATCGAACACGAGGCATCTAAATTTTCTGATAAGAAGATAAGGCAAGAGGTAGAGGATAGGATACAAGCACCATTTATCGCAACTGCCGAAGATGATATGATTATCTACACTATGTTAGATTTAGAGCAATACATAGGTAGAAAAATAACTTGGGTAACGGGCAAAACCTTTGATGAAATTATTTTAAGAAAAGGCAAGAAATATTTACCTAATGTAACTCAAAGGTTTTGCACAACAGAAATGAAACTTAACCCAATTTTTAAGTGGTGGCAAACTAATATAAATAAACCAATAGAAACAAGAATAGGTTACAGAGCAAACGAACAACGTAGAGCAAAAAAAATGTATGAAAGGCAAAATGAAGATGGATTGCTTACACACAAAGTAATTGTTGGAAAAAGAAAAACACAAAACAAGTGGGCAGAAATAGGATGGCAAAAACCTATATTTCCACTTATAGATGATAATATTTACAAAGACAATGTTGAACAGTTTTGGATAGGTAAAGAAGTAAGATTTGCGTATATGAATAATTGCATTGGTTGTTTTCACAGAAACGAAGTCCTTTTAAAATTGATGAGTGATAAACACCCAAGTAAGTTTAATTGGTTTGTAGATGCTGAACAAGAAACGGGATATAATATAAGAACTTTTAAAAACGGAGTAACATACGAGCAGATAAGAAATAGCTTTAAACAAGTAAATATGTTTGAAGATGATTTTAACGAATGCGATTCAGGTTACTGCGGAATATAACTCCTTTGATATATAATTATTATTTTTGTAAAAATATAGACTTTAATGGCATCACTATTCGATAATTTCAAAAGGCTCGTGACTAAAAACAGTCAAGCCACAAATCAACTATTTAATCGGGCGATTTACAACTTTTTAGGCGATACAATAATCACGAGTGCCGAAAACGATGATTCCTACATCAACAAGGGATATCGTTTCAACTCAACCGTTTATTCGATTGTCAACCTTATAACAAAGGCGGCATCAACGGTGCCGTTCCAAGTTTATGAGGTGCAAAGTCAAAATTCCCTTAAAAGATATAAGGCACTAACATCAAACGGATTCGATGCCAACGCAACTCACAAGGCACAAGTCATTTTGAAAAACGAAATGATTGAATTGGAGGGAACTGAAATCCACGAACTGTTGAACCGACCAAACCCGGCGCAGTCTTACGCATCATTCTTGACTGAAGTCATTGCATTTGGTAAGTTAACCGGAAACCGATATATCTACGGAATTACACCGGAGAGGGGTGCAAACCAATCCAAGTATGGTGAACTTTATGTTCTACCAAGTCAATCGATGGAAATCCATTCCGGTGGCTTTATGAAGCCGGTCGACCATTACACATTGGAATATAATGGCACATTTAAAATCGATGCCGATGATGTCTGTCATATCAAAGATTTCAATCCTTATTTCGATGGGTCAGGGCAAAACCTTTATGGTATGTCCCCACTACGAGCCGGATTGCGTTCTATGGATGCCAACAATGAGGCACTTACCACCGGGGTCAAATATCTACAAAACCAAACGGCAAGGGGTGTTCTTATGTCCGAGGAAGGTGATTTGAATGAGGTACAAGCCAAACAACTCAAGGAAAAATTCAGACAACAATATCAAGGATCGAACAATGCCGGGGATGTTATCATTACCCCCAAGAAATTGTCTTGGGTCAACTTTGGACTAAACGCCGCAGACCTTTCCCTTATCGAACAGTATAACACCACCATCAAAGACCTTTGCAACGTTTACAATGTCCCGGCGGTATTGCTTAACAATGTTGAATCGGCAACGTATAACAATATAAAAGAGGCACGAAAAATGCTATACACTAATGCGGTGATCCCGGAACTTATGAAAATAAGGGATGAACTGAATCGTTGGTTAGCACCCAAGTATGGCGAAAAGGTGTTTATTGATTTTGATTATACTACCATCCCGGAACTGCAAGAGGAAACCGATAAGGTTGTCGCTCAGATGTCCCAAGCGTGGTGGCTTACACCAAACGAGAAACGAGCGGCGATGTCTTATGGTAAGGATGAGGAAAACGAAAGAATGGATGAATACTACATCCCGGCGAATCTTTTGCCACTTGGTGATTCCGATATGCCCGATATGACACCCGAACCAATAGAGATTGAACCGGCAGAGAAAAGACAAGTGCCGGGGATGAATGATGTATTTACAACAATAAGTGAGGCACAAAGTAGAGCAAGAGAAATGGGAGGGGATGGATATCATTCCCATATTTACGATGGTTACACGATTTATATGCCATTTGAAACCCACGAGGAATATGAGGCGGCAAAAGAAAATCGCCTTGATGAATTTTACGGCGAAATGGATGCCGATTCTTTTGAATACAATTTCGAACTTGATAGTCGATATGATGATGATGAAGATACCGACCAAGATGGGGGAGAAATCATCCAAAAGGCACCACAAATCCGTGGGGCGATGGAAACGGCGTTGCGTAATAAAGTAAAAGATCACAATGAGGAATATGGTGACAACCCGGCGAAAAGGGCAACATATTCAATGTTGGCAAGGTCATTTGTAAGGGGGATCGGTGCATATCGAACAAACCCATCATCGGTGCGACCAAGTGTATCGAGTGAAGATCAATGGGCATTGGGTAGGGTCAATGGATTACTTTACGCACTTAGAACCGGCAAATTTAAAAGAAGGGCATACGATACGGATTTACTACCTGAAGAACATCCATTGTCATCAGACAAAAAAAGCCAAAAGGCGGAAACTTATTCCGACTACCCACAAGGCGCAACCAATAACGCAAAGCGAATGTTGGAGTGGCGTGAAAAATATGGTCGTGATGTTGTCAAAGGCGGAACAAGGGTCGGATGGGAAAGAGCCAATCAACTTGCAAGTCGTGAGGCATTATCTTTGGACACCGTAAGGCGTGTCAACTCCTTTTTAGCAAGACACAAGGACAACGCAAAGATTGATCCACAATATAAAGATGAGCCGTGGAAAGACCGGGGATATGTTGCCTACAACTTATGGGGTGGTGCGGCAATGGTGTCTTGGGCAAAACGTATTTCTGAAAACGAATAAAATATGTTCGATAGGGAAACTTGGAGAAAAGAATTTTCCCAACAACTCGACATTGGAGAAAAAGCCGAGGTTGCGAGATTCAAACGATATTATAATGAACAGTACAAAACCGCCATTGATGGTTTTCTATTGGACAACAATCCAAGAGGTGGCAATAATCTATTCAAATCAAGCGAACTTGAAAATCTTTACATCCAACTATATTCCAATATCGGCTTACGATTTGCTAAGTGGTACGCCAAAAGTTTTGACCGCTTAATATCTAAGCGACAAGATGTTTCAGGGTTTGATGATGTTTGGAGTGAGGGGTTTGCCGAAGCCGGTCGAAAGGTTGCCGGTCAAAGGATTGTTTTATTACAAGGCACCGCTAAGGCGGAGGTGATAAAAAACTTACAACGATTTATGCAAGACCCGGAGTTTATGGCATTAGGTGCTGAACAAAGGGGTCGCATTTTACGTTCAAGGTTTAACAAGTTGTCAAAATACCAAGCGGAAAGAATCGTGCGAA
>Ga0208666_1000854_pt1 | contig 14013 bp, 20 predicted proteins | sample 5B_taG_FD_184078 | JGI IMG/M metagenome (GOLD analysis project Ga0208666, IMG submission 184078) | Marine viral communities from the Subarctic Pacific Ocean - 5B_ETSP_OMZ_AT15132_CsCl metaG (SPAdes) (version 2) | ecosystem: Environmental > Aquatic > Marine > Oceanic | place: Pacific Ocean...
TGGGCTAAAAGAACTTTTGATACATATCCTAGCGCATATGCAAATATGGCCGCATCTAAATATTGCAAAGATCCAAACTATGCTAAAGGATCTAAAAAGAAAGCAAAGAAAATGAAAAACGGTGGGCTTGTTAGCATCAAAGGGCAAGGTATCGTAATGAAAGAAAGACTTAGATAATGGGACAGCTAAAGGAATGGCGTAATCAAAAATGGGTTCGTATAGGAACTGATGGGTCTATTTTAGGAGAATGTGGAACAAGTCCAGATAAAAAAAATCCAGATCGTTGTTTGCCAATGTCAAAAGCTAAAAGTCTTTCAAAATCAGAAAGAGCCTCTACAGCAAAAAAGAAAAAGTCTGAAGGAGGGACAGGGAAGACTGTTGTAGCAAATACTACAAAAGCAAAAGTCAGATTAAAAAATGGTGGCGAGGTAAGGAGAATCGCTAGAGGTTGTGGTAAAGTAATGAACGATAGACGAAAGAAAACTAAATTTTCATAGGAGCAATTATGTTTAAAAAAACTAAAGGCTACGCATCTGGTGGCATGGTTAAATCAAAAGGCATGAAAAAAGGCGGGATGATGAAATCAAAAGGCTACAAGAAAGGTGGTAAGGTTAGCACTAAAGGCTATAAAAAAGGCGGAAAGGTAAACACTAAAGGTTATAAGAAAGGCGGCAAAGTAAGTAAATAGTGTCTTACTTATATAGTAATATACCCCACTTTAAGTGCTGGGTAAGGAGAGAGTACACGCATAACCATGAGCAATATCATGGTGAGTTCTTGCATGCAATGGCTATTGGTGTCACCACTATGCCAAATCGTTGTTTAAGTTTTCATATTATATTCACTGGTGTAGAGGCTGATGGGGAGCCAGAGGATACAGTCCATGGTGGAGCTATGTGGGCTCGTATGCCAATTACAGCTTTAGTTGGAGACACTCCTTTTGAAGAGTGGCCAGAACCTATGGCTGTACATGATGCTCAACCATGGGATTGTTCATCTCACCATAATTCTGTTTATGTTATGAATCGAGCAACACCATGTCCGTGGCTTGCTAAGATTGATGGTAAAATGTTCCCGGCGAAGTATTACTTCACTGTTGATTACGCAGAAAGCGAGATAGCAGATGATCCTGCTCAACACAAAAGCAGTCATGTTTTAGAGTTATTAGATGCAGGTGAGTGGACTGGAAACATAGTAGCTTTACCAAATAATAGAGTTAGAGCAACACACCCAGCTTGGTTTCAAGTTGGAGAAGGAGCACCTGATTTTAAACCTTCTGCACATATACATTACAGCAAATCTGATTTAGACTATACCTTAGATGTAAATCGAGTTTTCGATAATTTATATAACGAGGATGAATAATGGCTGATTTATCGGTTGCTCAAAAAAGAAAATTAATAAAAGAACTTAAAGGCGCTTCTAAGCTTCATGCAAAACAAGCGGCTCAAATAGAAAGATCTTTAAAAAAAACTAAAAAGAAAAAATAATGTCAGTTTCAGGCAGTACAGACTTTGAACCAAATGTAGCTGAGTTCGTAGAGGAAGCATTTGAAAGATGCGGCCTGGAACTTAGAACTGGTTATGATCTAAAAACTGCAAGACGGTCTATTAATCTTATGCTTGCTGAATGGGCTAACCGTGGTCTTAATCAATGGACGATAGAACAGGCAACGCAAACTGTTACTGAAGGTCAAAATGATTACACCCTAAATGCTAATGTTATTGATATATTAGATTGTTCAATAAGAAGAAACACTGATGGAACTAATTTAGATCTTCAAATGTCTATGATTAGTAGAAGTGAATATTTGAACATTCCAACCAAATCAACCAAGTCTAGACCTTCTCAATTTTTTCTAGATAAACTTACTACCCCTATTTTAAAAATATGGCCAGCTCCAGAAAACTCTACTGACGTATTGGTTTTTAACAAGCTCGTAAGAATGGATGATGCTGATGCCGGGACTAACACCATGGATATGCCTTTTAGGTTTTATCCTTGTTTTGCAGCTGGGCTCGCATATTACATTGCAATCAAAAAAGCTCCTGACAGAGTTGGCATGTTAAAACAAATGTACGAAGAAGAGTTTGAAAGAGCTTTATCACAGGACGAAGATCGAGCTTCATTTAGAATAGCTCCTTACAAACCAGGCTGTTAACCATGGCATACGCTACAGGTAAGTATGCAATCGCACAATGCGATAGATGTTCTTTTGAGTATCCTCTTAACCAATTAAAAAAAGAATGGAATGGTCTAAAGACTTGTCCAGAGTGCTGGGAACCTAAACATCCTCAGCTAGAGCCACTTCCTCATGTAATGGATCCAGAGGCTTTATATGAGCCTAGGCCTAATACAGATAAAGAAGTAGGAGAGGGTTTTGTTGTTGTTGTTTATACAAACATTTACGAACAACACTATATGAGCTCAGATATTATAGGATCAAATTTTTTGGTTCCTCAATCAACTGGTGATATTGGAACTATAACTGTTAGCACAGATGGATCAGTAACACCTAGTCCTAGCCCAACACCCGCACCAACACCTAGCCCATCTGTTACAACTTACACAGTAACCGTTGCTAGTTATTTAGGATCTAATTATTATTATATAGATGGGTCTAGGGCTCCAACTCTTTCTTTAACAGAAGGACAAACTTACAAATTTGACCAGTCTGATAGTACAAATAACAATCATCCGTTAAGGATTTCAACCACCGCAAATGGAACTCATGCTGGTGGATCTGAGTACACAACAGGTGTTACAACAAGCGGAACTCCCGGAAGCTCAGGAGCATACACTCAGATAGAAGTTGCATCAGGGGCACCTACGCTTTATTATTACTGTACTAACCATTCAGGCATGGGTGGCCAATTAAACACTTAATATGAGCAGTCCTTTAACATTATCAGAATTAAAAACATTGATTCAAAACTATGTGCAAAATAGTGAAACTACTTTTGTTAATACTCTTGATGACATAATTAAAAATACTGAAGAAAGAATATTTGAATTAGTTCAGTTTGATTATTTTAGAAGAAATGTTCAAGGATCTATGACAGCTGGCTCTAGATTTTTAACAGCACCAGATGATTTTGAACTGTCTTTTTCTCTTGCATGTATAGATAGCACAGGTAAATATTATTATCTTGATAAAAAACATCCGAGTTTTATGCAAGAATATACTCCAGATCCAACAGACTCAGGATCAAGAGGTCTTCCTTTATATTATGGTGACTTTGACAAAAACTTAAATACTGGATTAGAAGAAACAAGTTTAATTATTGCACCAGTTCCAGATCAAAATTACACAACTGAACTTCATTACTTATACAAACCCAATTCTTTGGTTACAGACACAACTGGAACTTGGATGTCTGATCATGCTAGAAACGGATTATTGTATGGCTGCTTAGTAGAAGCTTATACATTTATGAAAGGCGATGCTGATATGATGAGTTTATACGAAAACAGATTTCAACAAGAAATGGCTAGGCTGAAAAACAAAGCTGAAGCAAGAGGAAGGAGAGACGAATACAGATACGATTCGCTTAGAACAACGGTTACATAAAGGAGAGAGAAAATGAAACCAATCAAGAAGCTTGAAGGTAAAACTGTGGCTATTGTCGGCATGGGCAGTAGTTGGTTTGATTACAATTTAGCAAAATCACATGGCTCACACTTTGATGAGGTATGGGCTATAAATTCAGTTGCTTCTGTTATATTTCATGACAGAGTATTTATGATGGATCCAGCATCTAGATTTTTAGACACTGATGATGCCGGGGGGCAAACCAATAGCATGTCTAAACTTCTTACAGAGCACGAGGGTCCAGTTTATACATGTCAATTAGATGATCGTTGCTCAGGCCTAGTTGAATATCCAATAGATGAAGTCTTGGCTGGTTGCGGATCTCACTATCTTAATAACACTGTTGCTTATGCAGTAGCATTTGCCTTGTGGAATAAAGTTGGAAAAATAAAAATGTTTGGAATTGATTTTAGTTATAAAGGCAATTTGCATTTTGCTGAAGCAGGCAGAGCTTGTGTAGAATTTTGGTTAAGCAAAGCAATGTTCAACGGTATTGAGATTGAGGTTGCTCATACAAGTGGATTGCTTGATACAGCAGTTCCGGCTGATGAAAAACTTTATGGCTATCACAGACTAGAAGATCCTTTGGTTGTTATTACAGATGAAAAAGGAGTCTTGATTGCCAAAAAAAGAAGTCAGTTGCAACAATTTAAAAGAGAGCAAGAGCCTGTTTTGGTTGACAGAAATGATACTCACCTTAAGAAAAATAAAGTAGGAGAGCCTAACAAATGGTAATGAGTTATAAAGCTGGTCCAGAGCTAGGCGTGATAGAGGTTCATACAACAGATGAAGGAGGACACTCTACTGAGTTTTGGGCAAAGCGTTGTATAGAAAAAATGATTCATGTTAGTGATGATGCGCCTGAAGAAATAAAAAAACAGGTGCAGACCTACAAAGACAATATAGAAAAACTTATTGAACTATATATGCAAAATGCTATAAAATCTGATAGGATTACAATTAATAATCAATTAGATAAAGCAGGCTTAAAAGAGGCTGCCGATTTAATTAGGAAACTATAATATTATGGCAATATCATCAACACTTACAACAAGCTTTAAGAAAGAGCTTCTTCTTGGCAATCATAACTTTGCTACCAATGGAGATGCGTTTAAATTAGCTTTGTATACTTCATCAGCTACTTTAGGAGCTACCACAACTTCTTTCACCACTACAGGTCAAGCATCTGGTACTAACTATTCTTCAGGTGGAGGAACTTTAACTAAAGTTGCACCTACAAGTTCTGGTACTACAGCCTTTACTGATTTTGCTGATTTAACATTCAGTACAGCAACAGTAACAGCTAGAGGTTGTATGATTTACAACTCAAGCGATAGCAACAAATCAGTTGCAACAATTGACTTTGGTGGCGATAAAACATCTACCGCTGGAGACTTCACTATTGTATTCCCAGCAGCAGCAGCTTCTACAGCGATTATAAGAATCGCCTAGCCTTAAATGGCTATTATTAACGGTTGGGGTCGAGGCACCTGGGGTCAATTAACCTGGGGCGAACCCATTCCCGTTACTCTTTCAGCGCCTTCGGCGGCAACATCTGCTTTAGGTACTGTATCAGTTGTAGCGAAAGCAAAAGTATCACCTAGCGGTTTATCTGCCACAATTACTAATGGAGGCGTAGCAGTTGAAGCTGGCGGTAAAATTGGAGTTAATGGTTTAGCAGGCGTATCTGCTTTAGGTACAGCTACAACTATATCAAACAATAGCATAAGTGTTAGCGGCCTTGCAGGTACAACAGGCGTTGGATCTATTGTCCCAGATGCAGAAGCAAATGTATCAGTAACTGGCCAAGAAGGGACTGGAGCTGTAGGCTCTCCAACCACCATAGCTAAAGCCAAACAAGTTCCAACTGGACAAGCTGGAACATCAGCCCTTGGTACTGCAACCACTCAAACTGACAATAGGTTTGTGGTAAATGTATTTGGTAATACTGAAGGATTAGTTGGAGATCCAAGTTTTAATTGCAAAGCTAATGTTACAATAACAGGCGTATCAGCTACAGGAGAGTTAGGGCATGTATTTAAATGGCAAGATATTGACGAATCCCAGACGCCTAATTGGACAGACGTAGCTGCATAATTTAATATACAATAAGCAATTTAAAATGGCATAATAAATGCTCAGAGGTAAGAAATGGCAACTTATGTAAATAATTTAAGACTCAAAGAGATCGCTACAGGTGATGAAAGCGGAACTTGGGGTACTTCTACAAATACTAACTTAGAATTAATTGGTGAAGCTCTCGGTATAGGTACTGAAGCTATCACCACTAATGCTGATACACATTCTACTGTAGTCGCAGACGGAACAGCTGATGCTGGTCGAGCTATGTATCTTAAATATACAGGCACATTAGATTCAGCTTGTACTATTACCATAACTCCAAATACTATGAAGCGAGTTCAAATAATTGAAAACGCTACGAGTGGATCTCAAAATATTATTATTTCGCAAGGCTCAGGAGCTAACGTAACTATTGCTGCTGGCAAGGTGGCTATAGTTCAATTAGACGGAGCAGGTGCGGGAGCAGCAGTTTTAGATGTGCTTACCGATTTACAACTTTCCGACAGTTTAACTTTAAATGGCCCAACGCTAACCATAGGTGATGCAACGGCCGAAGATACTAAAATAGTATTTGATGGTAATGCTCAAGACTTTTATATAGGACTTGATGATAGTGCGGATGATTTGGTTATAGGTCTTGGTTCAGCAGTTGGTTCAACACCAGCTATCTCAGTTGATGAAAACCAAAATGTAACTATGCCACAAATAGTGACAGCATCTACTTCAGCTAATATTACTCAAGTAGCTTTAACTGACGGTACGGTATCCTGGGATGCAAAAGCTGCAGCAAACGCATTTTTATTACTAGAGGAAAACTCAACCATATCAGCACCCTCAAACAATGTAGAAGGAGCCATCATTAGTATTGAGGTGGCACAACACGCCACAAGCGGTCCATATACTTTGGCATGGAACGCTGTATTTGAATTTGTTGGAGATGTAACTCCAACCATGACCGCCACAGATGCAAAGACCGACATCTATACCTTTAGATACAATGGCTCAAAATGGCAAAATATCGGTATTAGTCAAAACCTAACACAAAGCTAAAATGGAAACCCTACAGAGAACTGCTAATCGAGGAAGTGTCTCGACTGGGTATGATATTGATAACTCTTTGAAGTTTGAATCAGCTAATACTGAATCCCTTACAAAATCTCAAACTGATAGCAACAAAAAAACTTGGACTTTAAGTTTTTGGTTTAAAAAAACAAAAGTTGATTCAGATTTACAATATGTTTATCACTATAATGTAAGTAGTGGTAATGAATTTTATTTTTTGATAAATGGAACTTCAGACTATAGAATTGAAGAATATAATAGTGGCGCACAAATAAGATTTCATAGTGGTGGTAGTGGTGATAGCTTTAGAGACCCTTCCGCTTGGTATCATATGGTAATTGCTTGTGACACTACACAAAGCACTGAAGCTAATAGATTTAAAATATATAAAAATGGTGTAGATGTAACAGCTATATCAGGGTATTTTTCTACTGCTCAATATCCTTCTCAAGATTACGAGACTCGTATAAATAATAGTGCGGCTACTATTTCTGTAGGTAAAAGTATTTCAGCAAGTACAAATTTTTGTGGCTATATGGCTGAAGTTAATTTTATAGATGGCTTGATGAAGGATGAAGAAGATTTTGGCGAGTTTGATAGTGATACTGGTATTTGGATTCCTAAACAATATACAGGTTCTTATGGTAATGAAGGATATTATTTAGACTTTGCAGATTCAGCTAACTTAGGAGATGATGCTAGTGGTAATGGTAAAAATTTTACTGAAAATAATATTACAGCCGCAGATCAAGCGACTGATACTTGCACCAATAATTTTTGTACTATAAACCCCCTAATACCCTACTATGGCTCTGTTAGTGAAGGAGCTACAAAATGGTTACATACATCAGGGGGAAGTGGTTGGGAAGCATTTGTAGCAACAATAGGTGCTGGAACAAGTGGGAAATGGTACGCAGAGTTTAAAGTTGTCACTAGTGGTAGTGCAGATAATATACTAGGTATATGCCCTATAGATGACCCTGATTTAAACAGGGGAGCAGACCATTTTCCTTATTATGGTAGTGATACTTCTTTAGACGAATCTGTTGGTTACTATGCCGCTAATGGTCAAAGATATATTGGAGGTGGTGGAGCGGGATACGGAAATAGTTGGGCTTCAACCAACATAATGTCTATCGCTGTAGATATGGACAACGGAAAACTTTATTTTGCAAAAGATGGTGTTTGGCAAAACTCAGGAAACCCTACAAGTGGTGCAACTGGTACAGGTGCATTAGATGTAAGAGGTGCAACAAAGCCCCAATCATTAGGTGCTAGTAATTACACTTCAGGTGAAAATATATTAGCTAATTATGGTGGTTACACAACTATATCAATCTCAAGTGCGGCAAGTGATGAGAATGGATATGGTTCTTTTGAATACGCACCCCCATCAGGCTACTATGCTTTGTGCACAAAGAATTTAGCGGAGTACGGATAAATGGCTTATACAACGATAGACAATCCTTCAGAATATTTTAGCACTACGCTTTATACAGGAGATGGAAGTGCTGATCAAAGCATGACTGGAGCAGGATTTAAACCCGATTTTCTTTGGATAAAAAGAAGAAATGCAAGTGAACGCCATGTATTAACAAATGCACAGATGGATGTTTCTAGTGGTGCTTATAAATGGTTAGATTCATCTTCCAATGAAGCACAGTTTAGTGGTGGAACTGGTGTTGCATCTTTTGATTCAGATGGTTTTACCATTAAAACTTCTGATTCTACTTGGAACTCAGGTGGTAGCACCTATGTTTTTTGGAGTTGGAAAGCCAATGGTGGTACTGGAACAACTAATAATGATGGAAATAGGACAACTACAGTTCAAGCTAATACCACAGCAGGAACTAGTATAGTTACTTATCTTAGTAATGGTAGTGCTTCTAACCAAACTTTAGGTCATGGACTGGGTGCTGCCCCTGGTTTAATTATATCTAAAAGAAAAGGAGCAACAGCAGATTGGTTGGTTTATCATAAAAGTTTAGGAGCAGGTAGTTTTATTTATTTAAACTCAAATCTTGCTCAATCATCAAGTAATCCACCTTACCAAGCCACTCCAACAAGTACAGTATTTTCTACACAAAATGCATTTCAAGCGACTGATAACTTTGTATCTTATTGCTTTGCAGAAAAACAAGGCTTTAGCAAGTTCAGTAGTTATATCGGTAACGGAGTTGGAAATGGTCCGTTCGTCTATACAGGCTTCAAACCTGCTTTTGTGATGTTTAAAAGACTTGGAGATCAAAGTTGGGATATGCACGATAATACAAGAGATCCCTTTAACCCAATGCCAAGAAGATTACTACCTAATCTTCAAGCCGCAGAAGAAACAAGACCAACATCAGGAGCTAGTATAGATTGCATGGATTTTTTATCAAACGGATTTAAAATAAGGTCAATAGAAAGCATACTAAATACAAGTGGCGATACATACATTTACATGGCATGGGCAGAAAATCCATTCGTAACATCAACAGGTATTCCAACAACAGCAAGATAGAGGTAAGATAATAATATGTGGGCATTAGTAGAATCAGGAAGTGTTAGCAAAGTCTATACACGACCAAAACAAATAACATTAGGAGATATTCAATATCCTAGTAACATCTTCATGCTTTGGTCTAGCTCAGAGCTAGAAGCCATAGGCATTTATGAGGTTATAATTGATAATACCAATTATAAAGACCCTGAATATTATATTAATACCAATCAGTCTTTTGCATTTGGGAGTGGAAAAGTTACAGCCACTTATGGTACAGCCACACCTTTACCACTAGATGATACAACTGATGATGATGGAGTTGTTACTAGAGGCTTAAAATATACACACTCTAAAAAAATAGACAATCAAGCTTATAGCTTATTACAGCCTAATGATTGGATGGTAGTTAGAAATGCAGAAAGTTCTAAATCCATACCCTCAGATTGGCTTGATTATAGAGTAGCAGTAAGAACTGCCGCCTCAAACATGAGAACAAAAATAAATGCAGTAAGTTCAGTAGCAGATTTAGAGGCACTTTATGTTTACAATAATGCTACACCACCAGTAAGACCACTTGGTGAGTTTCCAACAGAACCAACCTCATAGGAGTAAAATATGGATATATTAATACCATTAGCAATTGTTCTTGTAGTTGCATGTTTAGCGGCCAAAAAATTTTCACCCAAACATTGGGATATAGGCGTTTCTAATTTTAAAAAAATAATTTCTAAATTTAAGAAGTAACATGTCTTGGTTTAAAAAAGTATTACATTTTTTTACTCCTCTTAGTTCAGCAGAACTACCCAATCCTCTTAAAGAGAAAATGGAAACAGTTAGAGCCAGAAATAAAAAAGGCAGATATGTTGCTGACGATCCTAGCACTCCAGACGTAAACGAAGCTTATACAAAAGTTCCAAAAAAAAGAGGCCGACCTCGTAAGAAAAAATAATGTATGAGTATAGTTGCCAGGTCACTAGGGTGGTTGATGGTGACACTATTGACGCTGATCTGGATCTCGGTTTTAATATTCATCATAAGTGTCGCGTACGTTTATACGGTATTGACACTCCCGAGTCGAGAACTCGCGACAAAGACGAAAAGGCTAGAGGTAAGCTAGCTGCTAAGTTTTTACAAGACGCCATATCAAATGGCAAGCACGTCATCTTACAGACGCAATTAAAAGACTCTAAAGGTAAATTCGGTAGAGTTTTGGCATCAGTTATCGTAGATGGAATAGATATTAACCAGCAAATGATTGAAAAATATATGGCGGTTAAATATACAGGCCAAAGCAAGCAGGATATTAAATTAGAGCATATGAATAATAGAGCTAAATTAATTGAACTAGGAGTTTATAAGCCAAATGGACAAGGAGCAGCAACATCACGATAAAATAATAGCTTGGTCGGCTATTGGGTTTTTAGTAACTTTAGTTATTGGTTTATCTGTAAATGTTAGCGCTCAGTCTTCTCAACAGTCTGGTACAGCTTGCGTCAACGGATCTCAGTATTGCGAAAACAATAGTTTGGATACAGTCAATACGACTACAACCACAAATACCAACACGAACACCAACACCAATCAAAACACTAATACGAATACCAATACTAATTCTAATACCAACGTATCGACTAATACGAATAATTCGACTAATACAAATTCCAATACGAATGTTTCGACTAATTCAAATACAAATGTAAATACTTCGACCTCGAATAACACTAATACGAATAACAACGTCAATACTTCGACATCTAACTCAACGGTTAATTCAACCGTTAATCAAAATGTTAACAATACTAATAACTCGACTTCGACTAGCTCTAATACAAATCAAAACACCAATATTAATCAATCGACTTCAGATTCTAACGTCAAAACTGACAACAGAAACGTAAACGAAAATAATACTAAATCTGATAATACAAACCGAAATATTAACGAATCTAATTCTACTCAAACAATTAATCAAAACGTCAAGAGCAAGGCTCCTCCAGCGTCTGCAATAGCCCCAAGCATTATGTCCTATTCGCAAGATCTTTGTACTGTAGGCCGCTCTGGTGCGTTCCAGGGACAAGTATTTGGCTTCTCTACAGGAGCTACTGTTACTGACGAAAACTGCGAACGGTTAAAACTATCTAAGTATCTTTACGATACTGGTATGAAAGTAGCCAGCGTTAGTATTCTTTGCCAAGACGAAAGGGTGTTTAAAGCTATGGAAATGGCTGGTACTCCTTGTCCTTACAGAGGCAAAATAGGAGCAGAAGCAACTTTAGCTTGGGCTGAAAATAAATCTAAAAGACCAGATGTTAAAGATCAAGAAAAGTTATTCATACAAAAATGTACACACGATTCAAACCCCAACAGAGAAAAAATAAATAAAGATGTTGTTGGCGCAGTTAAAGTTATATATACAAGAAAAACTAAAACCAACAAACAATGCCGAAACGAATTCTATGCTACGCAGTAGCTAGTCTGCTATCCTTTAGTGTATATGGACAATACACTTATGAATCAGGACAAGACTTATATCACCTGCAAACAAACGCAAACAGCTTTGAAGGCGAGTTAGCTTACGAGGTAGTAGATGATGGCATTTCTCCCGCAATTGATCTTTCTTTTAATTTTACTTTTTATGGCTCTACATTCAGCCAAGCGAGGATGGCTACTAATGGATGTCTCCATTTTGGCGCTAGTGGTAGCTACTGTAACGATTACACTCCTGACCCTATTAACGGACAGCACACCTACACTATATATGCTTTTTGGACTGACTTAATTAGGGATAACAATTCTCGTATGAAGTCTTGGGGAGACTCAAGCAAAATGATATTTGGTTGGTATGATCTTAGAGAGTACAACAGAAGCAATACAGACAACAGCTTTGAGATTATACTTTGGAACAACAACTCGTTTGATCTTCGTTATGGCCATCTAGATATTATTAATCATGATGTATTGATAGGAGAGGTAGGATCTAAAAAAGAAGACTCATACACTTATTACTATCATGATGAATGCAGCACAGGTACAACCAACTCATCCTCTTGCGTCAATAAAAATTGGAATGCAACATCTATCAATACCACGCTAGAAAATGGTGGATCTTTATATGGCGCAGGTAGTGGCAACGGTATTGATTGCAGCAATCCTTTAAATGATTCTAGTTGTAGTGGTTATTCAGATGCTTTATTAACCCAACAATGTAATATAAGCTCTCTTTATAGTGAGTCATGTCCTAACTATTGGGACGCATACGATGACCAGCAATGTGATTTAGATCCTCAGTATGGCCCTTTCTGCCCTGGATACAGACAACAAGAAGATGTAGGTTACTTTCAAGAAGATCAATTTGATTACGGTTATGAAGAAGAAGAGCAGTTTGGTTATGAAGAAGAGCCTATATTTGAAGAGTTTGTATTTGAGTTTGATGAGCAGAACTTTGATGAACAAGAGTTTATGTTTGAAGAAGAAATAATCTTTGAAGAAATGTTTCGTCAAGATGAGTTTGTAGATCCGTTTCCCTTAATACCAGATTTTGAAATGCCGCGTGAAGAAATATTTATCCCTGTAGAAGATTTAATTATTGAAGAGTTTATTTTTCAAGAAACATTTTTAGTAGAAGATTTTAGAGAGCCTGAAACTTTTATTGAACTAGAGACTATCGAAGAATTAGAAGAATGGTTTGAAGAAGAAACCAGAAGAGAAGAAGAGATTGCAGTATTAGAAGACCCAGAGGAAGAGTTTATAGAAGAAATTTTTGAAGAAGAAGCCGTTGAGGAGGTTTTTGAAGCTATAGAAGAAAGATTGGCTGAAGCTGAAATAGAAGAAGAAAGAATAGAAAGAGAAGAGACTATAGAAGAAGATGTATTTGAAGAAGAGTTCCAAGTTGCTGAAAGAGAAAATGTAAAAGGTGAAAGCTCAATTAGCAGAGAGGTTGCTCTTAGGGTGGTTGCATCTACAATAAGAACCGCAAATCAGAGTGTTAGCGGTACTAACGCTGGCAATTCTATACATGCTACAGGCAATAGCGTAGCTGCTGGAAATGCCGTAAGTAACTCATCTACCGCTGGTTTTAGTACCAGTAGTTCACCTAGCATGTCAGATCAGTTTGCATCATCTACAGCTCAAACCAATCAAGTTCTTGATATGAGCAGTATGTCTATATCAAATTCTTCTTTTGGTTCAACAGCAGAAACAGAAACGGTAACAGCAGAGGTAGCAGTTGCTAACGTAACAACAGAAAAAACGCAAGATCAGATAGATACGTCTATTGCATCTGTTGATTCTGATTCAGAAACTACCGTTGAAAATATTATTGCTCAAAACCTACAAACAGCTCAAGAACAAGTTGCGGCCCAACAAGAAGAAACTGGAGAATATGGCTCAGAAAACGCTATTATAGAGGTTATGGGCTTTTTGCCAGGTTTTAATAGTTACAGAGCAGTAAACATACCCGAAAAAGAATTTTGGTATGAACCAAAAAGCATTTATACTAATAGCAACCTTTCAGATAATACTGCGGCTTTTTATGGGCTAGCAGGACAGAGTATAAAAACTTTGACTGAATTAAAACAAATGCAGCCAACTCTTTAGGAGGTTTAAATGAATTGGTTTGAAAATAAAACAACGCAACTCATAGCTCTTGTTGGTATTGTTACAACACTTGCTGGCTTTGGCTATCAAGGCGCTCAGTATGTTAACAGATTAGATAACCTAGAAGCTCAAATAGGCGGTATAGGTGATACCGAACAAAAACAAAAAGTTATTGAGGAAAGATTTGCAGGTATAG
>Ga0208666_1000855_pt1 | contig 14008 bp, 9 predicted proteins | sample 5B_taG_FD_184078 | JGI IMG/M metagenome (GOLD analysis project Ga0208666, IMG submission 184078) | Marine viral communities from the Subarctic Pacific Ocean - 5B_ETSP_OMZ_AT15132_CsCl metaG (SPAdes) (version 2) | ecosystem: Environmental > Aquatic > Marine > Oceanic | place: Pacific Ocean...
GTCAAGGTGAATTAAAGTCAAATCAACAGACCAATCCGACAGATATTCACCCATAAACCACCTTATAAGGGTCTGTGGGAGTTCTTTGTTGTCTCTATGGAGGATTTCAACGGAGTGCATTGATAATCACCTCAGAGACACGAACACCCCATTGCATCATAAGGATGAATGAGGTGACAAAAATTAGTTTGTGAGTGGTAGTCATCTCCTGTGTGTGTCTCTAGACACTATAGAACAAACACTAGGGCAGCAGGGAGAATGGTGGACAGTTTATCAACTGACACGGAATGTGATATTAATGCGCATACTTAATTGATTGGCTCCTGCCTCAGAGGCGTAAATATATCCCGAAGACCATTGTAATACATTCATTGAAATATTAGGACTTGTGTTAGTCATACAACCGGCAGCGCCGTTGGTTGCTGCAGGTGTAAATGGACTACCTCCAATAATAAGAGCACCCAGACCCCAAGAAACATCACCGCTAGTTTGTTTCACCTCAAGAGTTACTATATTACCAATTTTAGTATATTGACCATCTGCTCCCCAAGTTCCAGAGTTGAGAGTCATACTACCACCTAAAGTAGGAGTCCAAGTACCCTCCTCATAATCGTCGAGGAGTTCAGAAGTCATTCCTCCAGTATTACCAGCAGCAGAGAAGTCAATACCAGTACCGGCAGTCTCAAATACAAGATTGCCATTTACAATGTCAACATTTCCGCCAGAGTTGACTGACATTCTCTTAGACAAACTTCCTGCTGAAGCCGTACTGATATCTAAGGTACATGCATTAGTAGACTCACCCCCATTATCAATAGCCAGTCCAAATGCTACACCTGCCTTATCAGCTCCATTCGTGCTCTGTCCTAATACTAAAGCGTTTCCTGAGTTTGGTTCGCTACCACCACCTCCAACATCAGCCACCACCTGCAATTTTGCAGTACCGTTCCCTTGATCTATATTTGATGTGGTATTGATTAATTCTTTACCATCAGAAGTTATACGAACTCTCTCTGCAGGAGTTGCACTATTATCCGGGGTGGTAGAGAAAGTTAAGTCAGTAGGTTTGTCTCCATCTCCAAAAGTTCCACTTGCAATAGCTCTTATAGCAGCACATTGTTGATAAGTTGTTGATGTACTATCATTAGAATACCAAGTGATTCTTCCCAACTCATTACCAGATGAAATACTGGTATCATTACGAAGAAGGGCAATACGTCCTCCACCACCACTTGCAATATTTACATTCTCATTTTCTGTACCAAAGTTAGTATTGATACCTACACAAAGATCTCCAGCAGCAGTGATGCGCAATGACTCAGTGTCAAATCCATCAGAACCTCCTCTCTTGAATACAATAGATCTACCACTGCTAGTTCCCTGTTGATGAACACCAAACTGGAATTCTCCTACTCCATCACCAGTAGGAGTTATTAACTCCATACCTTCATATGTTGACTTTGATGAAAACTTGGAACTACCGTCAAATGATATCTCTGAAGTAACATTACCTGTATTAGTATCTTTACCAATGAATACTGAACTTTGATCTCTAGCAACAACAACAGCACCTTCGTAATTAAGTTTTACTCCGGGTGATGGACTGCCACCAAATGGATTACCACCTGTTTGGATTTCACCTGATGCAAACACAACACCTGCATTAGTGACAGTAAAAGCAATACCAGCAAGGGGTCCTACATTAAGACCACTTCTTGCTGTAATAACACCAACCGAGTCAATATTAGTTACATCGTCGTAAGTAACCGTTCCTGCAATATTAACATTCCCATCAAATTGTGCGTTACCTTGGAAAGTAGATAGACCGGCGAAAACTACTCCCCCGCCAATCGTTGTCTGAATAGACGGGGTAGCAGCATCTAAGTGCTCAATATTGTTAGTCTTGAGGGTACTCATGTCTATCTACTTTTTAGGTATTTATTGGACTAATCAGGCTGGTTTTGTAGCAATCAGATGTGCCTTGTATGCAGCCTTGACAGGTGCCGACCAAGCAGCATTACAGATTGCTTGAACATCAGCATCTTCACCACTGATGTCAGTATCAACCAGGTTGTCACTGCCATCAAGTTCTCCACAACTAAGGGCATGACGATGGAATGAACGAGAAATCTCTACACCATCTCTCTCGATGATGGTTGCTTTACGAACTTGTACCGCTTTAAATTGACCAACGACTTCAATCTTGTCGTTTTCAAATCTTTCAGAAAGTGCCATTAGGAAAATCCTCCGAATTAAACAGGTTTAGGCATGAGTATTTATCAGACAGTTTATGATGCTGTCTTGTAGGTAATCTGACCAAATATATCAGCAATATCACTAGCTTTATCATCTACCGAAAATTGAATGTCAGATTGACCATTTTTCATTCCTACCAAAAGAAGACCGTTTGTTGATGTTGAAGTTCTAAGTACTGCGTAGGTCACACTAGTGGGGAAATCAAATTGTTCTAAAATTACTGAACCTGCTTCATTTCCATTAGAGGGATTAAATGGTAATCCACTAATTCTCAACAATCCCGAACCAGCAGAAACTGTAGTAATATTTTTCATATCAACAACTAAATTGACAGTATCTCCAATTTTAGTATATCTACAAGCAGTTGTGGTGACGGTGTAAGTTCCAGCTGTAGATGCACCTGAGAATGTTGCAGTCCAAGTACCCTCTTCATAGTCATCTAAGATGTTTGAAGTGGCAGTTCCTGAACCACTTGTGTTGGCAGAGAAGTCAATACCTTTACCAGATGTTCCAATGACTAGGTTTCCGTTATTAAGAGTGGTATCCCCAGCATTACCAACAGTGACTCGTGTTGTCAGTGTTCCACCAGTGTCTTTTGTCTTAATAAGGAAATCTCCACCACCACTATTTTCACCAACTAATATTTGAGCAGCTTGTTCAACTTTTGTGGATCCAGCCCTAAAATTGATGGTAGGGACATTAGCACCATCAGGAGCAAAGTTAATACCACCTCCAGTTCCAGTTTCAACATCAAATATAGAAGTAGGATTATCAGTCCCTATACCAACTTTACCATCATCGGTGAGACACATAGTTGGAACATGACCTGCAGTTCTTGGATCTGCATATCCAAACCAAGTATCATTATCATTCCTCCTCGCTTGCATATAGAAGGTATTAAAATCACCGGTACTTGTGGTTAAGTACAGAGATGCTGTAGTTGGGGTAGCAGCACTACCATCAGTAGTTGTATCATTTTTAACTCTAACAGCAACATCACCACTTGCATTTGTCTCTTGTACTACTAAACGATTAGCAGGAGAATCCTCACCAATACCAACATTACCATCACCACGAACAAGGAATTGAGTAGAAGTGTTAGCTCTGTTCTTTACTCTAAGTCCGTGATCAGTACCATTTGAACCAGCTTGGATATTAACTCCATAACTTTCTCCTGCTGTTGCCTCATTATTAATAAATTGTCCAACATAAATATCTGCTGCCTCACCATCATCAGCTACAGCTTTGAACAGAGCATTATCAATAGAATTATTTGCGTCGTTACCGACATGAAGTTGTCCGCCAGAAGTTACACGAAGTCTTTCTAAACTATTTGTTCTAAATGCAAGAGGTGTAGTTGATCCCTGCGCTTGAACAATAAATTGATCGGCAAGATTATAAACAGAGCCTCTTAGTACACCATCATCCTTGAATTCAATATTTCCGCCAGTTGTACCATCAAAAGTAAGGGACACAAAATTTGAAAGAGCTGTAGGGGAATCTGTTCCCAATCCCAAGTTACCAGTGCTTGTCTCCACCATGGAGGAGTATGTTACAATACCCGCCGTTCCACTGTTCTTAAAGAACTGATTAGCACTACCATTATTGGACGGTAGAGTGATCGTATTGTCACCCGCTACCGCTGGAGGATTAATATCAATTGCGCCTGATGTAGCACCTCTTAAGCTCAGTCCCATGGGTTTATACTTTTTAGTTATTTATTAGACAGTAGATACTGATGTCAGTGAATGTGATCCTGCAGTAGTGGATTGCATAATCACTTCATAAGAGAATATAACACTAGGGTCACCAGTTGGATTTTGAATGTCAATTGTATAAACATTACTACCACTATTAGTAAATGTATAGTTACTTATTGCATAAGTGTAAGCAAAAATTGTAGTGGCAGTAGATGAGTCTGTAGAGTCACCAGAACTATTTGTGAATACTCTAGTCATAAACTGTGCAGCCACGTGGTTGTTGCCAGTGTTTGATGCATCATAATCACCAACAGCATTAATTGTAATCATACAACCACCTCTGTCTACCCCAGCAAATGTAAATCTAGTACTCTGTCCTGAGTTCAGTTGGTCGATTGAATAATATCTTCTAAACAATCCATTCGCCATACTAACAGGATAATATACAGTATCAACAGACGGAGTGCCAGATGTTAGATTAAGTGTCCCAGTTACAAATGCATTAGTAATAGTACTGATACCACTATCAATATTACCAGTGAATTGAGTGGCAGTTGCTACACCAGAACTAACCAATCCATAAGGGAATGTAGGAGCACTCAATCCTACTTTGTTTGTAATATTATCTACTCTTAACTTACCATTACCACCGGACAATGCACCGGGACTATCTACATCTGTACCGATACCAAGAATGTCAGGGATAAAGTCATCACCGTCCGCTACAATCAGGTCAGCGTCATCCTGAACCAGGATGTTAGGATACTGGGTATATGCTGCCTTGGCAGATGCTGGAGGATCTACAGTAATAGTAGAAGCGATTGATAAGTTCTGGTTGGTATAATAAATTTTATTCAACGGACTATTCAGGTCCGTTGGTAACAATGATGTGCCAAGACCACCAGGAGTACCAGTCAGCTCAGAGCCATCACCGTAATATGCGATAGCAGTAACATACCCTACCTGAATATTGACAGGATTCTGAGGGTTCTCAACCGCAGAGGCAAAACCAGCAAGATTACGTGCTCTTGACATTTTATCTACTTTTTAGTTATTTATCAGGAACCTTCAAGGGCAGCAACTTTAGCCTCAAGAGTCTCGATTTTAGCCATTGCTTCTTGAAGTGCTACCAATGCTTTCATGGTGAGGATAGAAGATTTAACACCCTTAGTCGTCTTACCTGGTTCACCTGGCGTGGCAGCATCGTAGACAAGACCAGGACTTGTAAGTTCAAGCTCTTGGGCTACAACACCAATTTGTGTAAATGTCTCATAACCAGTGGACTCTTTAAAGTTAAACTTACGGAATTTAACAGCCTTAAGGTCATCCCATTGTGAGGGAGCATCAACAATATTTTCTTTCAGTGAGATATCAGAGATCTGAGTGTAACTACCATTTGTATTAACGATATCACCGTTGGTATAACAGGCCATTGATACCGTACCGGTCAATACACCCGAGGAACTATGCCTACCTACAAAGTTTGCAGTAGATGTTCCAGCCGATCTTGAGTTAGACAAATCATATCCATCAGTACCAGCTGAGGCGTATTGCATCACCTTTCCATTACTGTCAATTACAAAACGCCTTACTTGTGTTGCTGAACCATCGGGAGTAGTATAAAAATCAATCCGGGTGGATTTAGATGTTGAGGTGTGATCGTTGTCGGCATAAGATCTTATACTACCACATACATGACCAACACCTCCACCATTTCCTGTAAATAATATTTGTCCTAAGTCATTATCTGCAAGAGTAGTAGTATCATTTCTTCCCAAATTAAGCTGACCGCCACCACTAGCAATGACTTGCAGCTCACCTTGGACAAAATCAGAGGTAGTTCCAATCAACACCTTGCCCGAGGTGTCGATTCGCATCGCTTCCGTATCACTTCTTCCCTTAAATACAATAGCTCGGTTTGCAGCAGTTGATCTACTTGCAACAATGTTCAGCTCTTTATCTCCGGTTGTTACTTTGTCGATAAAACCAGCATTTGCAACATCACCAAAATTACCAAAATAAACTTTGCCCGAACTGTCGATGCGGAATCTTTCTGTTACTCCAGCAGCACCATCAGAAGCAGTAGAAAATGTAAGTCTACCAGGCATATCATTAGAACCTGGCGTTCCATCAACTGAACAATTAATTGTTCCAGCATATGATGTTACATCAGTTCCATCTGCACCACAAAAAACAAATTCTCCAAGTGAATCTCCAGATTGAACTACAGTAACTCCTCCTTGAGATCCTCTAGATTTTCCAAAAATAATCGCACCGCCACCAGCATCAGCTGAATCTCTTCTTATTCCAATTGATGAAGTTGCATAATCGTCACCTGCAACCTGTAATCTACTTGTAACTCCGTATGTAGTAATAGAGGCATCATTACCAATTATAACTTGACCATCAGCAGCGATGCGCATCCTTTCGCTGGAATTGGTATAAAAACGTAGGAAATTACTATTATGATTATAATTAATCCATCCAGAATATTCACCCGTTCCAGATGTAGTATCAGAGAACATGATGCTCCCTTCACTGGTATTACCACTTCTAATCGTTATACCAGAATCACCACTTGCTGCTATGGTTAAATCATCAGCTGATGAGAATCCTTCAGTATCGGTGCCTATCAACAACCGACCAGATGAATCCAAAATCATCTTATCAGCCACACCACCAGTGGCAAAACGCATGCCTCCAGAACGATGTCTTAGATAAAGGTCAGTTGTACGATATTGTAGTTCTCCTAATTTAGTAGTCTTATCTGCCTCATAGTATGACAGTTCGCCAATATCATCTGCTGCCCTACCAATAACCGCAATAGTATTTGCATCCGATGCAGCTGCAACTTGTAATGGATGACTTAATGTTGTTGAGGTTAGTGATGCTTGTCCTGATTTTAGTAATATCCCACTAGAATCTATACGAACTCTTTCTGAACCACTCGTCAATAAATCAATAGTATTCGTGCTACCTCTAACAGTTGCACCAGTTCCTACCTGAATACCATACGGCAACGAGGGAGTACCAGTTCCAGCAAAGTTAGTAACCGTATTAGCTCTTACTCTAGACATCTGAATACTTTTTAGTTATTTAGGGTCAGGCAGCAACGTAAGAAAAAGAGAAGGCTAATTCATCATTACCGCCAGGAGTGAGTCCACCACCTGTGTCCTTAATTAGTACATCAAAACTAGTTGTACCTTCCGTAACTTTCAGAGGAAAAACCTTTGTAACATTTCCAGAACCAGCACTGGAATCATAGTAATACATTGCTGTACCAGCTCTTCCGAGGTCAGTATTTGATCGTACTGTAAAAGGTAGATTTGTAATGTTTATATTGCCAACAGGTGAACTTACACTATCAATTCTTAATTGTCCTACAATAGTAACAAGGTTTCCAATTTTTATGTAAGAGAGATCAGTATAAGCAGCCTTTAGGGTAACAGACCCTGAAGTAGACATGGTTAGAGTTGGAGCAAAATAACCCTGCTCATAATCATCAAGGAATTCAGAAGTTGATGTTCCGCTACCATCAGCAGTGGCAGCGAAGTCAATACCCTTACCATCTGAAAGTATAAGATTGCCAATGGTTGTAATATTTCCATTACCAGAGTCAATGGAGCATCTAGCATTAGATAAGAGTTCACCAGTTGTTGCAACTAAGAGTGAGCCATATCGACTAATTCTAGTATCACGACCAGAAGGTGCATCTTCACCTTGAAACTGTGCGCTACCAACGTTATCTATACGAACTCGCTCTGTACTATTAGTACCTAATACTAACTGACTGTCAGCAGGACTATAAACAGATGCACCAATACCGATACTAACACCAGAGCCAACGACATTTACACCTTGACTAAATGTCGGTGCTCCATCATCAGCTCTATTCGTATATCTGTCAGCTCTTACTTTAGACATCTGAATACTTTTTAGTTATTTATCAGGAACCCTTCAGGGCAGTAACTTCAGCCTCAAGAGTTTCAATTTTGGTGATTGCTTCTTGTAGTGCTGCAGTTAGCAACGGGACAAGTTTGGATTGATCAATACCCTGCATCACGGCATTGCCTTCATCATCAACTCCATTATGTGTTCCAGTAACAGCTTCAGGTACTACTGTTTGTGCTTCGTGTGCAAGGAAACCATCAACGATAGTGGTAGGATCAGCAATAAAGTTAAAACGTTTTGGAGATAGTTGTTTAACACGGTCAATAGCACCAGAAATATCAACCACGTTTTCTTTCAATCTGTAGTCTGAAGAAGTATTGTAAGCAGTGGCTGTATTTGTATTAGTGATACTACCAACAATTGTAGATCCAAAAATAATACGAGCACAAGTACCTTGATTGGAATTTCTCAGAACTAAACCAATAGTAGAAGATGAATCAAAACTAGATTCAATTCTACCTCCAGGGTTAGTAGTATTGACTCCTAAATCACCAGCAGATGTGATCCGCACCCGCTCATCACCATCTGTGCCAAGAACTAACTCACCACCAACTTCACCGTAAACATTAGCTTTATTGTTTCCGCTGTTGTCTTGTAAAATCAATCCACCGATATTGCCACTTGACCTTGCTGATTGAATAACAACACCAGCAAAACCACTGTCATAAACATGTAGATTCTCTGTGGCATTATCAGTTCCGATGCCAACCGAACCACCATCAGGATTCAGTAACAAACCTCTTGCAGTGCTTCCGGCATCAAGATTTTGTGAAGACTGGATATATGCCCTTCTACCATTAGCAGTAGAATTATTCCAATAAGCACCAATAGTTAATCCACCGCTATTTGTTGGAGAAAAATCATTTGATACAAACCTGGCGATATCGAATTTTGATCCTGCACCAGGATTGCCACCACCACTCGATCCAACTACATGTAATGATTCTGTTGGAGAAGCATTTTTAATACCAATATTACCATTGTTCTTGAAGAACATGGAAGTCGTTACATTGGAAGCACTACCAGATCCACCACCATCGGCATAATTTACCGCAAGTCCGTCACCTTGTCCAATCAGGAACCAGTCTCTTGCTTGACCAGTGTCACTAATACAGAGTGCTGGAGAGATGGTATCTTCAATTACTATTGTAGCTTGTTCGTTAGCATAAGATGTAGGATCAGTACTATTAACACCTATATTGCCACCAGAAGTTATACGAACTTTTTCTGATCTATTACCACTTCCTCGTGTTCCAAATGCTAAATCAGTTGTACCATCACTTATTTCTGTGGCAGTGATTGCTGCTTCACCATTAGAACCAATAAGGAATTGCATTCCCACAGTCTGATTATCTGTGGTGTTTTGGAGTTTTATTACTTGATAGTTCTGATCAAAATCAGTAGAACTATATGCTGAGCTATTTGATTGACTTACAACACATCTTCTATTTACACTATCAGTTCCAATACCAACATTACCCATCAGGTAACCAGAACCATTGGCATTAACTCTGAAGTTTGCTGAAGTATCACCCTCCAAAAATCCCATGAAAGTAGCGCTGGTTGGTGAGCCTGAAACTCTTGCAGCTTGAATGACACCTGTGGTGGTCATTTTGCAACCAGCATTGCTACCATCATTGGGGTCAGCACCTACTGTAACTGTGCCACCAGTTACATTGACTCCAGCCTGTGCTGTGATAATACCAACAGAATCAATATTAGTTACATCGTCGTATGTCAGAGTACCACCGACCGACACATTACCGGTGACATCTAATGTTGCAGCAGTTGCCACACCAGCAATAGTCAATCCTCGCGGACAATCTGGTGCGCCATTGTCAAAATGATTTACAATCTCATTTACCTGGATCTTAGACATATCACACAGATTTTTTAGTTATTTATCAGGGTTAAGTTAGAGTTCGGCACCAACTTGAAGATTACATACTAACCAACAGGTATAATTGTCAGTCACATTTCCAAGACCACTTATATTCATAGTTAAATATGCACCTCTCTTTGAGATAATAGATCCCACTGCACTACCCGTTGTTGCAGCATCGTTATCATATCTTCTAATTACAAGATTAGCTAATTGATCGATATCTGGACTTCCACCCCTCATAATTGTAGAACATGGAATATCAAATACTGCTGCAGTGCTACTAGAACCTCGTCCATTAAGTCCACTCATAGTAAACTCCTGGAAATATCTTTGGCAGTCCATCAATTCTCTTCCATAAGTTTTGTGTTCAAAAGGCGTTGCCTTAGAACCTAACTCAAGTTGAACACCAGTGATATCTAAGGTTGAATCTGCTGTAGTGGCCCAAGAATCATCCATATCAGGAAGATATGGTCCACCTCCTACAACTCGCCAAGTATCATTTGCAATTGAATTGTCGGTATAACCTGTACCATAGAAAGGAATAAATCTTAAACGCAAACCAGCTCCATCATTCATATCAAATTGCAAATTAGAGTTACCTGGAATTGCAATCTCAAAATACTTCCATACACCAGCAGTCAATGCTAATGGATGAGATCTCATATATGATGTACCATCCGAAGTAAGAAGTGTTTGGTAATAAGTTTGTGTGACAGAACCTTTTACCCAGAAACTCAGTGTCACAAAAGAATTAGTGTTGGTATAATCCCAACCCATAGTGGCAACATCTTGTGCCTCAATAATATAATCAATTTCACGATATGCAGTAGCCGCGTTTGATGTACCAGTATTAGTGAGACGGAAAGCTTCTCTAAATCCTTTAGCATATGGTCCAGTATCTCCACTATTCAGGGCATGTTGCTCTTGGGCAATACTTCCTTGACCGAAACCAACCGAAAATCTATCAACGGTTTGATATCCAGCAGAAGCAACCTGACTTGTGGATCGTTGAGCAACAAGCATTGCTCCATTGATGACTTTATTTCTATTCGCAAGAGAACCAGATGTCGGATAGTTCTCACCATTAACAGTAATATTACCAGTGATTGATGTGATACCGGTGTTAAGAGTACGGAAGTTTTCTACCCAGGCTGCTGAGCCGTAAGTAGAACCACCAGCCGTATAGAATTTTAATGCAGAGACAGAGGGATCTGCTTCGATTAATGCTCTAGGTTGTTGAGAACCACCAAAACTTAGAGATGCTCCAGTGTTAGTTTTAACAGCAGCAATAGATGTTCCACTTGCAGTAGCTGAGGTAAATCTACCTTGGGTGGGCAGAGTGGATCCGATACCAATATTACCAGCAGCAGAAATCATCATTCTACTTACTGTAGTAGAATTATTTCTTGTAGCAAAGTGAATATCTGGTGCAGTTCCACTACCAGTTGCTTGAGCAATTAAATTAGCATTTTGTGTCCCACTTCCACTGGAAACTGATAATGTTACTGCGGTAAATGTTCCAGCACCTCCTTCCAAATTACCAATAGTGACACCACTCTTTTCTGAAGGTGTGGTTTCATTGGTAAAGTCCGTGTCAGCGTTATTTTGTTGGACATGGAGACGAGCATTAGGTGAGTCTTGTCCGATACCAACAGAACTGGTAAAGCGTGCTCCTCCATCCCATCCTAACCTACTTAAAATTGTTGAATTATTGGTATCATAAAGTGATAATCCATTAACTCCGCTTCCACTTACATAGACATATCCTTGTCCAGTTCTAAATGCATTAAAACTTCTACCACTTATATTTCCAACAGAACTAATGGTACAAGCAATACCAGTTTTTGGACCTACATTAAGACCTTGTGCTGCTGTAACAACACCAACAGCATCTACATCGGTTACATCCTCATAGGTGAGGGTACCTGCTACACCAACCGATTGGTCGAAGGTATATTCATTTGTAGCACCCGTAAATGAGCCACTACCAGAGATTGTGATTGCCATTAGTTACTCCTTAAAGGATGACCCATCTTTCAGTTCCAGGAATAGTTACGGTCACTCCTGAACCAACCGATACAGGACCAACACTAACAGCGCTATATCCTGGTGTCAAAGAATAATTATATGTCACACTCCTTTGATTTTCTTGGAATACTTTATTATCACCACCACCTCTGGCACCACCAGAAATAGAGATCTCAATCTTGTTTGGCTTTACTTCAAAGGTATTACCTACACCAGTAAAGTCGAGTGTCTTGGTAGATCCAATATTGATACCAGCTGACTGGATACCAACCTCTGCACCAGAACCTGTAGATGTACCAGGGATACTAGGACTATCAAGGATCTCAAACGAGACCTCATCATTTAACCTACATGCATCAGTAAAAACAACAGTGACAGCATCAGATGCTGCATAATCAACATTGGTCGTCAGTCTGACACCATTACGGTATGCAGACAACTTACCCATGACATAACCATCAGGGATAGTAAAGATTGTCTGACCTGCAGTCGCTCTGAAATTTACTACCCTATAATTGTTAGTACTAGATATAGGATTTCCAATGGCCATTGTAAAACCTTTTTAGTTATTTATCAATACTCATCAAGCATGATTGTAGAATACAGTGAAGGACATACTTAAATTATCATCAACATCAGTATGATTCAAGGTGGATGCATCACCACTGCTTCTTCTTACAGAAAATACAATATAAGATTGGCCTCCTACGGCATAACCAGAAAGATCCTCTGCACCAACTTGAGTAGAATCAAATCCAGATGAATATCCAAAATAACCACCACCATCAATACCACTAACAGTAATAGAGTTATCTACGGTAAACGGTAAGGAAACTCTCATTTCTCCAGTGCTTGATCCCACGCTGCTACATTCAATTCTATAATTGACCATAGCCATTCTACCGACTTTATTGTAATACCCCTGTTGCATGGAATAGGTAATTCCAGTCGAACCACCTCCAAAAGATAACACTGGTGTGTAAGTTCCTTCTTCATAATCATCTAAAAGACTTGAAGTAGAGCTACCACCTGATGTTGCAGCAGAGAAGTCAATACCTTTACCACTAGTTTCAATTACGATATTACCAGAGTGGATCTCCACATTTTTATTTGCCTTAAGTGTCATCGTCGCGGTGGGTGTGTCCGACCCGGATGGAGTTGTCATAAACTCAATACGACCCGGCATATCCGATGCAGCTGGGGCCCCATCCACTTTTACAGCAATCTCAACCGCCCGATCAAAGTTACCTCCGTCACTACCTCGGAAGAAAATTCTTCCTATGTAATCATTATTAGATAAGAGTCCTTGACCACCCACTGTGGTACTTCGACTTTTAAGGAAATTGACTTCAGCACCATCATCATTGTTTTGATAATTTTGACAACTTACAGTGGCTCCATTAGTAGCAGCAACTTGCAATTTAAAGTTATCGACATTTGTATTGGGTATAAGTAACCGACCTGAACTGTCGATCCGCAGCCGCTCAACAGGGCTGTCTGTTACATCAGGCGTTGTGCTAAATGTAAGCCGACCCGGCACATCGTTACCACCTGGGAGACCATCGATGTAACATTCAATTCTTGCAGACTGCCCATCAAAATCATTCCCATCGGCTGCACAGAAGAATATGCCGCCTACTTGATCATCATCAGCAACATTGTGCGGAATTGTACCCCTTGATTTTGCAATTTGAATGCCGCCACCAGTGGAATTATTACCGCGATTGATAATTGAAATTCTTGAGGTTGCAGCATTAACACCTTCAACTTGGAAGGCACAGTTTTGTCCGTTGACAGAGATACCTTCAGTAATACCAATTAACAGCCTGCCCGAGCTGTCGAGGCGCATTGCCTCATTATTTCCATTGGAAGCAAAGAGTAAATTGTTTTGTGCTCTAATCAGACCGTCTGTAATTGCTGAACCAGTCAACCAAGAACCACCACCAGTTCCTGTATACAATGAAGTAGTATCATCTTTGTCCTTAATTGCTATACCACCACCACCGGTACTAGTTGTTTTAACTAGAATTGGCCAATATGATGTACCAATAGTATGCAGTTGTGAATTAGAATCAGGATTATCAGTTCCGATGCCCACAGAACCACTATTGATATACGAATTACCAGATGATGCAATTTCTACCGTTTTTGCGTGAGTTCCAGATGCAGAGTTCTGATATAAACGAAG
>Ga0208666_1000856_pt1 | contig 13997 bp, 22 predicted proteins | sample 5B_taG_FD_184078 | JGI IMG/M metagenome (GOLD analysis project Ga0208666, IMG submission 184078) | Marine viral communities from the Subarctic Pacific Ocean - 5B_ETSP_OMZ_AT15132_CsCl metaG (SPAdes) (version 2) | ecosystem: Environmental > Aquatic > Marine > Oceanic | place: Pacific Ocean...
AAAGTAGAGGAAGAAGCAAAAGATTTATCTGAAGTAGAAAAAAGAGCATCTTTAGCACAAAACAGAATTAATAAAGCAGTAGCGCAAGCCAAAGAATTTCAAAGAAGAGAGCTGATGGCTGTGCAATATGCTAAAGATCTTAAAGATCAAAACGAAAAATTAAGACAACAGCAAAAGTCTTTCTCTAGTAGTTATAGTGATGAGTTCACCAATAGAGTTGAATCTCAGATGACTTTAGCAAAACAGGCTTTAAAACAAGCAACAGAAGCTGGTGATGCTGAAGCGATAGCTGCTGCTACTGAGGCTTTAACTTTAGCTACAACCGATAAAGCTAGGCTTGAGCAATATTCTCAAGCGCAAAAACAGTATGAAGCACAAGAAGCTGCTTACTTAGAACAACAAAAAAATGAACCTTTACAACAAACATCTCAAGAGGTTGAAGAATATAACGAACCATCGCCTAAAGCTCGTGAATGGGCGCAGAAGAATACTTGGTTTGGACAAGACCAAGTTGCAACCTCAGTTGCATTCGCTGTTCATAAGCAATTAGAGAACGAAGGTTTTGACACTGACTCAGATGAGTATTATAGTGAGATTGATAAACGAGTGCGACAAGAGTTGCCTCACAAATTTAACGTGGAAGCTGACAAAAAACCCGTCCAAACAGTCGCTTCGCCAACACGCACAACATCGACTGGACGCAAACAAAAAAATCGTATCGAGTTGACACCGAGCGAACAGCAACTAGCTAAGAAACTTGGAGTGTCATTTAAAGATTACGCAATACAAAAAGCGAGGCTACAAAAATCATGAGTAAGGATAAAGAAATAAAAGTAACAAGAGCATCGGAAACTAGAGCTAAAGATGAGAGGCCAAAGGTATGGAAAATGCCTACTGCTTTAGAATTGCCAGAGGCAACAACTAAAGCAATGGAAGCTCAAGGTCTTGTTGGTCGATGGGTAGCAGAGTCAGTGCTTGGCTTAGACTACAAAACTAATGTTTCAAAAAGATTTCGTGAAGGCTGGGAAACAGTCAGACCGAATGAATTTCCCGGACTTGGTGATATGCCCACTGTCGATGATGGTCGTCACGCTGGAACTTATGGGGTTGGCGGTTTGATACTGTGCAAAATACCAAAAGAAATCGCAGATCAACGAAATGAATATTTCGCTAAACAAACACAAAACCAAATGAGTGCAGTAGAGAATGACCTAATGCGTGAAGAAAATCCTGCGATGCCAATTTCTAGAGAATTGAAATCAAAGGTAACATTTGGCGGAGGAAACAGAGGATAATTTGTTTCTTCTTTTAATTAACCTTTTTTAAAGGACATAACTATGGCAAACCAAAATGCTGCTTTCGGCTTGAGACCTTTAGGCAAATTAGGTAGTAATGTAAACTCCGAAGGAGTTACAGAATACAAAATTGCTTCTGGTGCAAGCGGAAACATATTTTCAGGCGACCCAGTTAAAATGACCAACGCAGGTACTATTTTAGTAGCTGCTGCTGGCGATCAACTGTTGGGAGTCTTTAGGGGATGTAAGTTTACTAATTCTAGTGGGGAAGTTATTTTTTCTTCTCACTGGCCTAATGGTACAGTTACATCAGACGCGGTGGCTTTCGTAGTTGACGATCCTAATGCATTATTTGAAGTAGAAAGTGCTGCAACTGGTTCAGTTGTACAAACAGTCGTTGGTAACAATGCTGACATTGTATACGCTGCTGGTTCAACAACAGATGGACAATCTGCTGTTACTATCAGTGGAACTACTGCTGCTACTTCTGCTCAACTTAGAATTGTTGGAATTTCCAATGATCCTGAGAATAATACTTTAGGTACTGGTTCTCAATCAGCAAACGTTAACTTGATAGTCAAAATTAATGAGCACTTTTACGCTCAAGTAACTGGAGTATAAATCATGGCGATTAATCGTTCACAATTAGCGAAGGAGCTCGAGCCTGGTTTAAATGCCTTATTTGGCATGGAATACAACAGGTACGAAAACGAGCACGCGGAAATTTTTGAAACTGAGTCTTCAGATAGAGCATTTGAAGAAGAAACCTTAATAGTAGGTTTCGGTAACGCACAGGTAAAACCAGAAGGAACCGGGGTCTCTTTTGACAACGCTTCAGAAGGCTTTACTGCAAGGTATTCACATGAAACCGTTGCGTTAGCATTCGCTCTTACAGAAGAAGCTATCGAAGATAACCTTTACGATAGATTAGGTGCTAGATATACAAAAGCTCTAGCTAGATCTATGGCGCACACAAAGCAAGTAAAAGCTGCGTCTGTATTGAATAATGCTTTCTCATCAAGCTTTACTGGTGGAGATGGAGTATCACTCGTGAACACTTCTCATCCATTAGTAGGTGGAGGAACATTCTCAAATAGACCAACCACTTTTACTGACTTAAACGAGACTTCGTTAGAAGATGCTCTTATTTCTATTTCAACTTTTGTTGATGACAGAAATATGATTCTTGCTTTACAAGGAACAAAATTAATAGTACCACCACAACTTCAGTTCGTGGCTGATAGAATATTAAATACTCCTGGTAGAACAAGCACTTCTGACAACGACATCAATGCTATAAGAAATACTGGAATGATCTCACAAGGTTATGCAGTAAACCATTTCTTAACTGATACTGATGCGTTTTACTTGTTAACTGACTGCCCAGATGGCTTTAAACACTTTGAGAGATCACCTCTTTCAACTTCTATGGAAGGCGACTTTGATACTGGCAATGTCAGATTCAAAGCTAGAGAGAGATATTCTTTTGGTTTCTCAAACCCAAGAGCTGTCTTTGCATCACAAGGTGCGTAATCCTATTTTGGATTAAGTGTTTTCAACACTTGAGTAAGGGAGCTTCGGCTCCCTTTCTTTTTTCTAATATTTAAATTACAATCAAATAAACCGAGATTAACCGTTGCACCAACTGGCTCGGCAGACTTACTCCAAAGATGGCGCAACATATTTAGTTAGGAGAAAATTATGGCTAAATCAACATTCTCAGGTCCTGTTAGATCTATCTCTGGATTTATTACCGCAGGTAATACTTCAGTAGTAAGTTTAACAGCTGACACAACTTTAACCGTAGACAGTCACGCAGGACGTATACTTACATGTAATGATGCTGACGGTAAATTTACTTTACCTTCAATTGTTACAACTGCACCAACTGATCCTACAGATCCTAATTCACTAAATAATTTAGGTGCTACCTTCATTTTTGTTATTGAGACAGCAGCAACTGATCTTGATATTCTTACTGATGGCACTGATAAATTTGTAGGTGGATTATATACTGGTGTTAATAACGCCACTGGTAAAACTTTTATTTCTGGTGCGTCTAATGATGTAATCACTTTAAATGGTTCAACCAAAGGTGGATTAGCAGGATCTATAATCAAATGTACTGCTATGGGATCTGCTAAGTATGCTGTTGAAGGTATTACACTTGGCTCTGGAACTTTAGTAACTCCATTTGCTGACGCTTAATAATAGGAGTTAAATATGGCTGATACAGTTACATCCCAAACAATACAGGATGATGAAAGGCAAGCTATTTTAAAATTCACCAATGTTTCTGATGGTACTGGAGAAAGTGCTGTTAAAAAAGTTGATGTATCTGCATTATCTGCAAATAGCAAAGGTGAAGCTTGCACTAAAGTATCTGTCGCTCGTATTTACTGGATGACAAGAGGCATGGGTGTAAACATGGAATTTGATGCTACAGCTAATGTATTATTTGCAGGTTTGCCCTCTGATAGTACAGGCGATGAGTATTATGACTATTTTACTGCTATACCTAACAATGCAGGTAGTGGCGTAACTGGTGATATAGATTTCACCACAGTTGGTCATTCGAGTGGAGATACTTATAACATTATTTTGGTGTTAATTAAAAAGTACGATTAATTTTTATGGTACGCAAAAGAACTAAAATGCCTCCACGCAGTAAGAGGAATTTTAGACCCACTAAAAAGGGTGCTGGCATGACAAAAGCCGGGGTCAAAGCGTACCGTAAATTAAATCCAGGTTCTAAATTAAAAACTGCTGTAACAGGCAAAGTTAAAAAAGGAAGCAAGGCCGCAAAAAGACGTAAGTCTTATTGTGCTAGATCTCTTGGACAACTTAAACGAAGTTCAGCTAAAACAAGAAATAATCCTAATTCTAGAATAAGACAGGCTAGACGTAGGTGGAAATGTTAATTAAACAGAGGATAAATTATGTTTAAAAAAACTAAAGGCTACTCTAAAGGTGGCAAAAAAGGTGGAATGAAACCCAAAGGAATGTCTAAGGGCGGTAAAATGGGAGGCATGAAACCTAAAGGTATGGCTAAAGGTGGAATGACCAAAGGTTATAAAAAAGGTGGTATGGCCAAAGGTTACAAAAAAGGCGGCATGACTAAAGGCTATAAGAAAGGTGGCATGGCTAAAGGATATAAAAAAGGCGGTAGAGTAGGCGGAAGAAAAAAGAGGAAATAGTGCCTTATTTATACAGTAACATACCCCACTTCAAGTGTTGGGTAAGGAGAGAGTACACGCATAACCATGATAAATATCATGGTGAATTTTTGCATGCTATGGCTGTTGGAGTAACAACAATGCCAAATCGATGCCTCAGTTTTCATATTATATTTACAGGAGTGGAAGCTGATGGAGAGCCAGAAGATACAGTGCATGGTGGAGCTATGTGGGCTCGCATGCCTATTACAGCATTGGTAGGAGATACACCTTTTGAAGAGTGGCCTGAACCTATGCAAGTTCATGATGCACAACCTTGGGATTGTTCTTCTCATCATAATTCAGTTTATGTTATAGATAGAGCTACGCCTTGCCCTTGGTTGGCTAAAATAGATGGACAGATGTTCCCGGCTAAATATTACTTTACTGTTGACTATGCAGAGAGTGAGATAGCAGATGATCCTGCGCAACATAAAAGTAGCCATGTTTTAGAGCTACTAGATGCTGGAGAATGGACAGGTAATATAGTAGCTTTGCCGAACAACAGAGTAAGAGTAACGCATCCTGCTTGGTTCCAAACTGGTGAAGGAGCACCTGACTTTAGACCGTCTCAACATATACATTATTCAAAATCTGATTTAGACTATACGTTAGATGTCAATCGGGTATTTGATAATTTATACAACGATACGGAGGAATAATGGCAGACTTAACAACAGCACAAAAAAGAAAGTTAATTAAAGAGCTTAAAGGAGCTTCTAAATTACACGCAAAACAGGCTGCGCAGATTGAAAGATCATTAAAGAAAAATAAAAAGAAAAAATAATGTCTACCTCTGGAAGCACAGATTTTGAACCAAATGTAGCTGAGTTTGTTGAAGAAGCATTTGAAAGATGCGGCCTAGAACTTAGAACTGGTTATGATCTAAAAACTGCAAGAAGATCTATTAACTTGATGCTTGCTGAATGGGCTAACCGGGGGCTAAATCAATGGACTATAGAACAAGCAACTCAAACTGTTACTGAAGGTCAAAATGATTATACTTTGAACGCTAATATTATAGACATACTAGATTGTTCAATAAGAAGAAACACCAATGGAACAGACCTAGATTTACAAATGTCTAGAATTAGTAGAAGTGAATATTTAAACATTCCAACTAAATCAACAAAATCTAGGCCATCTCAATTTTTTCTTGATAAATCAAATACTCCTGTATTAAAAATATGGCCATCTCCTGAGAACAGTACAGATATATTAGTGTTTAATAAAATAGTAAGAATGTTCGATGCTGATAAAGCTAAAAATACTATGGACATGCCATTCAGATTTTATCCATGTTTTGCAGCAGGTCTTGCATATTACATATCTATAAAAAGGGCTCCTGATAGATCTGTTATGTTAAAACAGATGTATGAAGATGAATTTGAAAGAGCATTGTCTCAAGATGAAGATAGAGCTTCTTTTAGGATTGCGCCTTATTTAAGACACGGATACTAATATGGCATATGCTTCAGCAAAATATGCAAAAGCTATTTGTGATAGATGTGGATTTGAATATAAGTTACTAAAACTTAGAGAAGAATGGAATGGCTTAAAAACTTGTCCTAGTTGTTACGAACCAAAACACCCACAATTAGAACCATTACCGCATGTAATTGATCCAGAGGCTTTATACGAACCCAGGCCAAACAATGATAAAGAAGTTGGCGAGGGTTTTGTTGTCGTAATATACAACGATATTACAAAACAACATTATATGGACAAAGATATCATAGGGTCTAATTTTTTATTATCTAGATTAGATGGAGAGTTAGGTAGCATAACTGTTAGCACTGATGGCTCAGTAACACCAAGCCCAAGCCCTACTCCAAGTCCTACTCCAAGTCCTACTCCAAGCCCATCTGTTACAACTTATACGATAACTGTTGCTGCTTATTATGGATCTAATTATTATTATGTGGATGGAGTAAGAGCACCAACTTTATCTTTTACTGAAGGACAAACATACAAATTTGACCAGTCAGATAGCACAAATAATAATCATCCATTAAGATTTTCGACAACGTCTGGAGGCACTCATTCAGGTGGAGTCGAATACACAACTGGAGTTACGGTTGTCGGAACTCCCGGTAATGCAGGTGCTTACACTCAGATAGAAGTTGCAAGTGGGGCTCCTACGCTTTATTATTACTGTACTAATCACGCAGGTATGGGTGGCCAAATAAATACTTAATATGAGTAGTCCTATAACATTATCAGAGTTAAAAACATTAATTCAAGATTATACTGAAAATACAGAAACTACTTTTGTAAATACATTAGACGATATAATAAAAAATACAGAAGAAAGAATATTTGAACTTGTTCAGTTTGATTATTTTAGAAAAAATGTGAAAGGACTAGTTACTACAGGTTCTAGATTTTTAACAACTCCTGATGATTTTGAATTAGCTTTTTCTTTGGCTGTTATAAACACTAATGGAGACTATACTTTTTTAGATAAAAAACATACTAGTTTTATGCAAGAGTATTGTCCAGATCCAACAGACAATGCTGATTATGGGTTGCCATATTACTATGCTGACTTTGATAAAGATTTACATACTGGCACAAAAGAATCCACCATCATCATAGCTCCAGTTCCAGATCAAAACTATGAAGTTGAATTACATTACTTGTATAAACCTAATTCATTAGTTACAGACACAACAGGAACTTGGATATCAGAACACGCAAGAAATGGACTTCTTTATGGCTGTTTAGTAGAAGCTTATACTTTTATGAAAGGTGACGTAGAGATGATGAATTTATACGAATCTAGATTTCAACAAGAAATGGCTAGACTTAAAAACAAAGCAGAAGCAAGAGGTAGAAGAGACGAATATAGATATGACTCTTTAAGATCACCGGTTACATAAGGAGAGAAAGATGGAACCAATCAAAAAGCTAGAGGGCAAGACTGTGGCCATAGTAGGTATGGGCAAAAGTTGGTTTGACTATAATTTAGCAAAATCACATGGCGCACATTTTGATGAGGTGTGGACAATAAATTCAGTAGCATCAGTTATATTTCATGACAGAGTTTTTATGATGGATCCACCATCTAGATTTTTAGATACTGATGATGCAGGCGGCCAAACAGATAGCATGTCTAAATTATTACAAGAACATGAAGGCCCAATATATACATGTGAATTAGATGAAAGATGTCCGGGATTAATTGAATATCCTATCGAAGAAGTATTAGGCGCATGTGGTTGTCATTACTTAAACAACACTGTTTCATACGCAGTTGCTTTTGCTATTTGGAATAAAGTTGAAAAGATAAAAATGTTTGGTGTAGATTTTGGTTACAAAGGAAATTTATATTTTGCAGAAGCAGGGCGTGCATCTGTTGAGTTTTGGTTAAGTAAAGCTATGAATCAAGGCATTCAAGTTGAAGTTGCACATACGAGTTACTTATTAGATACAGCAGTTCCAAATAATGAAAAACTTTATGGTTATCATAGATTAGATGATCCATTGGTCGTAATAACCAACGAATATGGACATTTAATTCCAAAAAAACAAAGTGAAGTAATGCAATATAAACAAGAGCCAGAACCAGTTTTAATAGATAGAAATGATACTCATCTACAAAAAAATAGAGCTGGAGATCCAAAAGTATGGTAATAAGTTATAAAGCTGGTCCAGAGCTTGGAATAATTGAAGTGCACACAACAAATGAAGGCGGACATCCAGTTGATTTTTGGGCAGACTTATGTGTAAAAAAAATAGTCGCTGTTAGTGAAGATGCACCTGAAGATATAAAAAAACAAGTTATTGCATTTCAAGACAACATTCAAAAAGTTATTGAACAGTATATGCAAAACGCTATAAAATCTGATAGGATTACATTAAACAATAAATTAGAAAAAGCAGGTTTGAAAGAAGCTGCTGATTTAATTAGGAAAAACTATGGCAATATCATCAACTCTAACGACAAGCTTTAAAAAAGAATTACTGCTTGGCAATCATAATTTTGCAACTAATGGAGATACTTTCAAACTTGCTTTATATACAAGTTCAGCAACATTAGGAGCTACTACAACTTCGTTCACAACAACTGGACAAGCCAGTGGAACTAATTACACTTCAGGCGGAGGCACTTTAACTAAAGTTGCACCCACCAGTTCTGGAACAACTGCTTTTACTGATTTTGCTGATTTAACTTTCAGCACAGCAACAGTAACAGCTAGAGGTTGTATGATCTACAATTCAAGCGACAGTAACAAATCAGTTGCAACAATTGACTTTGGTGGCGATAAAACATCTACCGCTGGAGACTTTACAATTGTATTTCCAGCCGCTGCTGCTTCTACAGCGATTATAAGAATCGCCTAGCCTTAAATGGCTATTATAAACGGTTGGGGCCGAGGCACTTGGGGCGAAGGTGCTTGGGGAACCGCTCTCCCAGTTACACTATCAGCACCCGGAGCAGGAACCTCTGCTCTAGGAACCATATCAGTTGTAGCTAAAGCTACGGTATCACCTAGCGGTTTATCTGCAACTATTGTAAATGGTGGTGTTGCAGTAGATGCACCTGGAGTTGTAGGTATAAATGGGTTAGCAGGTGTGTCTGCTTTAGGAACTGTTATCACACAATCAACCAATGTTTTAACCATCTCAGGATTAGCTGGTACCACAGCAGTCGGATCTATTGTTCCAGATGCAGAAGCAAACGTATTAATAAACGGTCAAGAAGGAACTGGAGCTGTAGGCACGCCAACCATTACAGCTAAAGCCAACCAAACTCCAACAGGGCAACAAGGCACATCAGCACTTGGTACTGCAACAACTAAAACTGACAATAGGTTTGAATGTGATAATGTAAATGCTAATGCATATGTTGGAGATCCAACCTTTAATTGTAAAGCTAATGTTACAATTACAGGTGTCTCTGCAAGTGGAGAGCTTGGCACTCCTTTTAAATGGCAAGAAGTAGATGATAATCAAACTCCTAATTGGACAGAAGTGGCGGCATAATTTAATATAGAGACGAGGTAAAAAACTATGGCAACTTACGTTAATAATTTAAGATTAAAAGAGATAGCAACAGGTGACGAAAGCGGAACTTGGGGCACTTCTACAAACACTAATTTAGAGCTGATAGGAGAGGCTTTAGGTGTTGGTACAGAAGCTATTACTACTAATGCTGATACTCATACTACTACTGTAGCAGATGGTAGTTCTGATGCAGGTAGAGCTTTTTATTTAAAATATACTGGCACGCTAGATTCAGCTTGCACAATAACTATTGGCCCTAATACTATGAAAAGGGTTCAAATAATTGAAAATGCAACAAGTGGATCCCAAAATATAATTATATCGCAAGGTTCTGGTGCTAATGTAACTATCGCTCCAGGTAAAGTAGCGGTAGTACAATTAGATGGAGCAGGTTCTGGAGCAGCAGTTTTAGATGCGCTTACAGATTTAGCTGTTACCGATAGCTTATCAATCAATGGTACAACCTTAACCATAGGTGATGCTACTGCTGAAGATACTAAAATAGTTTTTGATGGTAATGCCCAAGATTTTTATATAGGCCTAGACGACAGCGCAGATGATTTGGTTATTGGTTTAGGATCTGCGGTAGGCACAACACCAGCTATTTCAGTAGATGAAAATCAAAATGTGACTATGCCACAAATAGTGACAGCATCTACTTCAGCAAACATAACTCAAGTGGCTTTAACAGATGGCACAGTTTCATGGGATGCAAAAGCCGCAGCAAATGCTTTTTTATTATTAGAAGAAAACTCTACAATATCTGCACCAAGTAATGCAGTAGAGGGAGCTATTATTAGTATTGAGGTAGCACAACACGCCACGAGCGGTCCATATACTTTAGCTTGGAATGCAATCTTTGAATTTGTTGGTGATGTAACTCCAACACAGACCGCAACAGATGCTAAGACAGATATATATGCTTTTAGATACAATGGCTCTAAGTGGCAAAATATCGGTATTAGTCAAAACCTAACACAAAGCTAACATGGAAACCCTACAGAGAACTGCTAATCGAGGAAGTGTCTCTACTGGGTATGATATTGATAACTCTCTAAAAATTGAAGCTGATAACTCAGAACGAATGCAAAGAGCATCTACAAGCATAGGAACACCAACAAGCACACAGAAAGCTACAATATCTCTTTGGGTAAAAAGGACTGAATTAAAATCTAGTGGTAATCATTTTTGTTGGCTTGGAAATGCAGGAGCAACAACAAGTTTTATAGGTTTTAATGATGATTGTTTAAGGTGGATTTCTGATGTAAGCAATGCAGGTGTTTTAAAATCAAATGCTGTTTTTCGTGATACTTCTGCTTGGTATCATATTGTGTTTGCATTTGATACTACACAAAGCACAGCATCTAACAGAATTAAAGCCTATGTAAATGGTGTTCAAATTACTAGTTGGTCAACAGAAACTTATCCAAACCAAAATAATGTTATAGGAATTTATGAACTTAATATGAGTCATTATATTGGGTGGGAAGATGCTGGACAACAATCGGGTTATTTTGCTGAGATATATTTAATAGATGGACAGCAATTAGCACCCACAGAATTTGGCGAGTTTGATAGTGATACTGGCATTTGGATTCCAAAAGAATATACAGGAACATTTGGTAATGAAGGGTATCACTTAGATTTTGAAAATTCTTCAAGTCTTGGTGCAGATGTAAGTGGTAACAGTAATAATTTTGCCAACTTATACAACATCGCAGCAGCAAATCAAGCGACTGACACACCTACTAATAATTTTGCGACCCTCAACCCTTTAATTTACGATATTAATTCAGCAGATGATGAGTCATATGTTTTGACTGAGGGTGCTACTAAAATAGCCTCCTCTAAAAGTGCATATGCTCAAAATCCTGCAACAATAGGCTTAAATATAGCTAGTGGTGGTAAGTGGTACTTTGAATGGACAGCCACATCAACTGCAAATGGGTCTACCTCTGAGGGATTATGTGGTCTTGCTTTTGACACACAAATAAGTGCAGGTTTAAATAGCACAGGAGTTTATAACGCAGGATATGCTTTTTATGCGGCAGGTTTTGGACATGGAGACGGATATGGTGCAAATGTTGTTAATGGGTTACTCATAGATTTAGATAACAACAAAGTAAAATGGTATAGGGATGGAACCCTTCATGTAACCATGCCTGATGATGGTGGTGGAAGCACTATGCAAACATCAGGTTATGCTTTTCCCTACATTGCACCTTATGGTAGTGGCTACACCATACTTGTAAATTTTGGTGGTTTTACCACACAAACTATTTCTTCAGGTAATAGCGACCCCAACGGATATGGTAATTTTGAGTACCCAACTCAAGGCGGATATGCTATTTGCACAAAAAATTTAGCGGAGTTTGGATAATGGCTTATACAAATATAGACGATCCATCAGCACATTTTCAATGTGTTCTTTGGACTGGTAATACATCTGCTCCAAGGAGCATAACTAATGATGGCAATAGTGATTTAAAACCTGATATTGTTTGGGCAAAAAATAGAACCACAAATGGCACAGATCACGAGTTATATAACTCAACTATGGGAACTGGAACAGAAGAAAATTTACAACCTAATAATTCTAATGGAAAAGGAACAGGCACTACTTATGGTCAATTAACCTCTTTTGACACAGATGGTTTTACAGTTAATGCAGGTGGAACTAATGATGATAAATTTAATGAAAATGGTTCAGAGTTTGTTGCTTGGCAGTGGAAAGTTGGTGGAGGAACTACAAGCACAAACAATGATGGAAGTATAGCAACAACTGTTCAAGCTAATACAACAGCAGGAGTTTCTCTTGTATTTTATACAGGTAATGGAACACAAACTGGTCAAACAGTAGGACATGGTTTAGGTGCTGTTCCAAAAATGATTATATCTAAAGATAGAGATGCAACATCTAATGTAGCAACTTGGCGTGTTTACCATGAGGGTATAGGCAATACTAAATATGTTCAATTAGATACAAGTGGAGCGGCTTCAACTTTTAATGATTGGGATAATACAACACCAACATCTTCAGTTTATTCAGTAGGTGGTGCAGGTGGTTATACTCCAACAAATACTAATAATACTGAATATATAGCTTTAGTTTTTGCAGAGGTTCAAGGTTTTAGTAAGATCGGCACTTACACAGGCAACGGAAATGCAGATGGAACCTTTGTCTATACTGGCTTTAAACCAGCTTTTTTTATTTTAAAAGAAACAAGTGGAAGTGGTGGTAATTGGAGAGTATTTGATAATAAAAGAGCTGGATATAATGACGATAATTATAGATTAACGCCTAATGAAGCTTCAACTGAATCTACATCAACACATTTAGATATACTTTCAAATGGAGTAAAAATGCGAAATACAGGAACATCTTATAATGGCTCAGGTGATACATACATCTACATGGCATTTGCAGAAAATCCATTCGTAACATCAACAGGAATTCCAACAACAGCTAGGTAAAATAATTAATTTGAGGTAATATAAAATCATGTGGGCATTAGTAGAAGATAGTAAAATAAGTAAGGTTTATAATAAACCTACACAATTAACCATAGGAGATATTAAATATCCTAGCAATATTCATAACCTTTGGTCAGAGGCAGAACTCAAAGCTATAGGTGTTTATGAAGTAGTGGAAGATAACACCAATTACAAAGACCCTAAATACTATATTAATACAGATCAGTCTTTTGCATTTGGTAGTAATAAGGTTACAGCAACTTATGGTACAGCTACAGCAAGAGATTTAGACACTTTAAAAACAAGTCATTGTGAAATAATAGACAATCAAGCTTATGGCTTACTACAACCCAATGATTGGATGGTGGTTAGAAATGCAGAAAGTTCTAAAGCTATACCTTCAGATTGGCTAGACTATAGAGTAGCAGTAAGAACAGCGGCAACTGATATGAAAACAAAAATAAATGCAGTCTCAACTGTAGATGCTTTGGCAGCACTATATGTGTATAACGATGCCACACCACCAGTAAGACCGCTCGGTGAATGGCCAACAGAACCAACTTCATAGGAGTAAAATATGTTAGATTTAAGTTTAAAATTAATACAGCTAGCACCCTGGGTAATATCAGGTGCATCACTTATTTGTGCCTTAACACCTACACCAAAGGACGATCAACTGCTTGCAAAGGTATATTGGCTTATTGATTGGTGTGCAATTAATGTTGGCAAGGCAAAAGACAAATGAGTTGGTGGACAAAAGTAATTAATTTCTTTAAGCCTTTACCAGCAGATGAACTGCCGAATCCTTTAAAAGAAGAGAAATATGAAACAGAGCTAGTCAGGGCAAGAAACAAAAAAGGCAGGTATGTAGCTGATGATCCATCTACCCCAGATGTCAACGAAGCTTATACAAAAGTAAAAGTCAAAAAGAAAAAGTAAGATATGGATACGACTAATGATTCTCTCAGAAAGATAGAGTCACACGAAAGAGAGTGTGCCATTC
>Ga0208666_1000858_pt1 | contig 13964 bp, 16 predicted proteins | sample 5B_taG_FD_184078 | JGI IMG/M metagenome (GOLD analysis project Ga0208666, IMG submission 184078) | Marine viral communities from the Subarctic Pacific Ocean - 5B_ETSP_OMZ_AT15132_CsCl metaG (SPAdes) (version 2) | ecosystem: Environmental > Aquatic > Marine > Oceanic | place: Pacific Ocean...
GTGAGCATCATGGCCGCTGCTACGGCACTGTAGGGCTAGAAGCGCCAGACGCGGACAGCTTTACTGCTTACTCAGACATCTCAGAAGCAGATGCAATCGCATGGGCTAAAGCAGCCATTGGTGAAGAACAGGTCGAAGCATACGAAGCATCAGTGGCTAGTCAGATTGAACTTAGCAAGAACCCAGTAAGTAGCACAGGAGTACCTTGGTAATGGAATACATATTTGACGTATTCAACGTACTCACCGCTGCTGTAGCCTTAGCGTCAGCAATAGCTGCCTTAACTCCTACGCCACAGGATGACGTATGGGTTGCAAAGGCTTACAAGCTGCTGGACGTAATTGCACTTAACATTGGCAAAGCTAAGCAATAGGTGAAAACAAGTATGACTGTCAATACTGAGATGGATTTAGCTTTAGAAGCATTGGAACGTATAGCTCAACATGAGAGAGAATGTGGTGAGCGTTGGGCTGAAGCTGTAATAGAGCTAAGGGAATTGAAGAAAGTGGCTGACAGTCATGCAGCCAGATGGGAAAAACTGGCATGGCTTGTTGTTACTGTAGTAGTTACAACAGCAGCAACAGTAATAACAAGTATAGTGATATAGAGAGATAGAATAATGGCTCTTAGTGATATATTAAGTAACATAGGTGGATTAAACTTAGGAGACCTAGCAACTACAGGTTTGTCCTATGCCGCCTTGCGTGATGAGTTTGGTAGAACATCGGACATAGCTCAACAGGCTGCTGAAGGTGCTGGGCAAATAGGCCAAGAAGCCGCTGCTGCATCACAGTTTAGACCCTTTACTGTAACCACAGGCTTTGGCGGTGTAGAAGCTACTCCTGAAGGTGGTTTTGCCACTGCTTTGTCTCCACAGCAACAAGCTAGACAAGAAGCACTCTCAGGCATCACAGGAGGGCTTCTAGGCAGCTATACGGGTGCAGGGGTACCAGATGTATCAGGTATACAGCAACAGGCGTTAGGAGGCGTTACAGGCGCTCTCACGGCTGCTCAGGCTCCTATGGCCACTAGAGAAGCTGATGTATTTGAACGTATACGTGCAGTACAGCGTCCTGAAGAACAAAGACGCCAGTTAGCACTACAAGAGCAGCTACAGGCTCAAGGACGTACAGGATTACGTACAGCACAGTTTGGTGGCTCTCCAGAGCAGTTTGCACTAGCACAGGCTCAAGAGGAAGCTAAGAACAGAGCAGCCTTAGCAGCACTACAGCAAGCAGGTGCGGAAAGACAACAAGACCTAGCGGCTGCACAGGGCATGTTTGGTTTAGGAGCGCAAGCTGCTGGATTACCTTCCACGCTACAAGCTGCACAACTAGCTAACATTGGTACAGGTCTAGGACTAGAGTACGCACCAGAGCAACAGCTATTGTCAACATTGACTCCTGCTACAAACTTGTCTAATCTTGTAGGATTAGGTGCAAGACAGGGTGCAGGGCTGCTAGCTGAAACTCAAATGTCCGGTTTAGAGGACATAATACAAGCAGAGTTAGCTAAGAACCAAGCACTGTCACAGATTTACGGATCATTGTTAGGTGCTGGTGGACAGGCGGCTGCTGGACAAGGCACAGCCAATATATTCGATCAGATACTTGGTGGAGAAACACTAGGCGGTCTGTTCTCAAGTATCTTTGGAGGCGACAGCTAACATGGGAATCATAAGTAAACTAGGCGGCTTTAGACCGTCACCTCTAACTGGACAACCACAAAGCGGTGGTATGCTCACTCAGTCAGGCATGTCTCCTATTGCAGCATCTTTTGCACGTAATGTAGGTGGCTTAGTTGGGATGGACATGCGCTCTACTCAGGAGAAAGCACAGGCAGAGTTACGTGCTATTGATCCTAAAGATCCTAACGCACAGATTAAAAGTTTAGAAATTGTAGCTAAATACGGCACGCCTACACAGATAGCTGATGCTCTTGGTAAGATACAAACTATACAAGCAGGAAGACAAGAGGCTCAAAGAGTAGAAGATCAAAGATTAGCTCTGTTTGAACTGTCGGCTAACTTAGGCTTAGAGATGGGGCCGCAGATACAAAGTGCTGCTCCTGAAGAACTTGTAGAGATTGCTAAAGAACTTAGAAACAGGCAGATTGAACTAGCCACCAAAGGTGACGATGATAAAGCTGTAGAGGCTTTGGCTGCAACAGCAGGCATTACACCTATAGACTTACAAGCGCAGTACGGAGACAACCCACCGTCATTTGAAGAAATGAAGACAATTGTTGAGCGTGGGGACAAAGGATCTATAAAAGCCTATGTACCTGTAGAGGGTGGTGGCGCTAAGATGTACTCTGTGCTAGGAAACAAAGTTTTAATTGACGGTAAGTGGGTTAGAGCAAGTGATGCAGGGTTAGCGCCTGCTCCACAACAAGTGCAGACACAAGAACTAGACGGTATCTTTGGTAAGATGCCTGATGACATGAAAGAACTTGTAAACGAAACAGTATCTAACACAATTAAAGCTGGAGGCGAAGCATCAGATACTTTAGCAGAAAACGCTAGAGCGCAACAGTTAATTGATGATGGTATATTTAGTGGGCTGGGAGCTAATGCAAAAGTAGAGCTAGCTAGACTAGGTTCTTTCTTCGGTATTGACACTCCTACTTTAGAAAACACACAAGCGTTTGCACTAGAAAGAGCAGCAAAAGTTGCTGACATCATACAAGCATACGGTGCGGGTACTGGACTATCAGACGCTGACCGTGAGTTTGCATTGGCTCAGGCAGGTACGCCCACGTTGGAAGTAGAAACACTGCAAAGAATGTTGCGCATAGAAAAGCAGGTTGCAGAGTTTCAGCTTAGACAGGCAAGCAGAATGACTGATGAGGCTGTCAAAGCAGGGCTGTTGACTCCAGAGGCAGTACGTCTTCTTGATATAGGCAGAGGCTCTGTACCCATGCCTCAAAGAACAGGCCCAAGTCAACGATCTTTACAATATATCCAGCAGTAGGTTAACATGGCTCAATACACTAGACAACAGCTACTAGACGCACACAACAGAGCCATAGCTGCACAAGACTTTGATGCTGCTGATGAGCTAGCAGGAATGATTGACGCCATGGCAGAGGAGCCTGTGCAGGAGCCTGATGGCCCTATGCTGCCTAACATTACAGCAGCGTTAGAAAGAGGTGGACAGCGTATGTCTGCCTTGTCAGGAACACCTGAAGAACGTGCTGCTGGAATGCAGCCGGGAGTTGCTAGGGCTGCTTCTGAAGTTATTGGTAGCACTGGCGATCTTTTAATTGCAGGAGTTCAAGATTTAACACCCATTATAGTAAAAGACGCTGTAGGGTTAGCGGTAGAAGGAATTACCTCATACGCTAAAACAGGCGTAGAATCAGCGGCTAAGTTAGGTATTCTTTTAGGTGAGACTGAGATAGCTCAAGACATCCTCAACACAATGCAGAAAAGCTGGTCAACTCACTTAGCACGTAAAAAAGAAGATCCTGAATATGCGTATGTAGCTACAGAACTTGAATCTTTAGTAGACGTAGCAGCAGTTGTAGCGCCACCTACAAAAATAAAGCCTATCTTGCCGGAATCTTCAGGACTAGCCAATACAGGTATGGGTCTGGTCAGAGGTGGTCGCAGGCAGCAGGTAGGCAAAAGAAAAGAGCTTGTCACTGAGGCACTAAAACCTCTGGACGGATTTGGTCAAGGCACAACATACACAAAAGGCTGGCTAAGTAAGAAATCTTACGATCCTAGTGCAGACGAACTTGAGATGATTGATGTTGTCTCAAGCATACCTGAATTTGACCCTAAATCTACATTTATTGATAACTACAACGTCATTGAGGACTACATTGGCAGACAAGCTAACCAGCTAAAAACTGGCATAGCTAAAGCAGGTAATCCCCAAATAGACCTAGATGCGCTTGTGGAGGACATAAGAACAAGAGCAATGGCAGGTCTTGAAGATGAAGTGTACAATAGAAAAGGCAAAGCCCGTAAGATAGAGGAACAGCTGCGTTTGTTTGTGGAAAAAGCAGGGAAAGGCACAGCCATAGAGGTCTTAGAGGCTCGTCAGGCTCTTGACAGGGCGCTAAAGAAAGACCAGAGATCAGAGCAGGATGTTATTGCTACACCATCCAAGGCAGGTCGCAGGGCTATCTCAGAGGCAGTACATGAGGCCATAGCAAACAACGTGCCTGATGTAGCTGTAAAAGATTTACTACGTAAACAGGCGTTGTCCTACAGAGCGTTGGACGTTGTGGACGAAAAACGTAAATTAGAGTTTGATACGGTCATCTCCAGAGCAGGACAGAATCTTAGTCGTGCAGGCGTGAATTTACCAAAGAACCCTGCAAGCCAAGTAGCCACAGGTTACGCCGCAGCAAACATTGTACAGTCTGGCATCTTTCCGTATCTTGCAGCAGCGGGTGCAACTGCCAGTGCAGTATACGGTGTATCTAAAGCAGCCATGTCGCCCTCAACTAAGAAGTTTGTAGGGCTGATGATAAACTCTATGGACAAGGCGCTAAAAGCAGGCAGAGGAAGTGCAGAGTTGATGGCACAGCTACGGGCAGACAGGGCTATACTTGTGTCTGTCTTGCAGGACACTCGTTTCGATGAAGAAGAAGAAGAAGAAGTAGAGGAAACAGAGTAATGGCAGAGTTCCGTAGCGGTAGTTCTCTCAAGAAGTACATAGCTGACACAGATTGGGCTAAAGACCGCAGAGAGACAGAGCGCAGGTATCAAGCTGGTGAGATTACTGACTTTGAAAGAGGAGTTAGTAACGTAGCTGGGTCAGTAGAAGCTGCACTGACTCCTGTAAACTACGCCCTTGAGGGCATGTTTGGCATGTTGCCTGACGTAGTGCAGAAGACTATATCAGAGACCGCACAGGACGTAGGAGAGGCCGTACAGGACACCTCTCTGTTCAAGGCTGGCGCAGAGTTAGCCAGAGAAAACCCAAGAACTGCTGAGTTCCTCAGTGACGTAGGTAAAATAGCAAGCGTAGTTCCTGTAGGAAGAATAGTTAAATCTTCTGTAAATGAGCCTGTACTAGCTATGAATACAATGATACCTGAAAATTATTCGGGTCTTCCCGGCGCTGAAATATACGGTAGTGCCAAAACTTTTGCTAAAACATTGCCTACGGCTGTAAAAGATGCTTTTTCACCGTCTGCTCAAGCAGCTTTAAGAGAAACAGGAATAAGCCCTTCAAAAGCAGCTGGAGAAATAGGAAGCGCAGTTAGAACAGGTAATCAAAGTTTCGGATCTGCAATAACATCTTCATACTTGAGCAGACAAACAGGTAGAGGCGAGTCAATAGTTGAAAAAGGCCCAATAGGTAAAGCAAACTTTCATGGAAACACAAAGGCTAGCGATAAAGACGGGCTTAAATCAGCAATTTTTGTAGATAACAAAACTACAAGAGGATCAATACCTTCTCAAGTACAAGAAAGAGCACTTAACCATTTAATAAAAAGTACAGGTGTTGAAAAAGAATTAGACACTACAGATGTTTACATAAAAAGAAACTCTGGATACGATAATTTTGGGAGTGAAGGGGTTTTAGGAACAGCCGCTTCTAACAGTAATCCTGTAATGGCTGCACTAAATTCTAACTCTACTGTTAAAGGATCTTTGAGTGAGTGGGTCAAAAACAACAAAGTTCCTAGAGGTAAAAAAACCGACGAGAGTTCAATAGAGTCGGCTAGAAAAACACTTAGCTCTAAAGACATAGAAGAATACTTCCAATACTACAACGAAGTAAACAAAGATAAAACTCCTGTAAATTTTAGAAAAGGAGAAAAAGGTGACGATTTTTATTACTTTCAAGCATCTCATAATTCTAGGGCTAAAGAGCTTGGTGGTGTAAATATGTTTTTTGCTCTTAATCCTAAGAGCGGTCAGCTTATCACTATGATGACTGATAAGCATGATCTTGTAAAAATGAATCCAGCAGGCGGCACCTCGTTAGTGACTGTAAGTCCCGCGCAAGTTAGTAATTTTAAGGCAGCCAAAGGTAAAAGATTTACAATAAACTCAGTTACCAAGCAAAGACAGAGTAAAGCTAAAAAAGATTCCGAAGAAACAGCGGCAAAAGAATTAGAGAGAACGACGGGAATAAAAAGAGAAAAAAATGAAACTCCTGTGTCTTATCATTTTAGAGTTATGAGAGATTATAGGCCACAGGCTGAACTTCAAGATTATTCTAAAGTTCTTAAACGTGGCGGTATGTTGGGTGTTGTCGGAACTTCCGCAGCAGCCCAAGCGGAAAAAGGGGAGCCATAAGCGACTCCCCAGTTCCCTCAAGCTACATTAGCAAACTTAACCTTCTGCATGTCACCCCGTAGCCCAGCCTTCATATAAGCCGTTGCACGACCTTCAAAGAAGTTCTGGTGTTCTACCCCCAGTACCTCATCTAACCAGCCCAGAGGGTTGTCTTTGACGTTGTAGTTGGGCTTTAGTCCTAACTGTAGCAACCTACGGTCTGCAATGTACCTAATGTACTTCTGCATCTCCTTTTTGGTCAGTCCTTCTATGTCACCCTGCTCAAACACTAGGTCTAGGAATCTATCCTCTAGTTCCACCATAGTCCTACAGGCTTCATAAATCTCCTTCTTGAAGTCATCAGTCCAGATGTCAATGTTCTCCTGAATAAACTCCCTGAACAGCTTAGTCATTGCTTCAACGTGCAGTGACTCATCCCGTATACTGTACGTGATAATCTGCCCCATGCCTTTCATTTTACCGAACCGTGGGAAGTTAAGCAGGATGATGAAGCTGGAGAACAACTGTAGACCCTCAGTGAATCCAGAGTAGATAGCCAGTGCCTTAGCAATGGACTGTTTATCGCCCTTAGCGACCCGTACAGCGTCTATGTACTCATGCTTGTCCGCCATAGCTTCGTACTCTGCAAACGCCTTATACTCCACCTCCGGCATCCCTACGGTGTCCAATAGAAGACTATAGGCGTGTTGGTGTATACTTTCCATGTTGGCAAAGCTGGACATCATCATACGTGCTTCAGGCTTCTTAAATATCCTCATGTACCTGTCTACGTACCCAGATCCTACGTCTACGTCGGACTGTGTAAACAAGCGGAATATCTGAGTCAGAAGGTTCTTCTCCTGCTCCGTCATGTTCTGCCAATCCTTTACATCATTGTGCAGCGGTACATCTTCTGGGAACCAGTGCATCTGATTCTGCTGTGAGTAGTAGTCGAACATCCAAGGATGGTCAAATGGTTTGTAGTAATCTCTAGTGTCTAATAGGCTCATCCGTAGTTCTCTCCAAAGTTCAATTCAAGTGTCTCTAGTTTGTCTTCAGCTTCCGACAGCTTTGTTATCAGTATGTCCATAGTGTCCACTGTGTGTGGGTGCTCAGCAACAGCTACAGGGTTCTCAAAGAAGTTCAGTATATCCGCTTCAGCTTCAATTATCTGTGCTTTGTATCTGGCCCGTAGTGCGCTGTACAGTCTGTTGCTCATGTTCCAGTTCCTCGTAGTATTTAATCCAATCTTCATAGGAAGTCAGTAAGTTTTCCTCCCATATATAATACAAGCAATCGTATATAGGATGTTTGTTATCCTTCACAACTCAGGCACTCCCCATCCTCTAAGTTAATCCTTGGTATCTTTACGTTGACATTCTCTGCATTACGTGCCGCTGTGGTGCGGTAGTAGTACATAGACTTCAACTTGTTTGCACCAACCCAGTGTACATTGTTGACGTACTCTAGGTACTCATCATGTGTCTCCTGTGACGCAGTGGACGGTGGTGGCTCAAAGAATGTATTAACTGACTGAGACTGACACACATAGGGCTGACGCTGGTAGGCGTGTTCTATGACCCATATCTGATTGATCTCAGGTGCGGTCTTGAATACTTCTTTTTCTTCCTCAGATAGCGCCGTAAGCCCTGCAACAGAGCCTTCAGCAGCAGAAATATCCTTCCATGTTTTCTCATTGTTTATACCTTTGTCCTCCAGTAGCTTCTCTAGGTATTTGTTCTTTACACGGTAGCTGCCACTCAGAGTCTTGTGCGTAAAAATGTTAGCACGCGAAGGCTCAATCGAAGGACTAGTTCCACCACATATAATACTGCTGCTGGCATTAGGAGCAATAGCAAGGAGATGTGAGTTACGGCGACCACTGCCAGCCATATCAGGAGCTTCCCCACGACTTCTACCCAGAACTTTACTAGCGTCCAACGCTCTTTCCTTGATGAGCTTGAAGGCTCTATTATTAAATGATGCAGCGTAAACTCCCTCGAAAGGGAGTCCAGAACGTTGAAGATAAGAATGAAAGCCCATTGCACCAAGGCCAATCGCCCTTTCTCTATATGCGCTATAAGCGGCTCTTGCAAAGCCTTTTTTATCCAAGTCAACATGATACTTAAACTCCTGCAAGCTATTACATTGTTCCCTTATACCCACTGTCTGTATAGCATTATCTATAAAGTGTTCCAGTGTGTTGTCCAGCATAGTGATTAAATCAGCTATGAAGTTCTCATCATCTTTCCACTCATCAAAGTATTCTAAGTTAACACTTGACAAGCAGCATACTGCTGTACGTTCCTCACTTGTAGGCAAGGTAATCTCAGAGCATAGGTTACTCTGTCGTACAGACAGCCCTAAGTCCTTCTGCTCCTGTGGTAAGTATTGATTACATCGGTCTGTGTTGACAATGTACGGCTCACCTGTCTCTGCTCTGGTGTGTACTAGCTGCCACCACAAGTCCCGTGCTGGGACTGTCTTTATAGCTTGCTTTGACTTAGGGTCAATCAGACGCCAAGGTAAGTCATGCTCTACTGAGTATAAGAATTCATCAGATATATTGACACCGTTATGCAGGTTAAGGCACTTACGATTGAGGTCACCTCCAGTAGTCTTTCGCATAGCAATAAATTCTTCAATCTCTGGATGGCTAATGTCCATATACGCTGCATAAGCACCTCTCCTTGTAACACCTTGGTTGAAAGCCAGCATCTGACTATCAACTACATGCATAAAAGGTATACTCCCAGTTGATTGAGACCCGTTAGAAGTAGCCACGCCGTTACTGCGAACAGCACCCCAATACCCACCCAGACCGCCGCCGCTGGAAGTGAGCCAAATGTTTTCATCATAGTGAGTTGATAGACCACCTCTGGAGTCAGGCACAAAATTAAGAAAGCAACTAATAGGTAAGCCACGGGTAGTTCCTCCATTACTTAGTATGGGTGTACTGAACATGAACCAGCCTTTACTGGCGTAGTCGTACAGACGCTGTGCTAGGTCAAAGTCTGTAGTACCTTGATAGGTTGCACTGTACACAGAAGCGCGTGCAAAGGCTTCCTGTGCGTATGTCTCGTCCTCCCAGAAGTACCTGTCCTTCAGTGTGTTCAGAGAGAAGTCATTTAGGTCTTTATCTCTGTCGTAGTCTATAGTAATCCCAAGGTAGTCTTGAGTGCCTGTCTTATACTGCATCTTGATTGTCCAACAAAAACTTCATCAATCGTTCCTCGTACCAACGTGCTTTGCGTAGGTCTTCAAACGGCTTCTTCTTGTATCTGAATCTCCACCTATATTTTAACGCATTTCCACGTAAATAGCCAATGTATTCGTCCTTATTTAACATTGCCTCTATAGCTTCTATGCATTCTATACTACCGTTGTTGTAGTGTGGTGGGTTGTCCACCATATTGGTGTCACCGAAGACAGGATGCTCGTTTGGCGCGTTGTCTTCTTCCTCGTCCTGCCACTGCACTTGGTACTTGTACTTCTTGTTGATTCCAGTCCATGCGTCTGGGCTTTCGTCATCAATGCTCGTCTTCTTCGTCTGTGTCTGGTCTTGTGTCATCTTGTAGTTCTTCCTCAAACATTTCTAGTCGGTTAATCAGCTTGTCTTCAAACCTGTCAAGTATTTCTTCACTGGTCAATTCCAAGTATTCTACTAAATCATCAGGGTCATATCTTTTCAGTATCATTTCCCTAATCTCATCCATTGTTAAATTATTTTGAGTCAACATATTGCATCAACTTGTCAAAGTCATTTAGTGTGTAGTGTTTGAATCCTTCCTTCTCACACCACTGCCCCATAGTCATCTTAGCGCCCTTGCGTAGCTTCTTGTTGGGATCTGATAGTACAAAGATTAACTCTCTGTAAGGCGCTATGCAGTCCCTGATGGCTTTGTACTTCATTGTGTCGCCTGTCCTGAAGAAGCCCTTTAGTTCCAATAGTGTCCCTGTGCGTGTATGTACGAAGTCTGGTTTGTACTTCCTGTGCATAACGTAGGGGACATCAAATGGTTCATACTTAAACTTACGCTTTGGTGCTATGGCTGCAAATGAAGCCTCTAGCCCTGACCTGTAAATACTGTCTTTACGTAATCTTGATCTCTTGGACTTTAGGCTCATTTGCCACCTCTGTTAAGTATCTTGGCCCGTAGGAGTACGCAAAAGCGCGCAACTGGGGATAACACGAAAGTTTGAAGTGACAGTAAGAGCAACCTGTATCTAGTTTCTGGTTCCCACTCTTTCCATCTGGCACAGGCGCGTAGCAATGCTCTGGCGCGTCCGGTGCCTCTACGACCTTTTTTACGTGCTTGATCCTCTCTACTATGTTTTCCTTCAAGACCTCGTACACAGGCGCTTGTGTGTCCTTCAGGTCATACTTCAGGAAAGTTAGATGTCCGTTCTGCTTGTCCATTGCAAGCCATCCAAACTCTGTCTCACCCTCCGAATGAGCATAAGCCTTGATCTGATCTATATAACCAAAAGGATCATCAAAAGCCAGCGTTGCGTCCTTAAACTTCTTAAACCCGTAGCTGCTGGCTGACTTGACATCGGTTACTACTCCATCTATGCGACAGTCCATGTGGCCTACAATACCTTCCACCTCGCACACTTTCTGCTCGTCCGTAACCTCATGCCCAGATAGGCGTGTCAGGAACAAAAGCATTTCCTCAATCAAATGCCCGTACAGGAACTTGACTAGCGTGTGTGGCTGCATCGGCTCCTTCGGGCCAGCATTGTTGTAGTGGTTCCACAGGTATCTGTCGTCCTTACCTATGTTTGACAGGCGCAGCTTACGACCATCGAAGACACCGCGATTGGTGAACTCTTTACGCATCAAGTCCTTGACTGCCTCGCCAAACTTCTCAATCTCTGCTTCAGCGTCTACAGACCTATCTACGTTCTTGGTCTTCACCAGTTTGTAGATGTCATCGACTAGTGTATGTGTTGTTTTCATTTTGTTTCTCTATGCTCTACAAACCTAAGTTTACGTGTGATTGGATTGAAACCAAGAAAGACAACATTCAAATCTTTTTGAAGCTGGCTCCTTTGTGCAGGCGTGCTTGAATAGTTCCCACCTCCTACTACTTGTTCTTGGAATGTTTTAACGTCTATCAAAAGTGTTTCCTGTGTTTCTAAGTTGTATGCAATTAAATCTATAGGCCCAGAACACCCAGCATTCCTAAACACTTCGTATCCTTCGTCCCACAACCAAGTAATTGCGTAGTGTTCTGCCAAGTCACCCTTTCGGTTATTGTCAGTATTAATGTGTTTCTGACCAGTTTCTACCGACACTGTATTCTCCTGTTAATGGACATCTCAGGTTGTAGTGGAGACCAGCAGCCTCTATGCAAGACACTGCTAATCTTCCGTACTTATCTTCCTGACCCTGTGCTACTTCAGCCTGTACCTCATCGTGGATGTTGCCTACAAAGTTATAGTCCAGCTTGTACCCCTGTGCATATTCATCTAGGATAACAAGAGCTTTCTTCATAACTATGGCACCAGCACCCTGTAGTAGCGTGTTCAGTGCTGAGTGTGCGCTACGCACCTGTAGCTGCCTACCGTCTAATCCTCTAAGGTATCCTGCTCCAGCTTTTGCTGCAACTCTCTCCGTAAGATCTCTAAGTGCTGGGAGACCATTAAGGAATCTTGCTCTAAGCGCAGAGCCAGTACGCGCATTTCCCCCGACAATCGTACCAAGTTTTGCATCTCCTGCTCCGTATAGGAATGCGTATATGAAAGTTTTAGCCTGATCTCGCGATTCAAGTCCTGCAAGTCTTTGATTGGCTGTGTGAATATCTCCGTGGAGAATTTCATTAGTGTACTCCTTGTCTCCCATGTAGTGCGCCAGCATGCGTAGCTCTAGTCCACTGGCATCAAAGCCGACCAGAGAGTAGCCTTCCGGCACAGTCCAGCATGACCTGCACTCTTTGCCGTATGGAGCGCGTGTGGCAGGCACCTGGGCCAGATTAGGCTCTGAGTGCGTCATACGACCTGTTACAGCGCCGTTGGTGTTCACTCTGCCGTGTACCCTACCGTCATCGCCAGCAGCGTCTATCCAGCTTTTTATCTGTGCTACACGCTTCTGTACCATCAGGTACTCCGCTATCAGTTGCGCTTCCGGTATGTTAGTGATCTTAGACAGTACAGACTCATCTACGATGGCGTGTCCCTTCTCTGTAAACTTTGTGGGCTTCCATCCAAAATGCTGTAAGTATCTGCCGATCTGCTGCCGTGATCCTAAGTTAAACTCAGGATAGTCTACGCGACTAAACGGGCCACAGACATCGCCCCATTGCTCGCCTAGAAACTTTAGACCTACGGCAGAGAGCGTATGATCTTTCTTACACCGTGGCGTAACTTCCTTGATAAATGTAGGGAGAGGACGAAAGGTGTCCTGTACTTTGTCTTCCAGTTCATATTTTTTTTCCTTTAGCAGAGCTAATAGTTGGTGTGCATATTTTAGATCCAGTAGCCAGCCTAGCCTGACCTGTCTGGCGGTTATCCGCTGCACTTCATGTTCTAGTTCTATTGAGGACACATCGAAACCATCCAGTTCTTTTAGTAGGTGCTGGTACAGTTTTTCAGTTACTTCAACATCTCGTACACAATACTTTTCCATCTCAGGCGAAAGGCACGACCAATCAGTATGGTCACCCTTAGAAAACCCAAGACGCTCACCCCATGCGCGCAGGCTGTGTCCTCCTTCGCGGTTAGGGCTACTTAGGCGTGACATGACCAGCGTATCCTGTATACGCTCACGGTCTACCTTGATTCCCCATAGGCGCTCCAGTACAGGCAGGTCAAACCCGTATAGGTTCTGTCCTACTACTGGGAACGTGCCTTCCAGCGTAGCAGCCAGAGACTCAGCATCGTAATGCTTACGTACCTCACCGTCCTGCTTTGTTACTGCAATCCAGATGACACTGGGGTTTAGCCCATCAGTCTCAATATCTAGGTACAGTTCGCTGTTAGAAGTCATCGTCTACGTCCTTGGGTGCTGCCACCTCAGTCATCCTGCCTGTAACCCTGTCGTACTTCAGGTAGCAGGCTGCTCCTGTCAACCCAGCGTAGCGATTCTTCAGGATACGTACTGTAGTTGTGTTACGCTTATCCTCGTCCTCGTCCTGCTGGTTACGCTCCAGACCTATCACCATGTCGGACAGTTGCGCTATCGCCTGTGAGCCTCGCAACTCACTGAGGCTGATCTTGCCTCCGTCCTCATGTGGCTTGCCTGTGGTACGCTTTAGGTGCGACACCAGAAACAGACCTATGCCTAGCTCCTGCACCAGTGTACGTAGGTTAGTCATAATGGCGTCGATAGCCTTACGCTCGTCACCGTTGTCCTGTGCTGACACTACGATGGACAGGTGGTCAAGTATGATCCACTTACAGTCCAGTGCCTTGGCCATGTGGCGTATGCGAGACAATAGTTTGTCCTCACTTGTACTACCCCAGTGGTCAAACAGATAGAACCGTCCAGTACCTAGTGTCTGCTCCCAGAATGGAAACGCAGCGTCGGAATCTAAGTCTTCCTCTAGGTGCAATGGGCAGTCGGCGGCTACCGACATGATACCCAGAGCAGTCCGTGCTACGTCTTCCTCCAGCGCAAGTATGCCAATGTTGTCCTCTGTAGCGTTGAGCAGGTAATACTCTAGCTCCCTGACAATCTGTGACTTACCCATGCCTGATCCACTGGTGATGGTCACTA
>Ga0208666_1000859_pt1 | contig 13963 bp, 15 predicted proteins | sample 5B_taG_FD_184078 | JGI IMG/M metagenome (GOLD analysis project Ga0208666, IMG submission 184078) | Marine viral communities from the Subarctic Pacific Ocean - 5B_ETSP_OMZ_AT15132_CsCl metaG (SPAdes) (version 2) | ecosystem: Environmental > Aquatic > Marine > Oceanic | place: Pacific Ocean...
GGATGTCGCGAGCCGCAAAGTTTGCGTAGAAATAGAATTTTGCTAATGTAATCAGCACCTTATAGAATTACCAAAAGCAACCAAGGAGAAGCCATGCCTAGCACAGGCGGCGTCAAATTAGGCTCTAGCTATGATGAGGCTAGGACTAGAAAGGTAAATGCCGAAGCGCAGATTGCCGAAATTGAGTTGCAGAAGGTTCGAGGGGAGCTAGTCCCAGCAGAAGATGTGGTAAACGCCTGGAATGATGTGTTAGGCGCACTGAAGTCTAAATTGTTATCTATACCAACCAAAGGCGCGCCGATACTATCTACTGAGTCTAAGGCCGGAACGTGCCAGAAAATCCTAGAAGACCTCATAAACGAGGCGCTGGAGGAGCTATCTAACTATGAACCAAGTACTGACCCAACCAAAACCACTGGTAATCCATCTGAAGACGGCGATGGAGACACTCCGGCCCCCACCCCGCCTAAGCGTAAGCGAGTGGGCAGACCAAAAAAGACGGCTAGACTCGCAGAGTAGTGCGGAGCCTGGTCGCTGGTATACTAGTCGAGCCGAATATCAACGAGGAATAATGGATGCGTGTTCTGACCCGGCTATACAAGAGGTTGTCGTTATGGCTGGCGCACAGTTGGGTAAGACTGAAGCCATCCTCAACATTGTGGGATTTCATATTGATAACGATCCAAGTCCTATCCTTGTACTTCAACCGACTTTGGAGATGGCTCAAGCCTTTAGTAAAGACCGGGTTGCGGCGGGTCTTATCAAAAGCACTCCAGCTCTTAGAGGAAAAGTAAAAGACCCTAGGGCGCGAGACTCTGGCAATACTACCCTCCACAAGATATTCCCAGGCGGCGCAATCACGATGGTTGGCGCAAACAGTCCGTCCGGGCTTGCTAGTAGACCCATCCGCATAGTCTTATGCGATGAGGTAGACCGTTACCCACCGTCTGCCGGTTCTGAGGGTGACCCCATTCAGTTGGCGCGTAAAAGAGCGGCTACGTTCTGGAACCGTAAGGTGATTATGGTTAGCACGCCGACCAATGAAGGAAACAGCCGGATCGCTGATGCTTATGAGCAATCAGACAAGCGCGAGTTCTATGTCCCCTGTAAACATTGTCATGAATATCAACCACTTAGATGGGCAAACGTGAAATGGGATGAAGGTGAGCCGGATACCGCTCAGTATATGTGCGAGCATTGCGCTGTGCTCTGGTCTGATAGTGACCGAGTGTGGTCTGTTCGTAATGGTCACTGGCATGCGGAGAAGGAGTTTAACGGTGTTGCCGGGTTCGCTATCAGCGGGTTGTACTCTCCCTGGACGCCATTATCGGAAGGCGTCAAAGACTTCCTAAAAGTAAAGAAGAGTCCCGAACAGTTGCGCGTATGGACAAATACCTATCTGGGGCAAACCTGGGCTGATGCCGGCGAGACTGTTGATGACTATATGCTGTCTGAGCGCAGGGAGCCGATGGAGAGCATCCCAGACGATGTTCTGATATTAGTTGCCGGCGTGGACGTTCAAGACAACCGACTTGAGATAACAGTGCTCGGTGTTGGCCGCGATGATGAAAGTTGGGTAATTGACCACATTACTCTGTACGGCGACCCATCTACTCCGCAGCTATGGACGGCCTTGGATTCCCAGCTTTTCAAGCAGTACGAAACTGAGTCTGGGCGCAAGATAGCGATCCGAGCGTCATGCGTAGACTCCGGCGGCCACTTCACTAACAGTGTGTATACTTACTGTAAGAAAAATGCCGGCAGAAAAGTGTTTGCAATCAAGGGCTTAGGGGGCGAAGGTAAGCCTATAGCGGGACGCCCAAGCAAGAATAATGTAGTAAAATGCCCGTTATTCGGTATCGGCGTCGATACTGTCAAAGACCTGCTGTTTGCGCGGATGAGAATTCAAGAACAGGGTGCTGGCTACATACACTTTGCAGACCACTTGAATGACGAGTACTTCCGGCAGTTAACCGCAGAAAAAATAGTGACTCGGTATCACAAAGGATATAAAAAGCGGGTCTTTGAGAAGATTCGCGCAAGAAATGAGGCGTTAGATTGCATGGTGTATGCCTACGCAGCGTACACAATCATTGGAATCAATGTAAACGCCTTCGCTGATAGGGCAGAAGCGATTGTTGAAGAGAAAAAGCAGTCTCCAGAATCAAGCGCCGTTAATAAGCCAATCAGGCGGTCTTTTGTGCCACCAACTCGAAAGGGGTTCGCAAATTCATGGCGGTAATTAATGGCTAATTTATTTGATTCTGCAAATGCCCCGACAGTAGAACCAGAAGAGTTCACGGTTGGCGACTTTGTTCAATGGAAGCGCACCGATATCATTACAGATTATCCACCCGCCAGTTACAGCGCGGAATATGTTGCTCGCGAGCATGGTGGTGGCAATTCAGAAATAAAGATACCCGCCACTGAATCTGCTGATCATTATCTTTTCACAATCACCAGTTCAGATTCTTCAGCATTTACCGCCGGCAGATATCATTGGCAGCTAGAGATTACGGAAACCTCTAGCAGCAATAGAATCGCTATAGAATCTGGTGATTTCAACATCATCGTTGATTTAGATAGCAACCAGGCTGACCCGCGCATCTTTGCAGAGATATTGCTAGGTAAAATTGAGAGCTTACTGAATGGCAAAGCTGATTCTGATGTTGCTAGTTATTCAATAGCAGGTAGAAGCCTGACCAAATTGTCATTTTCCGAGCTAATAGAAGCTAGGGACTATTGTCGCCGTGAAGTAAGCGAGCATGAGAACAAAGAACGCATCAAGCGCGGCAAGAAAGGCAATGAAACAATCAAAGTGAGGTTTTGATGGGCATTTTAGACGTATTCAAAGCCAAGCCTGATGCCAAGGCCAAAAACCCGCAGAAATTGTCGAAAATGAAGCGTTCCTATGCCGGAGCCAACACTGGTCGCTTGTTTGCTGACTTCGGATCGTCAGAGCGAAGCGCCGACAGTGAACTATATCCTGCGATACGACGATTACGCAGCCGCGCCCGTGATTTAGCCCGAAACAATGAGTATGCGAAGCGTTACCTAATGCTGTTGAAGAACAACGTCATAGGTGACCGAGGATTCACGCTACAGGTTAAGGCGCTGACCACTGATGGAAAGCTGGATCAAAGCGGCAACCAGGCTGTAGAAGAGCGATGGAGGCTCTGGGGGCGCTCTGGTAACTGCACCGTTGATGGACGCATGTCTTGGATTGAGGTTCAAAAGCTCATCATTGAGTCGGTAGCGCGCGACGGTGAAGCGTTTATTCGTATCCACCGCAACGCGACATTCCAAGACTCATTCTCGTTGGAGATTATTGAGTCCGACAAGGTTGATGAAGAGTTCTCTGAGCGCCTACCGAATGGCAATGAAGTGCGAATGGGTGTAGAACTAGACAAGTTCAAACGCCCGGTCGCGTATCACTTGTTGTCATATCACCCAGGTGACTATGACTTCTCAACCATGTCGCGCTCACCCAAGCACGTTCGCATACCCGCAGAGCAGATGATTCACGTTTATATGCCGCTCAGAGCCGGTCAAACGCGAGGCGAGACTTGGTTTGCACCGGCAATGGCAACCATGAAGCAGTTGAATGCGCTGCGCGAAGCTGCTGTAGTCAATGCCAGAGTTGGTGCCAGCAAGATGGGCTTCTTTACCAGCCCATCCGGCGATGGATTCGTTGCTGATGACCTAGATGACGCAGTGCCGATAATGGAGGCCGAGCCTGGTACGTTCCATCAACTACCTCAAGGCGTAGAATTCACATCATTTGACCCGCAGTACCCTTCAAGCGAGTTCGACAGCTTCCATAAAGCGTGTTTGAAAGGTATTGCGAGCGGCTTAGGTATCAGCTACACGGCACTAAGCAATGATTTAGAGTCAACAAGCTATTCATCCATACGACAAGGCGCACTCGAAGAGCGTGATGCATACAAAAACATGCAAGGATTCATGTTAGAGAGCTTTGTTCGCAAGATTTATGGCCTTTGGTTGGCCAGCACAATGGAAATGGGCGCGATTATCGTCCCATTGCGTGAATATGACCGATTTTTGGCTCGCAGCGAGTTCCGAGGCCGTGCTTGGCAATGGGTAGACCCGCAGAAAGAGATGAATGCGGCTGTTTTGGGCTTAAAGAACGGTATTTTGAGCTTGCAGGACGTTGCAGCCAACTACGGCAAGGATAGTGAGGAATTATTGGCTCAGATACAGCGCGACAAGTCGCTGATGGAGCAATTTGGCGTCAAATACGCTCTGGAACCTTATGCTGGCCAGATTATGCCAGTAGAAGCCGACATTGCAGGGGATGAAGATGGCGACCTATAAAGGGCGAGACATCAACACAACTCCAACCGATGCTATGGTCGAAGAGGCCAAGCGAGGGCTGGAGTGGCGCAAAGAGCATGGTCGAGGCGGCACCGAAGTCGGTGTTGCTCGCGCCAGGGACATATCCAATCGGAAAGAACTGTCGATTGATACGGTTAAGCGTATGTTCTCGTTCTTTTCTCGCCATGAAGTCGATAAGCAAGCAGAAGGGTTTGAGTCTGGCGAAGACGGTTATCCGTCTGCCGGTCGAATCGCTTGGGCGCTGTGGGGCGGTGACCCTGGTTTCGCGTTCGCGCGCAGAGTTAAGGAGTCTATTGACGCCGCTGATGCCGAGGAAGACCGAGCAGAGATATCGGGATCAGTAAAGAAAGGGTTACAAAAGAAGGTTGATGACCATAACGAAGAATATGGTGACAGCCCCACTAAAAGAACCAATCTGAGAACCTTAACAGCGGTATTTAAGCGGGGCGTGGGTGCTTATAAGACTAATCCTGGCTCTGTAAGGCCGAATGTGAAAAGCCCGGAGCAATGGGCATACGCTAGAGTCAATAGTTTCCTTTATGTGCTGCGTAACGGTAAGTTCCGAAGCGGCAAGCACGATACAGACCTTTTGCCCAAGGGCCACCCGTTGAGCAGTAAGCGCGGCGAGGAAGACGTTACAGAAAAACGTCCCTATCCGCATGAACATGCTGCTAGAATCGAAAATCCTGAGAAATATCAAGAGTTTAGGCGCAAAAATAACGAGCTTGGAGATGGCATTCATGTCATATTCGGGCTTGCAGATGGAAAGTCTGAAATCCAATCAATACGCTTCGACAAGGAGCTTTTCACAGTCAAAGAGGCTGAAGAATGGTTGGAAGAACGACGGTTTAACGTAATTAAGTTTGAGCCAGCTACCGAGGAACGTGAAATGGACGCAGAACGTCATATTAAGAACGTCGAAGAAACCGAAGACTCATACATCATTGAGTTCGGCAAGAGCGAAGAAGCCGAAGAAATGCAAGAAGTAGAAGTCGCAGAAGCCACCGAAGAGGTCGTAGAAGAAAGCGGCTATGGCTACGATGATGATGAGCGCGCCGAAGAAGCCAGCATGACTCGCGCAATGGCGATGGAGATGTCGCCGATTGATGAGGACAAGCGCACGGTTCGCATGGCTATCTCAAGTGAAGAGCCGGTGATGCGCTCATTCGGCATGGAAGTATTAGAGCATTCAGATGAAGCGATTGATTTGTCGTTTCTAAAATCTGGTCGCGCACCCTTGCTATTAGACCATGACCCAGAAAAGCAAGTTGGCGTGATTGAATCAGTAAGTCTTGATGACTCGGCCCGTAGACTTCGGGCGACGGTACGCTTTGGAAGAGGCGCACTGGCCAGAGAGGCTTTTGATGATATTACCGATGGTATCAAAGCGAACGTAAGCATTGGTTATTCGGTACAAAAAATGGAGCGGAAGGACAAGGACACTTATGTGGTCAAGAAATTCCGTATTCATGAAGCAAGTTTAGTTTCTATCCCCGCTGATGTGACAGTTGGCGTGGGTAGGTCTGGCGAGGCTTCGCAACAACCTGTAATAGTAATCGACAACAAGGAGACAGAAATGTCAGAAGTTGATATCCAGGCGGTTGAGGCACAAGCCCGTCAATCCGCACAGAAGAACGCCGCTCAAATCGTTGAGCTTGGCGCTCGCCACAGCAAGTCAGACATGGCTCAAAAAGCTATCGCTGACGGTGTAAGCATCGAAGAGTTCCGAGGCCAGTTACTGGAAGAAATCGGCACTACTCGCGCATTAGAAAGCCAAGAAATTGGCATGACTAATAACGAAGTACGTCGTTTCAGCCTGATGCGTGCTATCAATGCTATGGCCAATCCTACTGATCGCCGACTTCAAGAAGACGCAGCATTTGAGTTTGAGTGCTCTCGCGCTGCTGCTCAAGAATACGGACGCACCGCTCAAGGTTTGCTACTTCCTGCTGACGTATTGCGTAACTGGAAGCGTGACATGTCTGCTGGCGCTGACGGCGGCCTCGTTGCAGAAGACTTCAAAGGCGAAGAGTTCATAGATGCTTTGCGTAACGCCTCAAGCGTAATGCAAGCTGGTGCTCGCATGCTTGGCGGTCTGACCGGCGACGTTAAGATTCCTAAGAAGACTGCTGCTTCTACTGCTGCTTTCGTAGCATCTGAAGGTGCTGCTGCTTCTGAATCTGAAATGACCATCGGCAACGTTGCTCTTTCTCCGAAGACTCTGGGTGCATTCACCGACGTTACTCGTCAGTTGCTCATTCAAAGCTCTTTGGACGTTGAAGCTCTGATCCGAGATGATTTGGCTGGTTCTATCGCTGTCGCGATTGACAAAGCTGGATTGGAAGGCTCTGGCTCTTCTGGCAACCCCACTGGCATCTTGAATCAGTCTGGCGTTAACCAAGTGACTGACTTCGGTGCTGCAAACCCGACGTTTGCTGAAGTTGTTACTTTGGAAACCGCTGTTGCTGAAGACAACGCTCTGATGGGCAATCTCGCTTACATCTTGCCAGCAAGCATGTACGGCGCATTGAAGACCACCGAGAAAGCTACCAACACTGCTCAATTCGTAGTTGAGCCTGGCGGCACCATGAATGGCTACAACGCCATCGTCTCTAACCAAGCTACGGCAGGGAACCTGTACTTCGGTAATTTCTCTGACCTGTTGATTGGTATGTTTGGTGGATTAGACATCGTTGTTGACCCATACACATCTAGCTCTACTGGCACGGTGCGTGTGGTTGCTCTGCAATCTGTAGACGTTGCGGTACGTCACGCAGTTAGCTTTGCATTCGGTAACGACGGCTAATTAAGCCAATAGAATCCCCGGCCTTCGGGCCGGGTTTTCTTTAAGGGGTATTTATGAAGTATCAAGTAATGAAGCGATGCGTAATCAACGGCCAAAGCTGGAATGTTGGTGACCTCGTTGAAGTCGGCAAAGATTTTGCCGAAGATGAAGTTAAAGGTTTGATGGGTATTGGACGTATTGTTCCTGCCGATGAAACCAAGATTGAGGATCGCTCTATTGGGCTGGACGATAAGCCCATGCCCAAGCGAGCACCTAAGGTAAAGCGGCGCGCTGACTAATGGCTGTTGAGACTGCTGCTGATAGGCTAATTATGCTTACTGACTTTGGTCAGACCGTTAGCTATACGCCTTCTGGCGGCAGTGCCGGCAACGTTACGGCTATCGTTGATAACGAATATGAGGCTGTAGATGCCGGTGGCTCAGTAGCGTTCGCAATCAGTCGCCCAAGATTGACGGCGAGAACGGCGGATATTAGTACCGCTGCCGAGGGCGACACCGTTTCATACGGCGGCAATAACTATGTTGTGCGAGTAGTTATGGCCGATGGAACTGGAATCACTGAGCTTTTATTGGAGCAACAATAATGGCTCATGTGCGTAAGTCCATTAGGGACAACATTGTTACGACTTTGACCGGGTTAACGACTACCGGCAGTAACATATATCGCACCAGGGTCTATCCGCTGGCAGAAAGTAAACTGCCCGGATTGGCCATTTATACGCGGGACGAAACCACTGGATACGACACCATCGGATTGCCCCGCACTCAGATGCGCAACCTGACAGTCGCGGTAGAGATATATGTCAAGGGAACCAGCAACTACGACGATACGCTGGACACTATATGCACTGAAATTGAAGAAGCCCTTTACACCGACTTAACCAGGGGCGGGTACGCGAAGGATACGAACATTAACAGCATGGATGCTGAATTTAGTGGGGAAGGTGATCAGCCTGTTGCTAGAGCAACGCTTACATTGGCAATCACCTATGCAACTAAAGAAAACGACGTTGAAACGGCGGTATAGCATGATTGAAATGATTAAAAATGGTACTACCATTGGCGCTCACCCAACCAAGGTTGAGTGGCTGGAATCAAACGGCTGGACTCGTAAAGAGTACAAGCAAGTTGATAAAAAACCTGTTAAAAAACAGGCAGTTAGCAAAACTAAAGATAATCCAAAGGAGGATTAACCTATGGCTACGCATAAAGGCCAAGAGGGTGTAGTGAAAGTCGGCTCTAACGCTGTAGCCGAGGTTCGTTCTTTCAGCATTGAAGAGAGCGCTGACACCGTAGAAGACACAGTGATGACCGATGTGGCTCGAACTTACATCAGCACACTTACCAGCTTCACTGGTTCAGTGGATGTGTTTTGGGATGAGACAGACACTAATGGGCAAATCGCACTCGCAAACGGCAATACCGTTACGATTGAGTTTCATCCAGAAGGAACCGCCAGCGGCGACACCTATTACTCTGGCTCTGCTATCGTGACAGGTTTCAGTCGTAGCGCGTCATTTGACGGCATGGTTGAAGCAACGATCACGTTGCAAGGTTCTGGAGCATTAACGACCGCCACAACTTAATGGCCGGTTTAATAGATGAAGCGGTTGCCCATTTCAGCAACCGCGAAGTCAGAAGCATTGAAGTGCCAGAGTGGAACGTCAAGCTGTACGCCAAGAAACTAACCTTGGATGACAAGTCGAGATGGGCCAAACGAGCGGAAGGGGATGCGACAGATTATATTGTCTATGCCTGTATCTTTGGATTGCAGGATGACAAAGGCGAGCAAGTATTTGGCTTAGAAGATAAGGTCAAGCTCAAGAAGTCTGTTGACCCGGAAATCGTAACCCGCTTGGGCAACTTTGCCCTGGCACTGGATGCTGAAAGCGAGGAAGAGCGCGAAAAAAACTAATAGATGGTCAAGGTCAGCCTACTGAGCTATTCATGATGTACGAGCTTGCTAGTCGCCTTGGCCAACCGCTCTCAACAATACAACAAATGACTGTCGATGAGTTTAATCATTGGTGGACTTACTTCCGGCTAAAGCAGGAACTCGCAGATGGCAGAAATCGCTAAATCAGTCCTAACCCTAACCGCTGACGGCTCCGGGCTTACCGCTGCAAGTAAGCGCGCCGAAGGAGACTTACGTCGAATCGGCAAGGCGGGTAAAGACCTAAATACCAACATGCGATTGATGCGCGGCGGTTTTGGTCAGATAGGTCATCAGGTACAGGACGTTGCAGTCCAACTTCAAGGCGGCACCGACGCAATGATTGTGTTTGGGCAACAGGGATCGCAGATTGCATCTTTGTTTGGCCCAGGCGGCGCGATGCTGGGTGCTGTTTTAGCTATATCCGCTGGGATAGCGGGGCCGCTCATTGATGCTTTAACGGGAGCTAGTGGCGCTTTAAGGGACTTAGAGGAAAACGCCAATGCGTCCATCCCAAGTCTTGAGGGTATGATAGCCCTAGAAAGAAAATTAGCAGAAGAATCATTAAGAACTCGTTTAGCAAGCCTGGAAGAAGCAAGAGCCGAGGCCATAAGACTACACGCCGAGGCAAGAGATGAGCTTAGAGAAAAAGAAGAGGGGTATTTCAGTAATTTAAGAGCGAATAAGGCAGCTGCTGAGAAAGCCAGAGAAGAAATGGCTGAGTATCAAAAGCAAATTGATACAGCTACCGTCGCTATAGAAAAAATCACTCTAGCTTTAGACCCCGCTGCCCAAGCTCAAATGAAATATGAAGAGCAGCTAGGCAAAACCAACGAATCTCTGCAAGAGCAAATAAACACGTTCGGCATGAACATCGTCGAAATCGCCAGATACAAAGCGGAACAAGATGGGGTTACTACTGCATTAGAAAACACGAACATCGCCCTCACTCAGCAATTGTTTCTATTGCAAGAACAGAAAAAAGCCAATGAGCAAGCAGCTAAGGATGCTGAGTCTTTAGCTAAAGCAGAAGCAGACGCTCAAAGAATAATAGACCGAGAACAGCAAAAGGCATTTGAGAAAGAAGCGAAGCAAAAAGCTAAGGCATTGGCTGATGACGAGAAAGCCAAACAAACAGCTATAAAAGGCGTTAGTGAACAGCTTAATAACCTGGACGCGAGCAATAAAAAAGTCTTTGCAATGCAAAAGGCTTACCGTATGGCCGAAGCCACAATGGCTGCTTACCAGGCCGCAACGAATGCTCTGGCGGCACCATTCCCGTTTCCGATCCCGCAAGCGATGGCCGGCGCTGCACTGACTTTGGGTTTGGCTAATGTGGCTAATATCCAAGCGCAATCATTTGAAGGCGGTGGATTCACAGGCCGCGGCGCTCGCGCTGGTGGTTTGGACGGAAAGGGAGGCAGGATGGCGATGGTTCACCCGAATGAAACGATTATTGACCACACCAAGGGCCAGGGCGCGGGAATCACCATCGTTAACAATGTTGATGCTAGTGGTGCTGGGGCAGATGTAGACCAAAAGATACAAGCTGCCATGCAAAGGACATCGCAAGCCACAGTGCTTCAGATTCAAGACCTCATGAAGCGTCGGAGATTCTTGTAATGACTACATTCGCATTTCCGTCGATTACACCATCAAGCAGCACGTTTGAGCTAGTTACTAACACTAGGACCTACCGCTCACCGCTAACAAATGCGATTCAGACTGTAGGGCGCAGGGGTTCGTTATGGCGAGCCACGTTACAATTCAACAACCTTACAGGCGCAGATCGTGCGACCATGCAAGCGTTTGTTACTAAACTCAACGGACAAGAACATCGCTTTAACCTACACGACCACTCTTTTACCCGCCGCGGTACCGGAGGCGGTACGTTACGAGTAAACGGTGGCAATCAGTCTGGCGCTAGTTTGGTATGTGATGGCGCAACAGCTAGTGTTACTAACTACCTCAGAGAAGGTGACTATGTTTCGTTTGGTAACGAATTACACCTAATCACGGCAGATAGTAATTCTGATGGCTCTGGTAACGTCACATTGTCTATTGCACCACCGATTAGAAAGTCACCAGCAAACGATACGGCCATTGATTACACATCGCCCGTTAGTGGCGTGTTTATGTTGGCTAGTCCTGCATCTTGGTCTAATCAACCGGGCATCATATCCAGTTTTACAATCGAAGCGGTTGAGGATGTTCTGGCGTGAGCCGTGATTTTCCCACAAATGTAGCTGCGGCGTTAATCGCCGATCATGTGGCGACGGTTACATTCGTTAAACTAGAGTTTTCTAATGGCACGCTATACCTGCACAACTCAATTGGTACTTATACTTGGGGCAGTCAGAACTGGCTAGGCGTTGGGGATTTGGGAGACATATCGGCGATAGAAGAAGGGGCCGAAGTTAGCCCATATAAAATTACGTTGAGCCTGTCTGGTATCGACTCGACCATCAGTAACGCGGCGTTGAATACAGATTACTATATGCGTCCGGTTACGTTGTATATCGGGGCACTTGATGCAAATGACGATTTATTAGCCAATCCAACCGAAATATGGGCTGGGTTCATGGACTTGATGACAGTATCCCTGGGAGATGAGGGCGGCGATGAAATATCGCTAATCGCCGAGAGCGAATTAGCAAAGTTTGACCGCGCATCGAATCGTAAATATACCGACGCGAACCAGCAAACCGCATTCTCTGGCGACCTATTCTTTGGATTCTTGAAAGACATAGAAGGGGCCAAAATTCAATGGGGAGCGGCTGGTAAATCTGGCGTTACTGGGGAAAACAATGGCCCGGTGAGGCCGATGTATGATGAAACGCGCTAATGAAGGTCTTAGCCGCACTCAATAAGTGGCAACGTCGGCAATTCAATTACGGCGATGCCGATTGCTGTCAGTTTGCAGCTTTTATCGTTAATGAGTTGACCGGCAAGGATTATGCGGCAGATTTTAGATACCAATCTGAGCTAGAAGCCGACAATATAATCAATAAATTCAATGGCTTGAAAGGTTTGATTGTGTCGATTCTAGGAGAGCCATCTAATGAGCTAAAAGATGGTGATCCCTGTCTTCTGGCCGTCCCACTATGCGGAGAACTCATGGGCGTTAAATTAGGCTCTCACATTGTCGCACTAACCGAAAAAGGTATGGTTCGTATCAATGAGCGTTATTTAGTCTGCGGTTGGAGCGTGTAGATGGGACAAGTTGTAATCCCATTTTTGGTCAAATTAGCCAATATCGGTGTGGCTGTAGCGAGCACTGTTGGTGCCGGAGCAGCGGTTGCTGGTGCTGGTTTGTATGTGGCCGCCGCTGTTGGGGCTGCCGCAATTATAGGCGGCGCAAGGTTTGCCACATCTCTTATGGCCCCGGATTTAACCAGTGCCATAAATGACAACTCATCTTCCAGACAATCGACAGTCAGAAGCACATTAGAACCACAGAAATTAATCTATGGCGAGGCTTTGGTGTCTGGGCCGATTACGTTTGTAGGTACGGCTGGCGATAAAAATCAAGACCTATATCATCAAATCGCATTGGCCGGGCACGAAGTCCACAGCATTACCGACATCTATTTCGATGACCAGATTATCGCTAACTCCACTATTAACTCTGGGAATGCAGCGGGTGGCGATGTCACGAGCGGCGACTTTGGCCCTATCGACAGCACTACTATCTGTAAGATTAACAAGCACCTAGGGACATCGACCCAAACGGCAGATGCAGACCTAGAAGCAGCGTTTAGTGAATACACTAGCGCCCACAAAGGCAAGGGCATTGCTAATATCGTAACCAAATGGATTCTAAACGATGAGTCCCAATCCGTATGGGATCAGAAACGGCCTAACAACATAAAAGCCCTAGTTAAAGGCAAAAAAGATATCTACGACCCGCGTCTGGATACATCTGTGGGGGCCAATCCTACCAATTCGAGTTATCAGGCATGGACGGACAACCCTGCGCTGTGCATAGCTGATTACTTGACGAGTTCGACCTTCGGGTTAGGTATCGCTGCGGCCAAGATTGATTGGGATGCGATAGTTACTGCGGCGAATGCTTGTGATGCAAGCGTGCCAATCCCCGGCTCTACCACTGAAAAACGTTTCACGTGTAACGGTGTAATTTTTGGCACCGACCAACACCGCCAGAACATCGACAAGATTCTAAGTGCGATGAATGGCAACCTGACTTATACATCGGGTAAATACACGGTCAGAGCGGGCGTGTACGCGGCTCCTAGCGAGTCTTTGGGCGAGGATGACCTGGCGGGGCCTGTAATAGTCAAAACGTCTGTAGAGCGTTCTCAGCGGTTTAACAAGATTACGGGAATGTATGTATCCCCCGATGATAACCACAAGTCGGTAGAATTCCCGCCAGTACAACTGACTGCGGCCTTGCAGCGTGACAACAACGAAACGCTAGTCCGCAACATCAGCTTACCGATGACCAATACCAGCTACATGGCGCAGCGTATTGCAAATAAACTTATTCAGCTAAGTGACCAGCAAAAGGTAATCACGTTCCCAGCTAATTTGTCTGGGTTGCGTGTAGCGGTAGGTGACCGAGTAAATATCACCCTTAGCGACTTAAATTACTCAAACAAGGTATTCCGCTGCGTTGGTTGGTCGTTCTCAGAGTCCAATGCTAACGGCGTTAACTTAACGCTGATCGAGGATGATTCCGGTAGTTACCGTGACCCTGCGGCTATTGAATACTCAACGGTAAGTCCTACTGGGGTTATTACGGCTGGATTCCCCGGCGTACCCGATCCCAGCAACTTAACGGCTACGGCTGGCTTAAAGAACATCGAGCTGAACTGGACTAACCCCACTGAGACTAGCCGATTCAACGAG
>Ga0208666_1000861_pt1 | contig 13934 bp, 15 predicted proteins | sample 5B_taG_FD_184078 | JGI IMG/M metagenome (GOLD analysis project Ga0208666, IMG submission 184078) | Marine viral communities from the Subarctic Pacific Ocean - 5B_ETSP_OMZ_AT15132_CsCl metaG (SPAdes) (version 2) | ecosystem: Environmental > Aquatic > Marine > Oceanic | place: Pacific Ocean...
TGGGAAGCCCACCGTTGTGAAAGGTGAAGACATGCTTTGGCCGTTTTGGGAGCATCCAAGTAGAATTCCTGAAGTAAATGCATTCGATGATGCATGGAGTTTACTTAAAGCAAAAAAGAAGTCTAAGCCTTTTCATGGATATAACCCTAACAAGCATAGTAAGAAAGGTGGACTGAACGCTAAAGGTCGTGCCGCTGCAAAGCGCAAGACTGGTGCCAACCTCAAGCCACCTGTTACAACTAAACCTAGCAAACTCAAACCCGGTAGTAAAAAAGCAAAGCGCCGTAAATCATTCTGTGCCCGTATGACCGGGGTAAAGGGCCCTACCAGTAAGGGCGGTAAACTAACACCAAAAGGCGCAGCACTGAAAAGGTGGAACTGTTGATATGTCACCATTTGAGTCTGCTTGGCTTTTGTTGAAAGATTTCTACATCAGTCACCCTGATAACGACGCTGGTGGATTTCATCAAAGAGCAATGGGAGAAAGTAAATTAATTCAAGGATTAGATGCGGGTACACCGAAGAGTTTGCCGGGTCGTTACAAGAACAGATTTAATAGAGCAAAGGACTCTGATAGAAGAAATAAAGGCTTTACTAGAATACTTAGGGATGGTAAAACTGATTATGCTAGTGATGTTTATGATGAAGATACCGACACCATGGTAGGTCCATACAATCGGCCACAACAATCTCCCGAAGAATTTAGGCTAGGTAGTTCTGTACCAAGGCGACAACCAGTTGATGAGTCTGAAAGGCAACCGGGTGCTACTCAGACCGGAGCATTCACTGGGGTGGGATTGGACTCAAGTTATGATGATAGTGACGAATCTGTTCAGCGTATAGCAGATATACTTGGTCATGAGTTTACTCATGCAGCAATCGATTCTGAAATTGAAGACTTTGTTACTTCAAAATATGGGTCAAGCGAAAAGGTTGCCCCTATTCGTGCTAAGGCACCGGGCGATAACGAGTTGAAAGATATTTGGGATTCTTTGGGCCTTCAAGGTTTGGAACCTACTACTGGCAAAATTCTCAACCAAGCAGAACTAGATGCCGATGAAGAAAGAATAGCAAATAGGAATAAGTTGAGAACCTTTGCTCACGAGTATGGTGCCCACCAAGCAGACCAATCAATTCAACCCGGCGTAAACCAATATTTGGCGGGCCGCAAAGATACTAGAGACATGTATCAAGAAATGATGGAAAATAAGTTTGGGTTTTATCCTACTTTCCAAACGCAACGACAGGTAGCAAATATGTTACCCCCTGCACCTGTATCGAATACATTTACTTCAACGGTTATGCAACCGCAAGTACAGCCTGAGCAACTTATGCAACCTGAGCAGCAACCAACACAATGACTTTGAAGTATGACTCTATAGACTGAGCGTGGCCGACGACGACGTGCCAATACAACCTACCGATTGGTGGGCTAATGTTTTGACAGCAATGACGACTGTCAGTTTTGAAGATTTGACTAAATTAGAAGGAGATGCTGATAAGCATACCTCTTGGACAGATTTGGCACACCTAATGGAGGTTGCCGATCATCACCAGTTCTTGCAACATGCTTATGAGCAGCGCAAACGTGGGATGCTACATGTGGAGTTCGTCATCGATACCGACTGAGGCTGCTTGGGCAGTACTCAAACGGGATGATATGGACTCTCTGCCTCCTGAATTAGAAAGCCAAATGCAATCTTTCTATGAGCAAATTCCTGATGAGCAGCGGGAAAAGATAGAGCAACTGGGCCAAGCAGTAGAAACGATGGACCCGGAAACTAAGCATAAGGTAAAAACTATGCTCCTACAAACTGTCATGCATAACGCTGACAAAATGCCTGAGATACTACAAGATGCTGACCCGTCGGGTCTTTTCGGACTTCAAGAAACTGAGCCGGGTACGTTTAAAGTTGACAGCGGTCCTGTAAAAAAAGCGTTCTTTATCCCATTAGTAATCGCTGCAGTGTTTGCTGCTGATGGAATAAATCAAAGCCAAGGGGCCAAAGCCAGTGTTGTTGGTAATGGCTTGTTGCATACTGGTGCAGCATTAGGTCTAAATGACCCTCCAAAGACTAGTGCATTTGAATATGATAGCGCCGCTGTGTTCCAAGATCCTTTCCTTGGTGTTGAGTTAGGTCGTGCTAAAAACCCTTCTTGGTGGCAAAGAGCAGGGGCCGCAACACTCGGTGCTGCACAGGGTCTATCGTTCGGTGCAGTTACTGCTAAACCTTTGAGGGCCGCTATTTCTTCCAAACGCTCTACTATGGCAGCAGGTAAGGCTGGTAAAGTCGGCGATAAAATATCTGCTATACCCGAAGGTCGTAAAGGCGCTAAAGGTTTTTATGACAAACAAAGTAAAAAGTACCTCACCGATAAACAAACTCGTTTACAAGGCAAGTCAAAGAAACTTGGAGATAAAGCAGCCAAGCCAGCAAGTCAAAGTTTAGCCACTGCCCGTAGACTTGGACAGGCGACACTTGGTGACCCAAGAGCCAAGCCTGCACTTGGTGCTCTTTTAGCAGGTGCACTTCAGTCGGGTAACACACCTAACATCTCAGGTTCAGCCAGTGCAACTCCTTCAGCAGGAGGTGGCGGCACTGGTGTCGGTGGAGTAGGTAACCGACAGTCTGCTGGCTTGGCTGACCAAGATATCTTTTCAGGTAAGTTGGAACAACAAAGAGTAAAACAAGGTGGCGGTGGCTACGGAACCGGAACAAACAAAGGTGATAATATGAATATTGGAGAACAAATTTTGAAAGAAGTAGACATGCGAATACACAAAGCACATTGCGGCACTACGCACAAAGCGGATTGTCCAACATGTGGTAAAGGGAATTGCAAGTGTAAAGACAGCACCAAGAAGGGTAGTAAGAAACCTGCCCACGGTATGATAATTGTGCTCGGTGCACAAGGTTCAGGTCCCGGTGCTTCAAAAGATGGCAAGCGAGTAAAAAAGAAGTGAAAAGATAATTTTGCTATCACAGAATCATTTATGTGATACTATTATTTCCCCACAAGAGAGAGGGACACTTTATGTTAAGCACTTCCGCACCTTTACCTGAACACGACCAAAGTGAAATACGACTGATGGGATTAATCCTAATGCAGTCAATGTCTATCGGATTAGCAGTCGGTATATTCAATGCCGAACTATGGATAGACTTGGACGATCCGTCTGTAAATGGAGTAACTTATGCAATGGCAGCGTTTGCTGTACAAGGCCTCGCTTACTATCTTTTCAAGATGTTCTTCCAACAGAGTATGGATGAAAAGGCTAGACTTGCTACTATGGAAAGAGAGCGCCGAAATAGATATCGTTCAATGGAAGTCAACTTTGATAGTCGTCGACAGGATATGGAAATGCGTATGCAAGAAGCACAACTTGAAGCCGAACTCAAATGGATGGAAGACAATCCCGGTAAGACTCCTCCTTGGGTACAACAGAGGATGACACAACCTCCTTCAAACTATTCGGACTTCGTACCTAATACCTCTATAGAAGAGAAAGCACCAATCAACTTGGGCTTAGACTTTAATGATGGTAAGGCAAAGAGAGTACGTGGCACTGATGGCAAGTTCAAAAAGAAGGAGTGATTCTTCTTGGGCCGCATCTTCAAAACACCCTCTGACGATGCTGTAGAGGAAACTTTGAGGAGTATGCATATTGCTAATACAGTAGACGTTGCTTATGAAAGAGGAATGGGTTGGATAAAGGTAGTTATATTTTCTACTACTACTGCATTTGTCGTTAGTGCTTTTGAATTTTATACTGATTGGAATCTTTGGGAATCTAGCGGTAATTGGCTTAAAAATAAATTAGCAGAGTGGTCTAATGCTATTTTCGACTAGGTGATACTATGTCAGCAATGGGCGGCTCTGCACTTGTAGGAGGCATGGTATTTGCTCGTGAACTGTATCATTATTGGATTCCTAGAAAGGTAGGTGTATACGGTCCTCCGATGACCGGTAAAACAACTCTCGATCGATATATGACTACGCCGGGAGAAATGGAAGATATACCTTTAGATGAAAGGACTAAGCATTTTAGAGTACCGGGCTTTAATAGATTTTTATTACCACGCCCTACACGTAAGCGTGTTAGTTGGAAAGGCGACAAGCGTGTTGTTTATTCTGCAGATCTTGGCGGAGATGAAAGGTTTTGGAATCTGTGGATAGACGATATGGTTAATCGTAATGTTGAGGCTGTTATATTTATGTTCGACCACAGGGCCAGTAAGGGAGGGGACGCTGCACTACAAGCGGTTGGCGGCTTCAAATACTTAGTAGATGCCATATTGCATCGCCAATATCGTTACCGTAATCTTCGCTCGTGGCTTAGAGGTAAGAGATATTGTCCTAAAGTTATTATGTTGGTAGCAAATAAAGCAGACCAGTGGTGGGACGATAGTGCAAACGTCCTTTGGCAGCAACAAAGGCTAGGCGAACACAAAATGTTCGACCCATTTAGAGAAGATTTAGTAAGACTCCAAAAGGCAGGAGTACCTACACGTAGAGGTATGATGGCTACAAAGATTGGTTGGAATGTAGAGAATACATTAATAGATGTACTGACGATGTAAGGTGAATAGATATGGTAATGAATTTTGGTTTTGGTGGCTCAGGTAGAGTCCCAAGAAGTGACGTAAACTTAGCAAATATGAGTGATGCACATTTGATGGCATTGGGCCAACAGGGTAATGCAAGTCATGAGCAGTTGCTTGAAATGCAGGCTGCTCAGCAAGCGATGGCCGATGCTGCTACTAAACAAAACATCGAAGTGCCTAAAGTTAACTTTTATCCTAGTAGGCACCCTGACCCAAGAAAGGCAAGGAAACAAGATATCAAGCAGGCAAGAAAACTACTTACTCCTACAAAGCGAGGACTTTTCAATCCTCTTCGTTGGATATGGGGTCGCAAGTACCGTTACAATAGACAAAGCAATCTATGTGTAGTTGACGGTTGTAATTGTGAAGAGTTAATCAAGTACGATAATCTCTATGCAAAGATATGTGATGAAGAAACTGGTAAGAGTTTGTGGGACTTGTATTGGAGAAATCCTGTAACTCAGACTCCTGAGCCCTTTGTGGCTAGAGAGCAAGTCACTAACGGAAGAAAAATGAAAGGTACTTATTGTCCTGAGCATCTTCACCTCTACCATCTCTTATGCAAATGGGAGTCAGAGTCTGACAAAGACCATAGTAAAACAAAAATGGGCATGAAAGAAATGGTAAAGAAAGGAGTTAGCACCATCGCTGTGCCTATATCGATTATCAAAAAGAAAGACAATACTCCTGAAATGTTGAAAAAATATGAGCCGTTTTTCGTCGAATTAGAAAAAGATTCTAAGTCCCAACCCGGTATCAGTCTTTTACATTATAAGAATCCTGAAACAGGAATCAATGATGTCACTATGATTGTTTTCGATCTTAGACTCTTTCAGCAAGAGATACTAGCACAGCAACCGACACTGGCTGATGCGATAACAAATCTTGGAATTATGCAGGTACAGGCTTCGGACAATGGAGTTATGAACTCAGAGGTAGTGGGACCAGCAGAGCAGATGCAACTACCACAACAGTAGGTGAGATAAAATGGGACTATTTGGAAACAATAATACGCAGCAAAACGGCGCACTATCTTTAGGAGTTAGTGGACAGACGAACACTCAGTCTAACTTTGCTAACCCTTTTGCTTCTCAACAACAGCAGGCGGGGTTTATGCATAACCCAGCGGCACAGGGTTTCATGGGTGGTATGGGAATGAACCAACAGCAAATGGGAATGATGGGACAACCTATGGCTCCTCCAAGCGAAGCGGAGATACAACTTGCCTTGATGAAGACATTAGCGCCTATGGATAGATTCATTGGTAGTGGACAAATGGCTACTATGCTTCAGTTACTCAATGACCTTGTGAGTTTTTCAGTTTTAGAAATCTTAAAGGGTGCAACATTTGTTATTAATGAGGATGATGGCACAATGAAAATGGACATAGCATCTCTTCCAAGTAACCTTCAGACTATGAGTGCGGAGAATGTCACTGGTCAGTTTAATTCTTTACAGATGGCGAGTCAACAAAATATTCAGCAAGCAGAAATGCAACAGCAGCAAATTGCAGCACTTGCCCAACAAAGTATGATGGGTGGCGCTTTGAATGCCGCTATGCAAGATGAAGGGTTCATGAATAAAGCAGGCGGTGCAGCCGGTAATTTCATGGGTAAAATGATGGGGATGAGATAAGATGATACCAAGAGAAGGACCAATGATAGGATTTGCAAGTAGTACTATGGCTATATTTGCACCAAAGAAAAGCGTAATTGTTGACATGGTAATGGTACAGTTGTTATCTGTAATTGTCACGCTAGGATTGATTATGTTAACAGGGTCTAGTAGTTTAGATAGTGACACCATGGCGTATTTAGTCGCCGGACTCTTCGGTGCTTTCTTCATGCTCGGTAGTGTCTATTCCCGTATCTCTAGCGTCTAGTGAGTCATTATGCCTACCCCATTTCTTTAATGGGCATTCACTCGATCTTAACGACACTTTGACTTTCATTTGACAGCCGCATTCAGTACATCGGTTACTGGTGTGTTGCCAACTTGGGCATACCATACAGATGTCCATTCTTAATTGTTTGACATCATCAGGTACAAACCTTCTCAAGAATATATCCCTACTTGCCCTAGTTAGGCTTTTTGCAGTGTCTATAGACACAGGTACGCCCATGATTCTAGGGGTTGCACGAGGCAATCTCATGTTTATTCCGTCAACCTCATTCTACAAAACCATTATCCATAGTGTATGCTTGGCACTCTGTATGGGAGGCGAGCGCCAAACTAAGAGATCGTGTCCTTTGTGCCAACATGAAGAACGTGATAGACTTGAAAGCGGACTCGCCGACGGCTCTATAGAACCTAGAATTTTAGACAAAGATATGGGTTGGAGAACTAACACAACAGAACGTCATGTAAGAAATCACATGGGTAGTTATAGTGACTCTGCTAACCATACATGTGTGGTTTGTACTAGCGACAATCGTAGAGCATACGAAGTTGCATACTTTGAAGACGAAACTACTACTGAAGAAATTGCAGCCGAATTAGATTGTAGCGAAGAGTTGGTCTACAAACACATGAAAAATCATTTCCAACCTCTTGTAAAAAGAAGTGCCACTGCAATCGTAGCGGTGAAAGTAGGAGAAGAAGTAGAAGTTCTTAGAAACAATGTGCAGAACTTGAATGGTAAGTTGGCACAGTACATGGAGGAAACTAGTATTCACGATGATGGAGTTGTATCAGATATGGTAAAACTACACAAGGAAGTCAGAGAGACATTGAAAGACTTAACGAAATATCAAGAGGCATGGGCAGAGCCAAACAAGGCAGTCGCTAACAACACAATCAATATCCTGAAAGTTGAGTTAGGTAAAGAAAGCCCTGAAACTTGGAAAAGAGTCAAGGAAAAGTTATTATCTCAGGCTGATGGCGAACTAGACGAGAATATACTGGATGTGATTTGAAATGCCGAGCGGAAATTATGGTATGTCAACTGGGTCAGACACCCGAATGTATGCTCCTCGTTCTGAATCAGACAACATGTATGGGGCTAATTCTGAAGATGACGACAGTTATCGACACGGTATTGGCGATCCTGAATCGATGGAAAAGCGCAGAGATAAACTTGAGGCTGACAAAGAAAGTGCAAAGAAAGTCAAAGACTTACCACATCTTAGATTAGAAACTGTTGAGCCTAAACCTGACCTACCTCCGGGTATGGAGGAAGAGGGTGAAGAACTTGGAATGGACAATCAGTTTGAAGAAGGTCAGCAATTTGCTGCAATGACAGGTATGGTCGGACAGGGGGGACCTGATGTAAGTCAATCGGTAGGTGCACAAGTCAACCAACCGTTCGGTCAGCAGACTATTGCTAATATCGCTACTGGAGAGCCAATGGCAGATGCTTGGTCTAGTCTTTTGAAGGAACACAAGCCTTGGCATCAGCCGCAAATGGAAACCACGCCATACGGTAGAAGCAAGGCCGATAAGATTACTGACATCAGAAGCAAGGTTGTCGCAAGTAAATTAGGTCACCCTGCAGATAAAGGTGGACTTAACGAGTCTCCACTTTCTCTACACAGAGGTCACAGGCAGACTACCCAACCTATCAGTGCGTTTCCTGAAAAGTATCAGCAATCACTTGGCAGGCAAGCAAGTCGCAGACTAATGGGTGGTATAGAAATGCCAAAAGGTATGCAACAAAGACCACTACATAGCGAAAGGCCCAAGCCTGTTGGTAAACCAACACCTCCAAAAATTCCAAAAGAACCTAGGGAACCAAGCATGAAGTTGGCATCTACAGACTTTTTAGCAAAGAAAAAAGACATAGATTTGACTTTACCAAGAGGTAAAGAAATGGTTTTGAAAGCAGAAGACAAAGATTACGATAGGGGACTACTAGTGACACTTCTGAAGAATGGCGGTTATGACATGGCCTATTGGTACGACAAACATGAACCATATCCAATCGAAGTACTAGTTGACGGCAAATCAATCAAGAAAGATGCCAAGAAAGTCACTATGAAATTTCATCCTGAGTTAGATAAAAAAGAAAAGAAAGATACTAAAGAAGTTCGTAAGACGTTAGAAACTGTTCGCAAAAAGATGGACTACATGCGATTTAATCAGTTGCGTAGGTTACTTCGCAGACTCAAAAATAAAGTCGACGATCGTAGACTCAAGATGGCAGACCCCGGAGCCGTGGGTGAAGCAGGTCCCGGCAACGGTGAGATGAGTACTAATCCACAAGGTGCTACTGAAAGTATTCAGGCTGATGAAGCGCAGCATGGAAGCAGAAGCGATGGTGCCGGTGGCTCCGGTAGAACATTCGGTAGAAAGGGTTCAGGAAGGATTGCTTGATGTTCAAAACGACTCCGCGTTCTGTATTGATGGGTGGCAACCTAATCCGTAAGAGCGCAACGAGAGTCTATATCGATGAAGACGGCAACATCCAACACTTCGATGATACAATCCTAGATGAGCATATAGATGCTTATGGTCATACAGATTCTCACACAGGTGAAGAATCGAGAGTTGACAGGGCACCTTTCGGTCGCCAAGAGGACGGTAACTCTCACATGATTGATGCTATGCTTGAGCACATGCTAAGGCTAGCAGCAAAAAATGGATTTGATGCAGACCAAATGATTACAGATAACGAAGGCAGAAGTTCTACAGTAAGAGATGCTGCAATAAGAGGCATTAATGCTATGATTTGGAATCACAACAAAGATAGAGAAAATGACAGGGCAAATCATCTACCGCATTTTGGCGACCCTTCTTGGCGAAAACTAGTAGCGGGTAATTGGTTTGGTGAAAAAAAGGGTCGGGTTTTGAACCATGCAGCAGAAAATGCTGGCTCAAGAAAAATTTTCAATAGTGTAACAGGTCAAGAAGAAGATACCCCTCACATGATAACAGTCACTCTAAAGAAAGACAAAGTTCGCCACAAATATGCTGACTCAGGCCAATATATCGATGCTGGTTACAATCCAATACACGACTATGTCGAAAGGGGACTCCATACAATCGACCAAGTATACAAACAAGGTCTAGGTCTTGGTCCTAACGAAATAGGTCCGTTTCACGATCCGGGTGCAATTTTTATGCAAGACTTTACTCAGCCCGGTGTAAAACCATCTGCTATGACTCGTGGTAGAGTCCATGGGATCCGAACTAACGATTTTGATGATTTGTTACAAACTAATAGACTTGGAAAAGAATATGCAGATAGAGCAGAAATGTATGGGGGTACACCTTATTTACCTACAGAAGCCAACGTCCCAGTACATAACGTAACACATGGCGGTGTACACTATCCGATAGAATTCCATGTTCCTGAAGCAAAAACCGGAGCAGGTGCAGTAGGTACTCGTAAATTTAACAGAGGTAATGAAATGAGGCAGTTTTTGCAATCTGTTGTTGAAGCGGGTGGTAACGATTCTTTAATCGCTAGGCAAATTTTGCGAGAAGATGCAACTCCTCCTACCAAAGAAGAAAGGAAAAAGCATGTCCCACTTATATCAAAGTTATCTCATTCTCCAGCAATGACTCATTTCTTTGGCGGCGGCGGTTCAAAAGCATCCAAAAAAGGCCAGTCGGGATATCAATTCAAAGAAACACCGAGTGGTAGAAAAATCAGTACGCTTAGTCGAATTGCTGACGAATTGAACGTAGATAGGGCTATGATTAATCAAGTCCACGATGGCATTAAAGTAGACCTTTCAGGTCACACTGTAGGCAAAGCATCTCCAAAGGTAATAAGAAGTATACATGCATTACATGCTGCTCTTACCAATCAAAAGGCTGCACAAGGTTCACAAAACCCTGCAGCAGAAGCAGCAGAGGAAATAAGAAAGCACGGCTCTGACCAATATAGTGCTGAACAGTTGAGACTAGCCGACATGTCTTCACAGATTGCAGACATGTATGCAAGGAGTAGAGGTTTAGAAAACCCTATACAGGGTGCTACACAAGCGCCGGATTACGATACTTCAAGACTTTACAACACAGTGACCCCTGCTTCAGGTGCACTGGTAGGCTATCAAAGGCAGGAACCAACCGATATACAAACCTCGTTTGATACATACATTCCCGACATAAGTCAAATTCAAAAGTCGTTTGAAACTTTGCAGATAACTTCAGCCATAAAAAATCAAGAAGTTATGAAGCATGTTAAGAAAGGCTATTCACTCAATTCTTACAATGATATTATATCGTTCGCCACATCTGTAGGTTTGACTAGTCAAGATGTGCAGGGTATAGTTTCAACTAAGGGAGATTGGGACGTTGTAGCCAAGCAATGGGGCGTTCCTTCAACAATAGTCAAAGCAACTAAAGTAACATTTGGCGGTGTCTGAAATGGGTAAAGTATTCGTGAAAAGTCCTGTCGAATCTCCTAACGATTTGTTAGCAAAACAGACTGCAGTTGCAGCACCATCGAGGTCACAAAGGTTACGAAGAGCCATAGGTGACGAGTTCAGAGATTTCGGAAGAAGGGCTGGACCAGCAGTAGGCGAGTATCTTGCTACTCGTGATGTTGCTGGTGGAGGTAGAGAACTTGCTAGAAGCGTGGGTAAATTTGCTAACAACGAAATACAAAACTTTGGGCAGTTGATGGCAGCAGGAATTAACCCAATCGTTGCTTTGTTAGGTAGAGCACCACAGACTCCTGAAGAAGAAGAACGTGCTAGAATGATGGTTAGAGAAATGGTTGCTCAACAAAGGCAAGAAGAATTAGCACCTGAAAAAGAAGAAGCAGCACTTAGGCAATTTGATACAATGGGCATGAAAGCAACAGATGTAAAGAACCTCTACCCATTCATGAGCGCAGAAGAAGCACTAAGGCAAGAAAGAATGGCTAGAGGTACAGTGGCTAGACGTGAAAGGGTGGCTGCACTGAGGGATGAGCCTGCAACTACCCAAGCACAAGAAAAGGAAGAGAAACAGACTATCGTAGATACTAGTGATGCCGTTAGAAGAGACCCTGTAGTTGATAAAAAAATAAAGAACTTTAGAGAAAATAGATTATTTGACGAATTCATGGCGAGACAAGGGGGTTATCCTGAAGGCATGCTTGATGAAGAAGAGGAACCGAACCAAACGCCTACGGGCTTAGGAGGCACAGATATTCCAGTTCCTCCTTCTATCAATCAACTCAAAGAAAACATGGGAGAGATACCTGATTTAACTTCCGACCAAGGTGTAGTAGGTCAAGAGCGACAGCATGCAGAATTGGAAAAGGTAGCAGCGAACATGGATCATGAACCTGAATCAACCAACTTAGCACTTGAAGAGCAAAAGAACATACCATCGCTTAATAATGCAACGCCATTAAAGGCTCCTCCGCCTTTGCTACAGCCACCAACTCCTGCGCTTTTGAACCTGCCACCTGAAAATGCTGGTCCGTTTTCTCTTCCTCCTCCCTCTAAGGGAATGAAAGAAGAAGATTACAATTGGGGTAGACCACCTGTTTTGTGAGGGATAACAAATGACCAACAAAGAAGAATTCATCAAGGAAATGGACTTAGAGATGTCCAAAAAGTCCTTTGAATACTTCTTTACTGAGATATTAGAGTTCGACTTTTCAGACCATCACAAACTTTGGCTACAAGGTGTTAACGAAAGTAAGCGATATTGTGTCAAAGCGAGTCGTGACCACGGTAAATCTGTCTTTTTTATGTCATATGCACTGTGGTTAGCGGCTTTCAAACCCAATACACACATTATGATATTCAGTCACAGCCTAGAACAGACTCTTGAACACATGAGATTCATCAGGAATTTGATAGAAACTAAAGAAATTCTAAAGGATTTGAAGCCAAAAGGTCGTCCTTGGAATAAATCATACTTTGAATTCACCAATAAAAGCCGACTTATGGCTAAATCGGTTGGTGGTGCTACTCGTGGTTTCCACCCAAACGTCGTATTATGTGACGATATTCTGTGGGGTACTACCGCTACAGAGTTACAAAGGGCTGCAGATTGGTTTTATACTGTACTTTTGCCGGTTCTTCACCACACTGGAAGGCTAATGATGGTCGGTACACCCTTCAGTTACAACGATTTATACGCTGAATTAGAGCAAAAAGACGCATTTAGGGTAGAAACATACCCCGCAATTAAGGATAATGGTGACCCATTATGGCCTAATAGGTGGCCTTTAGAGGCTCTAAAGATGCGAGAATCGTCTATGCCAGCCATAAAATTCGCCCGTGAATACCTTTGTGAGCCTATTCACGACATGTCAAGCATGTTCCCAATGGAACTTCTTGAGAAAGCAAGGGACGAAGACCTAGTATTGTTGGATAGAGCGGAGTCAGAATACGATGAAAACGGAGATGCGGTTGGTATATTTGGTCAACACTTCGTCGGTTGGGATCCAGCAATAGCATCTGACAGTAATGCTGACTATACTGCTATGGTTACGCTTAGAACACCACCTGATAGTGAAGAAAAGCAGATTGTAAACTTCCTAAATGAGAAAGGATTAGGCTCTGCTGCTCAAAAAAAGCAGGTAATTATGCTCAATCATAGGTTTCAACCGGACTTAATTGAGTTAGAAGGTAACAATTTCCAGCGTATGTTTGAAGCAGAACTTAAAGAAATGCGTGAAGACATACCAATCAAGACATTTATGACTACTCGACAACGTAAAGAAAGCATGTTCATGTCATTATTGATGGCGTTTGAGCAAGGTAAAGTCAAGACTCCTTGGGGTAATGAGCGTAGCAAAGAGTTTACCCGTAAATTAGAAACCCAACTTACTAGATTTGGTATGACCAAGAAGGGTCGTTTGGAGTCTGTAGGCTCTCACGATGACTTGGCTATGGCTTTGGCTCTTGCTAATTGGGCTACTAAGGAGTTCAAAGGTAGTATTGTTATGCTCGATGACTATCTTGGTGGTTTCGATGAGTGGTTAGGTGACAAGCCAGTAAGTGCTAACAAAGGTTGGTTCGTAGCCTAAGTATAATATGGGTGAGACAAAGGGGTAAGATACTATGTGGGGTTCTTTGGGGGTAGGAAATCATACATCTATTATTGATATGGGTGACGATTTGCAGACCATCATAGCATCCACTTTGATAGAGCACCCTTTAATTAAATCAGAACCAAGGCGGGCAATCACTATTGCTAAGGATGCACTTACATTGGATAGAGATGTTGACTTTGTAAGGCCTTCATTTCCTAAAACCGGTGAAGGTTGGTTTGAATCACAGTTAGGTAAGACTGCTGAACAGTTGATTGGTGACCTGCGTAAAGCGGATGACTTACATGAGGTTAGTGACCTAATCAAGTCAATAGAGCAAGTACACCTTCAAGAAACAAAGGCGACTTTAGATTCAATGGAATGGGCAGACAACCATCATAATACTA
>Ga0208666_1000865_pt1 | contig 13851 bp, 8 predicted proteins | sample 5B_taG_FD_184078 | JGI IMG/M metagenome (GOLD analysis project Ga0208666, IMG submission 184078) | Marine viral communities from the Subarctic Pacific Ocean - 5B_ETSP_OMZ_AT15132_CsCl metaG (SPAdes) (version 2) | ecosystem: Environmental > Aquatic > Marine > Oceanic | place: Pacific Ocean...
CTAGTGTCTATATGAAGAATATCATTATCATGAACTGCGACAATATCATCGTTACCTTTTTTAATGTAAACAGCACCGTCAGCGGTATTAATCGCTATTTCACCGAGTGCTAAATCTGAAGTACCAGGTATATTACCTGCTGATGCTGATCTTTTTAATTGTATTGTCTGTGCCATATTTATGGTATTCCTTTTCTATGCCTATATAGGCGGAGAGTGGAACTTTAGAAAGTTCCACCATCAAGTACGTCTGCCCATCTTGCATTTCCTGATGTATCCATAGATAATAGATAACTAAATGCTGTTGCTGAGCCTGACGGTTTTACGTGTCTTGTATATCCTGCATTACCAGCTGCACCGAGTAGTATATCACCGACTGCAGTTGCAGTTATTCCTTTAATTCTAAGTGCGTCAGTATTGACTTCTAAAGTAACGTTATCATCATTTACATTCAGAGTATTGCCAGATTTGCTTAGTGCGTCACCTGCAACAACTTGTCCTGCACCTGAGAATTGTGTATATGTTAAATCAGTAGTATCTAAAGTAATAGTATCATTTGTTGTAAGTACAAATCCATTATCAGCATTTGTAGTACCTTCTGTAACAAATACAAACATACCTGCTGTAACTTCTGATGAAGTATTTGCATCTGTTGATCTTGCTGGATTACCGCCAGAAGCAACTGCTACATATATACCATTCTTTGAAGCATCTGTTTGGTTTTTAAGAAGTACTCTATCTCCTGCTACAAGAGTTACACCATCAATAGCGTCTCCTGCTTCTAGGCCTGATGAACCATCTGTTAGAGATACATTTGCTGTTGAAGCTAATCTTACTGAATCTTTTACATCAAGTGATTGTTTTATTGCATCAACATATGCTTTTGTAGCTGCGTCTTGTGCGCCTGATGGATCAGTAACGTTTACTATTCTTGAACTATTTACATCAACTGTACCTGCTCCATTTGGATTTAGTGAAATGTCACCATTTGAATTTGTGCTACTAATTTCATTACCATTTACTCTTACGTTATCTACGTCTAATTGAGTAACTCCTGCGATTGCAGTAGTAGTTGAACCAAGTGTTAAAGTGCTTGAACCTAAAGTAATATTCTTTGCAGTAACTGCACCACTTGAAACTGTAAAGTTTCCAGCTGCAAAAGAAGCCACACCTTTGTTTGAAGTGCTTGCTTCCTCTGCTGCAATTGTAATTGTGTCGTCTGATACAGTTGTATCGATACCTTCTCCACCTGTAAAGGTTAAAGTACCGCCAGTACTAAATGTATCATTACTGCCTGAGTCTGCTGATAGTGTGAAACTTGATGTTACAGTAGCAAATTCTAAGTCTCCGTTTGAGTCTTTTCTTAGGAATTGACCTGTTGAACCTGCGCCATTTACTGGGAAGGCAAAGCCATCAAGATGAACTCTACCTGCACCATCTGGTGTAATATTGATATCACCATCTGTGTTTGTTGATGAAATAGTACCGCCATCTAGTTTTAAGTGATCAACAAAAGCTGCACTAAATTTATAAGAAGAAGTACCTAGGGCTAACCCTGCACTTGCTGTTGGTCTTAAAGTATTAGCAGTTAATTTTAACTCTCCTGAACCTGCTATTACAAAATCAATTTGATCATCTGTATCTGATTTAATTTTTGTATCACCATCAGCATCAAGTATTAATTGGTTTCCATTTAAGTCTAGTGCTTTTCCTACTATAATTTTTTCTGCACTATTTGTAGAATCAAATGTTAAGTAAGTATGATCGGCTGTTGCTATTGTTAAACTAGTTCCACTATTATCTACTATTTTAAATTCAACTGCCGCTGCAGAGTAGTCAATTGATCCTGTTGCTGAAGTTATTGTAATGTTGCCTGAACCAGAGGAAATTGTATTTCCATTAAGTTGTAAGTTATCTACAAGAAGATTATCTATCTTGCTGTTTGCGTCTACTATAAGTGCTGAACTTGCTGTTAGTGTACCAGCTGTGTGGTCGAGCATATTTACATATACTTCTCCACCAATTGTTGTTACTGCCGCTGATTGCGGGTGTCCTATAAATAACTTATCGCTAGAACTAGAGTAAGCTAATTCACCAGCGGAAAGTGACCCAGGAGCGCTTGTAGTATTACTTCGTTTGATTTTAAAGGTCTGTGCCATAATTTTATCCTATTGACGTCTAGAAGCTCCCTGCGTCTAGTATGTCCATTGTACCAGTTCCTTGTGCAAGTGGTACGAATTCTAATGTTCCCGGAGACGTTTCTCTGTACACTTTTAACTGATTATCATCAGTGTCGTAAAAGAAATCTCCTTCTTCTAAGTTTGTTGTGCCTGCTGTAGGCGCTTCTGTTCCTTTGAAATGTTGATCTGCTAATTTTTGTAATGCGACTTCAACATTTCCTGTTCCTTGTAATGTTCCTGTCATTGTTCCTAGTGAGACAGAAGTAGCTTGTACTGCTCCAAAACTCGGTATTGAGCTGGAAAGTGTAATTGTTGTTACATCACTCGTAGCTGTTACTGCTGTATTGTTCGGTGTAACTGTTATTGCATCTGTTGGTTCTATTGGTGTTATTGTAATCGTTGTTCCTACTAAACTCATTATCTTGTTACATTTGGAGTTACTCTTGCTACACCTTGTAACAATCGTGTTTTTACTCCGCCGCCAGAGGTAGTCTCTAAATCATAGTAGTACTTTCCCGGTGAAAGTCCTGCTGTTGTGCTGTTAGTCATCTCTAATTTTAATTGTCCATTTGCTCTATCTGTGAAAGTAATACTAAAATCTGCTGATTTAGTACTCGATGTAGGAGTCGGACGCAATTGTGCCGCAGCGGTAAAACCTGTTAGGTTCACTGCACTTCCATTATTTTTCAAATCAAGTTGAACAGAGAAGTCTGCTCCTTGATCTATTACGATGTCATATATACCTGCTGTCATAAAATTCTCCTATTATTGTTACCATTATACTAAAAATTAGACCCTTTGTCAAGGTTTATTTTTCGAAGGTAAACTTATTTATTCTTTTTGAGTTCGTCAATCTCCCCTTTTAATTCTTTTACTGCTTCTATAAGTAGGGCTGTTAACTTCTGGTAGTTTACTGCCTTGTATCCGGTATCTCTCTCCGATACTATTTCTGGTAAAACTTTTTCGATCTCTTGAGCAATGACTCCGATATCTTTTCCTTGATGAGGCGCTTCTTTTTTATCTTTCCATTCAAAATGATACCCACTAATCTGTGATACTTTATTGAGTGCACTATCGATTTTTACAATGTTTTTCTTTAGTCTTTTATCTGATGATGAAAAAGCGATTACATCTCCTGTTGCTGTCACACTTCCTGAAACACTTATACCTGTACTAGTAAAAGTACAATAATCTGGAGCACCCCCTTGGGCAGTTCCTCCGATTATAACAGTTCCAACACCAGAAGTTCCTTGAGCACGAATATCTGTTACACCTGCATTGTGTCGAATATTACATCTGGTTGAAGGACTATCACTATCTACAATTGCTAACTGTGGACTAAGACCTTGACCTGTAGTAGTAATGCTCCCACTAGAAATAGTTCCGATGTTCTGCAAATTTCTAGCACTTGTAATGACTTGTGTTGAACCAATATCTAGACCGCCTCCAAGAATATTAAAGTCACCACTACTACCAAATGTATAATATTTGTAAGCTCCACTTGAACCCGTTCTTATAGTAAATGTATTAGTTGAACTTTCATATAAAAGAATATCAGAATCATCACCTATAGATACTCCATGTAGTCTACTATTTACAGAAGTTGCAGTAATAGTACTACAAGATAAACTAGCAATATTTGTTAAGTTTTTAGAAGTATCTATAATCTCAGTACCATCTATCTTTAATGCTGTTGTACCTGTTCTTGGATCAATATCTAAAAGACTTTTTATAGTAGAACCTGTATGAATATTTAAAGATAAGGCATCAACTATTGTTGTTTGATTTACTTGACTTCCTGTTTGAATTAGTCCAAAAGTCATAGTTGCACCCGGTGCAGAACCATTTAGCCCAAAACCATTTCGTCTATCAGTCATGGTCATTTTCATTTCGCCAACTTCTATTTCATTTGTTAAATTAGCTCCACTATTATCATTTGTGAACTCAATAAGATTAGTAGTAAAAGATACTCTTCCCATTTCATCATTTTGACCATTATTTGCTGATCCTGGTATAGTAACACCTGCTTTTCTTTGAGAGAAAAGTCTTAAATCGGGAAAATTAGTTGTTGATATTGCACCATCTGCTTTAAAAGAATTAAATGTCTGAGCCTTTAGAGTATGTTTATTAAATAAAGCTGTACCTTCATCACCAGTAGTATTATTAAGTAATCCTGCTATTGGTTCATCACCAATTATCTCTTCTGTTGTAAACCTTTCAATAGAGTATGTACTACCACTTCTCGATACTTTAGATATTACTGCATCTTTAATACTATCAATAATTAATCCATGTTTAAAGATACTTGTTCCTGAATATGCTCTAGTTACTGCTCTTGCTATAAATAATTTCGTATTGCTTTCAATATTTGTAATTTTTGCAATAAATCGTGTTGTTCCTGCTGCTCCAATAATTATATTATCTCCTGGAGAGTAGTCCGAAGTAAATGTTGTACTAGAACCTGTTACTTCTGTATCACCATCAGCAATTGTAACTGTTCCTGTTGCAGATGTTATATCATTGTTTGATTGTCCTAATCGAGCAAAGAATTGATAGTTTTCTTTTATTCCTCTTGGAGATTCTGCTGTTGTATCTTCAACTTTTATAATTGCTTTTAAAGGATCACTAGTATCACTGTGATCTATTAATAAAAATCCTGTTTGACCATCTGATAGAGCATTAAAAGTTTCTATATTTTCATCTGCACTTGTTCCATATGTTTTTCTTTGGTCAAAAGCAGGAGGTAAGAAAGTATAACCATCTGCTCTACCTATTGTAACAATCCCTGTTGTAGAATCAATTCTTTGTCCTTTACTTATACTACCACCATAAGCAATTGGAGTAGAGTTCTTAGTTCCTACTGAGTTTTGTGTTGTTCTCTCTTTTGAAGGATCAAAATTAATTGTTCTATGAACAAAGTCAGAAACATATCCTGCACTATTAACTAATCTAATAGATACTCTTGATCTACCAGAAGTCAGTCCTTTTATTGTAAAAGAGTTTGTTTTTCCATCTACTAAAATAGTTTCTGTTACATCAGTTTGCCCAGTACTACTATTTTGATCTCCTACGTTATGTTTAATTTCATATTGATTAACAAATTCATACATAGTATTACCAACTATTGGGTGTGACCAAGAGACTAGTAAATCATAATCTCCTACACTACTTGGTTCATTACTTTGTTTGAATCCTTTTCCGCCTACTCGTTTAGGCATTAAAGAAATATTTTGTGGAGCAGGTACTTGATCTGCTTTTTTAGGTGGAAGCATTATTGCTGGTATATCAGGAATTACATACCCTCTGTCGACTAAATCATATTTTTCTGAATTATAAGGTGCTGCACTAATATCAAAACTTTTATCTTCTTGTTCATCTATGGCAACTACCATGTACTCTTCTGAGCTTCCATCAGTTTCGCTTCCATCGGCTAGTTCTGTTGTTATTGCCCAAATTACTTCTGAATTTGGTGCTGAACTAAATGCGCTTGAAACTGTAATATTTCCGCTACCTGAGCCTCCGCTTATTTGTTTTGTTTCTACTCTTGAATTTTCTGACCATTGTAGTAAAACAGCATTTCCAGAATCATCATAAACAGTGCTTGCTTTAACTTCTGTATCTATTGCTGCACCACTCTCATCAGTAAGAACTAAATCTCCTGCTACATAATCTACACTATTAATAGTTGCTTTTGGCTGAGCTAGAAGCGCTCCGCTACTTGGATAAATTAAGTGTAAAAATGAGTTTCCAGAACCCGATAAAGTTACACTTCTATCTAGAACTACTTGAGTAGTAGAAGTTCCTGTTTTTATTCTACCACTAAATTGTACATTATGTCTATCTGCATCTTGTACTTTAATTATATCTCCTGGATTTAAGAATCCGGCATTAATACTTGTTTTAAATGAAATAACTTCACTATCTAAAGTTTCAGTAAATAGATTCCATTTACCTAGTCTGTGTGCTTGACCTTGTGATGTACAACCAAAAGCTCTTATATCTTTATTTATTATTCTTTGTGTCTCTGCTATATTATCATAGTCATCTACGATTTCTACTTCTTGTTTATATGAATTATTTGGATCATTCCATGTTACTCTTACTTGATTTATTCTTTTTCTTGTTGAAGAACTTTGATATCTAAATTGACCACCAAGTACATTAGATTTACCAAAAGTATAAATTGCTCCTGCTTGTCTATTTGAATTCAGAGAAACTTGACCATTCTGCCAAATAAGTATTCCTCTAAATACACTCATGAGGTCGTTTATTAGTTTTAATGCTTCTTGTTGTTGGCTAATATAGGCATTACAAGTAAATCGAGGTTCTGTTCCGCCTTTTCCATCAGGAACTAATTCATCACAATATTTTGCTATTTGGAATAATTTATATTTATCTATTTGTGTTAAATCAAACTCTGGATCAATATAAGAACCTAATCCATATCTTTTATTTGTTAGTAAGTCTAATAAAATCCATACAGGATTATTAGTGTAAACTGTATCATAATTTACATGATCTGGATCAGTAAAAGTTTTGTGGTCTCCTCTAAAATTACCGTCCCAATCTTGATCAGAACCTGCATCTGCACCTGAACTTACGTTTCTTTGATATGATGCTACAGTTCTTCTAACTCCTTCTGTATCTAATTCATCTTTTGGAAAATAATTAGTAGGAACTTTTACCTTCATTCCTCTTAACTCATATGATCTTGTTGGAATTGATTGAAAATCTTCTGCTCCTATAAGAAGCTGAGAATATGCAGTATAAGGATAATTTAATTTATCCTCTACAATTTGTTCAATTGATTGTAAGAATGATGCATTTTGATGTTGATTGCCATCTTTAAAGAAGTTTACTGCGTCTAATCTTTCTATTTTTATACTGTAACTATCAAAAGGTTGAAATTTCTCAGTATCGAAACTAAGTATATAAACAAAAGGAGTAGAGCTATTTCTTCTTACATAACCAGATTTATCTCCTTCATCTAAGAAACCACTTCTATCAAATTTTCTGCCAGATGTACTTCCACCTGTTCCTGAAGCTCCAACATCATCAATAATTCCACCTAAATCACCTTTTGGCCCAAAGACAACAACATCAGTAAAACTAGTACCACCATCTCTTGAATATGAAAAAGTTACTCTAAATTCTGCTCTTGAACCTTTTTGTTCTCCTGATTCAGTGTCCATTGCATATAATGAATCAAATCCAATATTTATTCTTATTTGATCTATTTCTTCAGCATTTGTTACGTTTAAATTAGTATGAGATTTATTAAAAGCATTTGCACTTCCTTCAGTCATAGTACCTGTATTGGAACTACCGGTATTACTAAAAGAGAATCCTCCTGAACCATTAACAGGATATCCTGATCCACTTCCACCTGTTCCTGGAGTTACTTGATTTAACGCTTCTTTAGAACCATCATAAGTAATTGCAGCACTTCCAATACCTACAGGTGTTTCTCTGTAAGCTTGAGTTCTTTCTCCTGTTGTAAATCCCCACTCAAAAGTTTTAAAATTAAATGGAGTATCTTCTGTTGTTCGAGGAGCAGTAGAACCTGATAGTATTGATCTGACATTTGCAACATCTCTTAAAGTATAAGTATTACCTGTATTTGTTACAGTTGCTTGACTACTGCTAGAATAAGTTGCTTTTAAAACTGCGTCCATTGTTGCAGTTACATCTGTTACACTTGTTGATGCTATTTCTTGAATTTGTGCTTTCTTTGTATTATGCACTCTTATAATACTCGCAATAAGTTCTCCACCATTTACACCTGCACCTGGTATTCTAATATATCTAGTTAGAGGTAAAGTGTTAGTAGAATTACTACTATCAAAATCTCGTATATCAGCTGTTACAAAAGTATCAGAACTACTACCTTTAATAGTAATCATATTACTTCCAGCAACAGTGCTAATAGAACTTGTAAATATTTTTCCAGCAGATTCTATACTTAAGTATCTTTCTGTTTCTCCACTTTGAAAATATTCAAAAAGATTCCCAGCACTTTCATTATCTACTAAAGTTAAAGATGAAGCCGTGAATGTAGTATCATTACTTCGAGTTTGTAAATATTTTTTAGCATTTGCAGAATCTGGATTAACTGCTGGAACGCCATTTAGATATATGCTACGAGCATCTCCTTCTACTAATCCTTCAATTGGACCTTCTGATATCATGTCAAAGATGACTGCACTTTGTTTATGAGTACCTACAGCTCTTTGATCACCTAAATTTGTGCCTGCTTGTTGACCTGCACCTCTTCCACTATTATTATTTAATTGATTTCTTTTCTCTGTCATTAGAATCTCTCATATGTTCCTTCGCCTGGATCAGTTGGTACATAGCCTTGACCACCACCACCAGCATTACCATTTAGTACAAACTGGTCAGAAGTTTTATTTGTAAATCCAAAGTTTCCTACTACTCCGCCAACTTCAAGCTGTCCGTATAGAATAGGAACAGGTGCTCCTGCTTTTACTGTAGTAGCAGGTCCATTGAATATTACAGATTCTTCTGTTGAAGACTCTTTTGAAGCCATTTCAGCCAATCCTTTCTGTGCTAAATTTACCCCTACTGTAATAAATAATTTTGAAAATGCTTGTGTCCATATTGTAGATTCAGTTCCCATAACTGTTTCTCCAGTTGCTCCTCCATCACCCATCATAAATCCAACAATTGCTAGTAATGTTCCAAAAAATGCTGTTCTTCTTCCTTTTTTAGACCCTGCGGGTACAGGAGTAATAATTAAATCTTCTTTTCCTAAAGATAGCATTGCTTCATTTTCTGGAATTAAGTCTTCTCCTCTATGTAAAGTATAATTTACTCCATTGTTTATTGAGTTTCGTAAATATTGTAATAATTTGCCATCTCTTTGACAGTCTATACCTGCAATAGCTTCTGCTGGAGTATTACATACGAGTTGCCAGTGAGATTTTCCTACTACATCTCCTAATTCTCCTTTTAAATAAATATTTCTTAACATGGTTCTATTATACTATATTCCTTTTCTGGATATGATACAATTAAAAATGGAATCTTAGTTGCATTGCAATTATTTATATCATATTGACTAGGTTTTGAATCTTCCTCGTAGTGACTATGGACTACGTATAAAATTTTTCTTTGAAGTTGTAAAAGTGCGAAAACTTTGTCGTCCATTTTAAAACTATCTTTATCTGTGGATATATTTTTCATTTTTATATACTGATTATCGTCTACGATTAATCCACAACATTCTCTTGGAGCTTCTTCAGCTGCATGTTTAAAAACTTGATTAACTAAATCCTTTAGCACCTGGAAACCCTCCGAATGGTATTACCACATTTGTTAGTGGCTCTGCTGTTGCTGTACTACTAGCACTTCCTGTTGTAATAGGTACTGCTCCAAATCGTTTTTTACAGCCTGTTAAACTTTTACTACAGACATCTCCTCTTTCCCAGTATTCACCATGAGCAGGTTTTATATTTCTACTTGGTTTTTTCGCTTTCCAAATTAAAGTTTTTTGAAAAGTTGGTGAAGTATTTACATCATCAGTATGAATTACATAACTATTAAATAAATCATTCTCTGCAAATGTATGGTAGTCTGTATTTGTTGCCCATAAAGTATATGGTATAACTCTTGCAACTTTTAAGTTTGAATCAGAAGGCACTCCTAATTGTGCTCCTGTCTGTCCTGTACCTGCATTTAATTTTACTTGCCAAAACTCTAAAGGTGAGTTACTTGTTGTTGTTCCATCAGGATTTAATCGAGTTAGTGCTGTTGCGTGAGTACTTTTTAAATACTCATTTGGATCAATTCCTGTAAGACCATTACTATATGTAGTCGCTGTAATTGGATTACTAGCATTTCCTGTAGGTACTATATAATGATCATCTTGATTTACATAAAAAGTATATTCTTTTCGAGTAACTCCATCTGCTTCAAATCCGCCATTTGGTGATTTAAACTTTCCTTCCAAATGCCAACTACAACCACTTTGTGCCTTTTTATATGTTTGACTTGCTTCATCTAAATGAGGACCAGCTCCTTGATATATCCAAGGACATCTATTTGCTATAACATTTCTTTTTGGTAATGTAACTCCTTGTAAATCAAAAGGAGATGCCAGTTCAAATTTAACAGATACCTTTGTTCTTTCTGTCATTCTATCAATATAAAATACTTCTCTTGGATATTCAATGGGAGGACTTGCATCGCCACTTTCTCCATATAAGTATTTTTTTAACGTTGTTCGTCTTATTAGTTTTAAACCTAATAATTTAGTATAATCTAAATCTCCTACTGCACTTGATAAAGTATTTTCTACATTTGCAATAGTTAGTGTCGGTCTTGTTGCTGCACCCTGTATTTTCTTTTCAAAACCTGCTGCAGTAATTGGAATCTGAGTATATGTTCGAATAGTACCATTTGCTAGATAGTCTCTAAATTGTAAAGCAGTAGTATTATCTTGAAAACTTGAAAAGTAAGCAAATACTCCTGTGCTATATTCAAGTTCAAATAGTTCTACTAGCTCTGAGCCAGGCTCTAACTTCTGTAAATCTTTTATTAATATCTGTTCGCTCATGCCTCATAAACTCTTTTGACTGTTGCAGTAAGACTATAGAAATTATCATAATCCCATGTTTGTTGCCATTCACTGCAAACTACTTTATATACTTCTGTACCTCCAGAATTTGTATCGTCTACAACTAATTCAAATTTTGATACTCCGCCTAATCCTTCAAAAAACGTAACTAAATCATCTATCTGTGCTTTTGGTCTAGTTACAAAACTAATTGAAAATTCTTGTACCAAAGTATTTATTCCATCTGCAAGTCTTTGTTGATAACCGTCTCCAAAGTCTGCTAAAATAACTGAAGGAGTTTGCTTCATAGTCATGCCTTTGTCTACAGCTACAGCTGCAGAAAAACCTGATATATTTGCTCCTCCATTTTGTCTAATTCCTGACATTATATACTACTTAATTGTCCTCCGGGTCTCTGTTGTTTCTCTATCTCTTTAACAACTGCTGCTGATATTGCTTGTCCAAGTGAGAATCCATCATCTGCTGATGTTGTTTCAACTTTACCTGAACCCATATCTACATTTACATTTACATTATTTGTACCTGATGATCCTTTTAGATTTACAGGTATTGATCTATTGTCTGGTAGTGGTACAACCGCTTCGTGTTGTTTTCCTTCTCCAACTAAATAAGTAGGTTGTTTAGCTATGCCGCCTCTTTGATATCCCATGATACCGCCTTTTGCAAGTCCAAAGAATGAACCAAATGCTCCGCCAAAGTCTCCCCCAAATAGTTTTCCAAAAGCTCCTTGGCCAAATTCATCTGATCCAAATAGTCTTTGTAATAAATTCCCCGTTGCTCCAGTTGAATTTCCTACTCCAGTAGTTACTATTCCGTTTGCTATATGTTTCATTATATCTGGTGCGAGCCCTGTAACTCCACCCGAGAGCTTAAACTCACTATCAACTAGTCCAACTTCTTTTTGCACTACTCCTTCATCTCCAAATAAAAATTTAAGAGGATCAAATCCACTAAACAAACCTTTTTTTGAAGAACCACTCATTCCTGCAAATGTAGGCATATCTTTACCTGTTATAGCTGCTTCTATAACTTGACCATGGTAGTCAGCTGCTGCAACCATTGCTGTTTGAATTCTATCAGCAGGACTTACTTCATTAGAGAATAAGTCCATAAATGTTTTTGCCATATCTTTTGCTAGTACATTTGTTAAAGCATCTGCTATTGTTTTACCGAATTTTACTGTTCTTCCTTCTGCTGGTCTTTCTCCTTTTATCATGCTACTAAATACTTCTGTTAGTCCGCCTTCTGCAGCATTTCTAAATGCAGTTGCAAGTTGATGTTGTAAAGTTAATTGTTCTGCAAGTAAATCTCTTTGAATTAAAAATGCTCTAATTTTTTCTTTTTCTGCTTCTAATTGTAGCTCTGTAAGTGGAAATCCACTCTCCGCTTGCATATTAATATTATCTAAAATTTCTTGTATTTTTAAATTTAACTCTGCTCTTTTTGCTATATTATCATTCTCTTTCTTTTGTAACTTAGTTGCATTTTGATTTGCTAATAATTGTGCACTTTTTAATTGACTTGCGGTATTGAGTCTTTGTAGTTCCATTTTAAAAATTTCTTCTGCACGTTCTGCTGTTGCAGTTTCTAGTTCTAACAGTGCTTGTTTTAAATCTTTTCTTCCATCTAAAATTTCATTTACTTTTTCTTCTCCTAATACCATCATTAAAAGATTTTTAGTATTTTTATCAAAAAGATCTTCTCGTGTTTTACCTTCCATATTTAATAAATCAATAGACTCTTTCTGTTGTTTTAAAGTAGCTGAAATTTCTGTTATACTTCTTGTAACAGCCGCAAATGGAGTAGCATTTTGTCTCATTTTTGCTAAAGTATCTGACATTGATTTTCCTGCACTATTCATGCCAACAAGTGCTGTTGAAAATAATGCAGCTTGCTTAACGCTTTCAGGTAATCCATTCATTCCTAAATCTCGTATTACGTCTTTTAACTTTTCAAAGGTTTGTGCTGCTAGTTCAGGTTGCTCTTTTTGGTTTTCCAGATCAGTGAGTAGAGTAGAAATACTTGTACTTAACTCTTGAACATCGGTAAGTGCTTGACCACTTAGTCTTGAACTTAAATTACCTAATTGATTAACAGTGCCTTGAGCTATAGCTAGATCGTTTGCTCTTAGTGTTCTACTTCCTATTTTCATTGCTGAATGTGTTGTACCTGAACCTGGTAATGGATTATAACTAAATCCTCCTTCATCTCTTACCATATTATCCTCAAGACTCGCACTTATTCCTTTGTCTATATCTTTAAAACTAAAATTTGAGATAAAATTAGATATTTGTGCTGCTCGTTGTAATTCACTATTTCTTTCTTTTAAGGCTCTATTTAATTCGTTCAATAGTTTACCTTGAGTTTCTAGTCGTTTATTTACGTTTTCTTGAGTTTTTTCAAATTCTAATTGTTCCTCGGATTTAAACATATTTGCTACCGCCTTTCCTACACCAACTAAACTTAATATTAAACCACCAAATCCTATAATGCTAAATAATCCTGTCATTGCTCTTAAAGCCGCAGCACTAGTAAATTGTATTGTACCCATAACTTTTCCGTGCTCTAATTGATATGTTAATAATTCAACTTTTGCTTTAGTATATAATCTTTGGAAAGCATTACCTTGATTTTTTGTAGAAAGTAAAGTCTGAATCTCTAAAATTTTCATAGACTGAACGGCTTCAAATCTTGTTAGATTATTAAATTGAACAACTTTACTATTAGTTGAAGCAAGTGATCGCTGAATAGTTTTAATATTCATCATATTAAAGTTTCCACTTTCAAATTGTTTGCCTAGTTTGCCTGTGTAAAATTTTCCTACATTTCTTTGTGCACCTAAAGCTGTTTCTCCCATATCTAATTGAGGAGCTTGAGGTGTCATTGCTCTTAGTAGTCCAGTACCAAATAAAGCACCTATACCACCCAAAGCTGCAGGATTATTGGAAAAAGCTTTTGCCATAAATTCAGCAACACCTGCTAAAGTATCTTTTATACTATTTAATACATCATCAAAAGATTTTGCCAATTTTGTAAATGCATTAACTTCAATTCCTAAGTCTCTAAATTTACT
>Ga0208666_1000867_pt1 | contig 13827 bp, 18 predicted proteins | sample 5B_taG_FD_184078 | JGI IMG/M metagenome (GOLD analysis project Ga0208666, IMG submission 184078) | Marine viral communities from the Subarctic Pacific Ocean - 5B_ETSP_OMZ_AT15132_CsCl metaG (SPAdes) (version 2) | ecosystem: Environmental > Aquatic > Marine > Oceanic | place: Pacific Ocean...
CACCCATATCTGTCCATCTTTGACAGAAACCAAAATCTTCTCCAAAATAACGTTTAGTTTTAGGATCATGAATAGTATCAAATAGATTCCACATATTATGTTTTTTCTCTTCCTTACCATTAATATAGGTAGGTTGAAATATTTCTAATTCAGGGTAGTGTTTTATCATTTTTTCCAACACTTCTCTTTTAATTAACATACATCCTGTAGGAGCATGAGTTACTTCTATCACTCCTTTTTCGCTATGTATGTTATTAGCATCTTCTACTTTTAATGGGTAAGTATAACCAGCTTTTGCCAAATCTTTTGCAGAGGTAATAGCGTCTTCTTTAGTTTGTAATCTTCTCCATATCTTATCCCAATCTAACATCTTCATAGGATAAGGACACGCAATAACATCTTTGTCTTCATCTAACATTTTAAATATAGTAGATGATTGAAAGTCTATATCGGAATCTATAAATAATAAATGTGTGTAACCGTCTTCGTGGTTTAAAGTTTCAGCCACACACAAATTTCTACCTTGAGTAACTAAAGAGGATTTCATCAAAGTAAAGCTAACTTGTATTTTTCTCTGCATACAATCTTGTTGAAATTTTAAAACTGATTGAGTGTAGTGCATTGAAGTATCACTATGACACGGGGTACACACCATAATTTTATGTGGTGAATAAGAACCTATATTTATTTCTGTGACTTTTGTATCGTCTTCATTAAACCAAATGGGTTCATTGTTTTGGCCCGGGGCCTTATCACTTTTTTGCATTTATAGCTCCTTGTAAAAATCTTGTCCAAGCTGATCCTATTTTACTCCAGTTGTAATATATATTAGCGTAGTGAGATTGTGATTCTATGTGATTATGTATTTGCGGTTCATGTAGTGTGTTAGCAGCAGCTTCAATACCATAACCAAATTTACTAGCTAATCTTTTATAATTGTCATCAAAAGGAATATACATTGGAAACTCCGCACCTGTTTCAAAGATAGCTCCTAAGTTTGTTGTAATACAATACAAACCTCCAGCCATAGCTTCTAATAAAGATATGCAAAAAGTCTCTTCAAAGATACTAGGATACACATACATATTATATTTATGCATATTGTCTGTAATATAATTATTAGGTCTATAACCTAAATAATTTACATTAGGTAATTTTTTTGCTTGTTCATAAAGTTCTGTATAGTTATGATCATTTTTTTCGTAAAAACTTTTACCATAAACTTCTGTGGATGAATAAACATCTAAAGTAATTAATGGATTCTTAACTAATTGCATAGCACCTAACAACACACTCAGTCCTCTCCAAGGTGTATTTTGATGTATAATTCTAATAGGCTGACCTTTTTCATATGGTTTAGCTTTTTGTATTTGTTCAATACCATTTTTAATTACCACACATTTTTCCAATGGTAATCCAAACATCATTCTAAATTTTTCAAAATTCCAATGTGAATTAAATACATACCAATCATATTGTTTGTGATTGTTTTTATCTTTAAACCATGGATGTAAATTAGGTTGGTCCCAAGAATTTTTTTGCCAAAGTATATTTACCTTATTAGGATCAATTGGTACTTTACCTGGAACACTTGTACAGATTTGTACTTGGTCTAATAATTTTTTGTCTACGTATTTTTCTAAATAACTAAATTGTAATTCAGTTCCACCTTTAGGTGTTTGATTTCTTATTATCATTTTGTTTATTCATCACTTTCTGCATTAGGTCTAATCCTTTAGGAGAAACCTGAACTGTAACATCTTGTACAATATCGGGTCCTTCTACTTTCTCTTTAAACACTTCGTCTGTTTTAGTATTACGCCACGTGGTTATTGTAGTGCAATCTATTTTTATTAAATTATCCGTTTTCATTCTCTCTGTTTATTAAAGCATAACTTATTAGGCCTTGTATTTTATTACTGCCTGTAGCTGCTTGCACAGTTATAGCATCACCTGCTTCTAAATTCAAGCCCTCAGGTGAGGCATTTATTTGTGATTTAGCTGCTACGTCATCTCTAAAAAATTCATATTCAGTATTAGAATTTGATGAGTCAACAAAATTCATATTTACTAAGATAGCTGATGATGCATCATTGTTTGCACAATATATACTTTTAACTATAATTGATCCATCAACAGGGCAGGTAAGCACTGTTGCTTTAGCTGTATCAACTTGTTTAAAACCTTGATTTTTATAAAATATACTCATGATAAAAAATAATTAAATGCATCTTGTTCATTTTTCAAGTCTTGTTGAAAAGAAAAATTAAGTTGTTGTTTCATAGTATTTAAAGATTCAAGTATTTGTCTTTGGTTTTCTACTTCATACTCTGGTTTAGGTTCAGGTATATAGTTACTTATCTTTGCCATAACATCTAAGCTAACTCACCTGTAGATCTAGTTCCATATGTTTCAATTGCTTTATCTATTTGTTCTTGTTCAAATGGAGTTAAAAGATCATAATCTTTGTCATATAGTTGGTTGCCAACTGCATTTTGAGAATAGTTGCCGGCAAACATATATTTTGGTTCGTTAGGTGTTGGTAAAATATTAGCCCCTGGATCATCAGGAGTTCCATAAGGTGATACAAAACCTTGATCTGAAGTTCCATAAGGAGAACCAAAACCAAAGGCTGCATTGGAATCCATTATACCTCTATCTGCAGTTCCAAACTCATTCGTTAAAGCTGTATTAAATTGTGGAGATTGTCCAAACTCATTTATTAAACTAGTATTAAATTGTGGAGATTGTCCAAACTCATTTATTAAACTAGTATTAAATTGTGGAGATTGTCCAAACTCATTATTAATATTAGGTTGAGATGTTACTCCCATCCCTGGAAAAGAATTTATATTAGGTTGTGCTAACTCTTTTATAGTCGTAGCTAAGTCGTTATCTTGTATAGTTGTATTTAAGTTGTTTCTTAAATTACTACCTCTCGCACTATCTACATCTCTCGCAGTGCTAGGCAGGTAACCTTGAGCCAATAATTCATCTATCTTAGCCTGTTGACCTGGAGTAAAATCCACAGTTTTTTTAGTAAAGTTACCAAAACCAATTTGATTAAAACCTCTATCTTTTGCAGCAAATAATTTATCTAATCTATTTTGTTGTCTTTTATCATACATTGCTTTTTCAAATTGTTCTGTACTCATAGGAGTACCATCAGGATTAGTTCTTCCAAGTTTGTCCCCTATAAATTTCATTCCTTTTTTAGAAAAAGCTAAACCAAGACCTGGGATACCCATAGCAAATCCAAGTAGAGACGCTAGTAATCGTCCTATTCCTTCACCTCCTCTTTGAAATGGATTTGGTTTTACATCAGGTGCTTTCTCTGCTGCTGATTGTCTAGCAAGTCTGTTTAATTCTATTCTTCTATTATCTCTATCTGCTTGATCTTGACCTTCTTTTTGTCTTCTGTCTACAGTTTTATTAGCTCTTGACGCAGTGTTAGTTCCCATCTGTCTATCAAAACTTTTTGAAAAAGAAGTAGTAGAAGCATCTGCTCCTCCACCTTGAAAATTTTTTCTACTAGTTATTCTTTTATCTATCATTATCTTCTGCCGTCTGGTTGCGCATCAACTCTAAGTGTACCATATCTCCATGACTCACCTACAGCGTCATTTGAAATTTTAAGAGATACTAATCTACCCCTTGCTCTAGTATCTACTTTATCAGTAGAGTTTGTAATTGTAAAGGGTCCAAGTGGTGAACTAACCGCTGTATCATCAGGGTAAGAACTTACAAATAATGTAACTGTAGCGTCTCCTCGTAAATATTTAAAATCGGGTATAAATCTCTTGACTGACATAAAGAACTCTCCATCTCCTCTATAATCAACGACTCCTGTTGCCTGACCCAATGCGCTTTTACGAGAGGTAATATCATAGTCTCCCGATTGAATAAATGCATCAATAGAAGTTCTACCTGAACTGTTTACTTGGTCATCGCCTACTTCATGAGCATAATATATAGAAGCTCCGTACTTGTTAGTTATACCAGATATTGCAGAGAATGCCGGAGTTGCACTATCATCATAATCTGTGGCATAAGGCACTTGAAAGACACCTTGATCTTGATAAGTTGTTCTATCTAATGATGAAGTTGTAAATACATTTTCAGAATAGTTATAAGTAACACATCTATCAATTTGAGTTGACCCTGCTTTAGGATAAAACCAATTTATTTCTGTATATAAAGAATTAGGCGCAGAATAAATAACGTCTGCCGCATCATAATTTAATCCTAAATTATCTCCATCAGTTGAGTATACAAAATCTTCTACGAGACATGGTAAAGATTTAACTGTACCATCATATACAAAAAAACCACCTTCACCTGACATCCACCACACAGCCCCATTTGCATATGACATTGCGTGTTGACCAATACATCCACAGTTAGTACCTACTTGTCTAACAGAGAAAGTAAATGGTGGACCGACAAATTGAATTACATACGCAGCTAAATCAGTTGTTACAAAAATATAATCTTTACCTTGTATGGCTGCTCTAATCTCATTACCTGTATCTAATCTGAATGTACCAGCAGTGTTGGTTGCTGTAGGTGCATATGTATTTAAATCTTCTTGATTAGAAAATCTTACAAACATAGGATCTTGTGTTGATGTGTCACCTATAGTTGTTTCTGTACCTAAATGAAATAAGTGTCTATCTCTATCTGATACAATAGAAATTCTTGTAGCTGTTGGATTGTTTGTTGTGTTAAAATTACTTGTAGACTGTGAAGCTCTTACAGCTCTTGGACTAGATGCTCCAGCATCCCAAGTAAATGTTTTACCATTAAATATAGTTGCAACTAATACTTCACCAAAGTTATCAAGACTCCAGTTTCCTGGTGCCAGAACCACATTACTTGTAGATCGTTCAGTACCCCAAGTAGAATCACTCCATAAATAAGTTCCCCAACCATAACCAACTGTTTGAGTTGTTGGTCCAATTATAATATAGGGATTAATTGTAGCTCCCCCTGTTCCAGACGAAGCACCAGCCACAGCTGCAATAGGAGTTTGAATAGTAAAAGTATTAGCAGTAGGCACACTTAATATCTCAAATGCACCTTCAGTGAAAGTAGTTGAACTTGTAAATCCATTAGGAGTTACAACACCTGTAAATGTAATATATCTTCCTACAGATAAATTATGTGAGGTTTTATTTACTGTAACAATATTAGAGCCTTCAACAGTGTCAAACGTTGCTCCAGTAATTGCTGTATCTAAAGGAGTAATATCATAAAGTGCTTCTCCGTAATATAAAAACAAACCTTGAGAAGTTCCTATAGCTGTATATTTTTCACCTTTAAAACTACTAAAAGCAAGTTGGCTTCTAGCAGCACCTGGTAAAGTTTCATTAGCAACGGTAAGTTGTTCCCAACCACCTATTTTTTCAGGTAAACCATATCTAAATCTTACAAAGTCTCCATCTACCCATTCACTTTCAGCACCTGATTCAGTAGCTTGTTTATTAAATCCTGGTTTAAAATTGAGTTTCTGTAACATAACCTAATATTATATAGGGTTTTTATTATTTTGGTAGTATTATATTCCAATCTAGCTTGGATATCAAATCCTCTAGTCGAACTTTTTTTAAATTATTGTCCTTTAAATACTGAATTAATTCTTCCATATCAACAATAATCCATTGATCTTTAATATCAAAAACCATTTTATCGGCCTTAGAATTAAAAAATCCTCCTTTAGTGTTATTTTTTAAAGGTCTTAGATCAAATTTTAATAACTGATTTGATTTATCTTTTATAATACCTTCTATATCCCAACATTCTTTTTTTCTTTGTATGGGAGTAGCAATATTAACCTGACTTAAGTTACGTTGAAATTTATTATACATCTAGTTCCATTAGTAGGTTGCTCTGCAGTATGCCATAGGGAACCATCAAAAGTAATCATTCTTCCTTGTTTAGGAGTAATTCTTTTCCATTCTTTTTTATTTTTAAAAATAACAGTATCCCCATCAGAATCTTTTACATAATAAATATATACTTGATGTGGTTTTTCGACATCTATGTGTGGAGGATCTTGTTTATTTTTAAGTAACTTTGGATTTAATGGTAATTGCACAAACATTCTAGCACAATCTACATTACCTTTTATAATATCTTTAAAAATATTTAATACTTCTGCTTGTTTTGTTTGGATCTTATCGTCCAATATAAAATTATGATTAAAAGCAGGACAATAATCTTTACTACTTTTATCAGTAATATTATTCATATACCATACTGGCATCGCAGATGAGAGTAATATATTTTTTAACCACTCTTGTTTTTCTTTCGAAAGAGCTCGCTCTATAACTTTCATAAAAAGTTTAAAATTTATTTAATTATTCTTCAGTCCAAGTCAGAGTTTCAGGATTCCAAATAAAAAGATTAGTAGGAGTTGAGCTATCCATACCTTTCCATCTTAAATTATCTTCGTCCCACATAATTCCGTATGGAAGTTCAACACCACTTACTGTGTAAGTTTCAACAGTTGGGAATGGAACTGGTGCATCCCACGTATCGTCGTCTTGTAAAGTCCATGATGCATAAGGTTGCGCTGGAATAAATTTATCTCCTTCATAATCATAAATGTCTGAAGGCGCAGCAAACTTTCCTCTTAAACCATTTTTAAAAGTTTGTCTCCAAGTACCACCTTTAAACCAATTAGTTACCCATGTTTCTCCATCGGCATGTTTAGGGTTATCAACTAAAGGTCCGTCTGCAGTTGGTATATCATTTCCAACAACAACAGTGTTTTGAACTTCCCAGTGTTGACCACCTTGATCAAAAGGTTTGTTTTTTAATTTAATTTGTGCGAAATATTGTGCCATAATTACTCCTTTATATAACAGATTGCTGGACCCTGTCAAGTCTAGTTCTCGGGGTTGATTTTACTTTAAGTTTATTAATAAAAAACACCATGGTTAACCTGTCTTCACCAGGTTTAGTCCATAGGTTATCTGCGGCATGCCATTGGCTTCCGTCAAATGCTGCTAATGTATTATATACATTTTTAAAAGTATGTGTTTTTACAAATTGATTTCTTAAGTAGTTATACTTTTGAGTATAAATTTTTTCATTGTACTTACCACGTAAATAAAGATCTTCTTTAATTTTAATACAGGTTTTATTTCTTACAGGTTCTTTTTTTAAAGTATAAAGACTTGTACCTGACTCAGGTAAACTATTTTTATTTAAATAAATTATACCTCCTAAAGCTCCAGCGTCTCTATGTATCCAACCTTTATTTCTTATGTCATCTTTTGATTTAGAAAAAGCTTTTGATTTGTGAAAAAAAATATAGGTATTAGAAAATTCCAAACCTCTCATGTCTTCATAATATAAAGATAGTATTGACAAAATAGTTTTGTTAAAGAGTTCTTTATCTATATTGTAAAGATTATCTGATCTTACTCCTGGCCATGAACCATCTGTTTTGTTTATATTAGTTTTGTAATCTAGTTTTTTTGAATACTTTACTAGTTCGTCAGGATCACTAAAAAAATTATTTACACTAGTTATTGGGAAAAAATTCATCTTTGTCCTTTTTATATTCTGAAGGTAAACCTACCATAGGTCTTGTATCAAATTTTTTTGTTGATGAAATTTCATTATAATGAAGAAATACTTGATTTGAATTATTTCCTGTAAACTCTTCTCTATAGTGCTCCATCTTATCTCCGTTATATATTAACAAATCCCCTGCTTTCAAATTTATTTTTACCCCTGCCTGTGCTACCCTACCTGAAACATCTAGGTATATTGGCCATTCGTCACCACCTAAATGTAAAGTTGCTGATATAGTACACTCTTCTCTGTCAGTATGTCTTGCTAAAACATCTCCGTTTTTATAACGCCTAGCATATGAATATTGTTCGACTAAATCAAAACCAGATTTCTCCTCAATCTTGTCTTTCAATACAACTAGTAAAGTTTCATAAGCAGGATCTCCATAAACTGAATACGTATTAGGTATTTGTCCGTCATTCATACAACCCCAACTATCATCGTACGGAGATAAAAATCTAGTTTTTTGTAAATAATCAAAAGCCTGTTTTCTTATTTCCATGTAATTATAAAGAAAATTACACAGCTCTTTATCAATTGCTTTTTTAATAACTAAAAAATTATTTTTTTTAAAACTCATTTTTAATCTTCATTAATTTTTTTAAAATCTTTAGTAAACCAAGTGGCTAATATACCTCTTTGTCCTTTTATTATTTCTGTAACACCATGTAAATTATCACTTTTAAAAATTAATGTAAAGCCCTTTTTAGGTATGTAACTTTTTTTGCCTACAAAAGTATTACCTCCCTCAAAGTCATTATTTAAATATGTAACAGCGCTAATATATCTATGCTTTAAATAATCTAATCTATTATCGATATGCGCTTCCATACTTTTGCCTTTGTTCCAAAGAACTAAATCTGCAAAAGCAGGGTAGATTATTTCTTTATATTTTAAAGAAACCATTATACTTAATTTTAAAGTATAGTTTTGTATTAATTTATTTATCTCTCTGTCTTTTATATCATCTAAAATTATATTATTATTTTCAAACCAAGGTCTTATGTTACCTTTTAAAAAAGTACCACTAGTATTATTTTTTAAATAATTATAAATTAAATCACAATCTTTATCTGGTATTAATCTAATTAAACTCATGTCTTACTCTTGTGAGCCATTCTTTGTGGGTTATAAAATTTTTAGTATTTTTGTATTTAATACGACTTCGTTGTTTCAATTGAGCTGCGAGCATATTATATTGTTTCTTTATATTTTTTACATCAATTAATCCTAAGCCATGCATGACAACAATATAGTGAGGATCCCTAAATAATAAGTATTGAGTATCATTAAAATCTTCTCTTATAGGTAATCTTGTTTTAAATAAATCTAGCCTATCTTTTAAAGAATCAGGAAATGTTTGTTCTCTCCAAAATTTTTCTTTTCTATTAGTAATATAATGCATAGAAATAAAGTCTCTTATATTTAACATTATTTTTTCTATAGTTTCGTTATATCTATCTATTGTCTTTTGATTATAGTTTGAAAGATAATGACTTAATAAATACGCAGACTGTATACTTGTACCTATAGAACTTGCTTCAAGAGGTTCTACAAAGTTAGCACTCAAACCTACAGCAAAACAATTTTTTATCCATGATTTATCAAGATAGCCGGGTGTAAATTTAATTTGTTTTCTAACTTCTATTTTATGTTTGAGTTTTTTTTCAACTTCTTCTTGAGCTTGAGTTTCATTTATTATGTTGGAATCATATATGTATCCATTACCGTGTCTGCCCCAAACAGGAATATTGAACATCCAACCAGATGACATAGCTGTAGCAGTAGTGTAAGGGTTATAGTTATTCAAATCTTTTGTAGGAAAAACAATGGCTGAATTAACTTTTAAATATTTGCTAAAATCTATCCATCTGTTTTTAAAATTACTAATTAAAACTCTCCTAAATCCTGTGCAGTCTATGTAAAAATCACTTTTATATTTTTTGTTTCCTTTAATAAAATCAATTCCGTCTTTATTAAGTTTCACTTGTTTAATGGTATCTTCTTCAATAGTAATACCTCTTTCCATACATTTCTTTTGAAGGTATTCATTTAATTTAAAAGTGTCAAAATGGAATTGGTTTACTGGTGTTTTATCTTCTGGATTTATTTTTTTTGATAAATAATCTTTGCCAAATACACCATTGTTTACAACATAATCAAAATAGCCTAAATGCTCTTGTCCAAATTTTTTATCAAAATGCACTGTATGTAAATAATCTTTTTTACTCCAACCTTTAAAATAAATTCCAGATTTTAAAGTACAATTACATTCTCTTATAACTTCATTATAGTCTAAACCACACCAACCCATAAAATCTATCCAATGCTCTGTACTTCCTTCACCAACACCGATGATGTCTATATCTTTTGACTTTATAATTTTTATATTAATATTTTCTTGATACTTTGATTCTAAAATTAAAGCTGTAACTAAACCTGCAGTTCCTGCACCTACTATAGTTATTTTCATTTTTAGCCCTTGTAATAATTAAAGTTTATAACAACTCTAAAAGGATCACCAGTTTTATGAGTTACTGCTTTATGGTAAGTTGTAGAGTCAAAAGTAACCATTCTATTTTCTTTGGCTTTTATTTTTTTCTCATTGTTTATTTTAAAAATAGTTGCACCTCTATCAGTTAGATAAAATAATGATGTTGTTGCATGTTTTATTTTGCCGGTATCAATATGAAAAATATCATCAACCTCGTTGTTGTAAAACGTTAAATTAGCTTTTTCTCTAATGATAGCACTTACTTTTAATTTTTTTCTTATAGGATCCAACAGTTTAAACCATTCACTGTTGGGTGTGTTGTTGTCATAAAATAGATGTGTAAGTTGTCTATCTCCCTCGTTAGGTTTTGTTTTACCATTTTGAGCAAACCAGGCAACTTTTGTGCCCAGCATTACATCTTTTATTTCTTGATAAACTTCTTTATCTAAAAAGTTATCTATTATTTCTATTTTATCTTTCACTTTTTAATCTACTTTGTTTGGGTTAATTCTAAAATTATAAGCTAGTGAAATTCTTTCTTCCTTATCTTTTTTCATTTCTACACAATGATGAAGAGAAGATCTAAATATAAGAAGATTACCTTGAACAGAACTAAAATAACAATTAGGACTTAATAATCTTGTTTGAACATCATTTTCAATATTATATAATCCTCTATCTTGTTGAAAACCAATTCTTGGTGCAGGTGTATTTGATTTAAGAACATATATTACAGATATATCTCTAGATGGGTGACAATGAAATTCTTGGAAATCATGTTGTTTATAAATATTAAACCAACCCTCTTTAAAAATAATTTTTTGTGTACTACTTAATTTAGTTAAATATTCGTACACTTTTTCATAAATTATATTATTAATAAGTTTAAATTTAGGGTCATCACATATGTTATGGGTATGACACGTTTGGTATAATTTTGAGATCCAATCATTTTCAATATTAGGAGTTTTCTTTTGTATTTTTTTACAAACAGGAACTATTTTTTTTGCTATTTCATTATGGTTGGGTAAAACCTCTTGTCCTATTAATGTAGGAAACCATGACTCAATATTCATTGTCTACCTCAAGAGTTCAACATTAGGTATAGCTTGTATGTTCCAATGTATAAATCTAAATGGTTCATAGCCAAGATCTACACTAAATAAGTGAGGCAAGTAAGAAGGAAAGAAAATCATATGACCTGGTTCAACTTGATAATGCACTTCAGGACTTCCGTAAGTAATTTCACCTTCTTTTTTTAAAGGCAAGCCATTCATAAGATGACCTGATCTCGGGTCTTGAAAAATAGGTTTAGAAGTGAGTTTACTTGCTTTTAAAAAATAAAAACCAGATATATGACCATTCCAATGTGTGTGTAAAGTATGATGACCAGCACCTGCTTTAGCAAATTCTTGAACCCAACTTTCAGTTAAAACTGTATTAAATTTTTTTAAATCATAACCCATTTCATTTAAAAGATTATGACCAGTTTGAGTAACATAGTTATGAAACTCATCAAAGTTTTTTTCTCTCATTAAAGTTGTAGAATGAAAAACAGCCCCCATATCTTTTTTGTTACCATACTTTTTATTCTTTTCATTTATATCTTTCATGATAAATTTTTTTGCTTGCTTAATATAAGGTTCGGAATATCTATTTAATTCATCTACAAATTCTGGAGCTTTAGCATGCCAAATTGGACTTGGAAATATTTCATACCTATCTAATGTTTTTGGAAATTTATTCATAATTATACCACCCTGTTACTATATATTTTTCATGTTTATTTGTTATTTGACTTTTGTGAACGTGAGTAAAATCAACTGGCCATATTAAAGTCAATCCTTTTTTTGCAGGGACTATAATATCTTGATATTTAAAAATAGTTCCACCATCTTTTACATTATTTAAATAAGTCATAAAGACTAAAAGTCTATTTCTAAAATCTACTCCCTTTCTTTCAAAATGAAAATCAGGAAAACCCTCACCTTTTTTATAGTGTTGAATATTATAACCAGGTGAAGCGACATTAAATCTTCCCACATCTTTTAATTCTGGATACATTTCAATATATTTTTCTAAACAATTTTGTAACTCAGCTCTATAATTATTAAAAGGATTAAAAAAGTTATCATTGCCTACACGAACGTCAGTAGAATTTTTCATATCATTTTTTTCTAAACTATATTTAGTTTTTGTAAACTCAGGTGTTTTATTAAAGGTTTCTATAATTTGATCACATATTTTAGGGTTCATATACCACCCACCTATAAAACAGTTTTTTTCAAATAAATGTTTTTTCATTACTTAAATCTAGGTCCTTTCATCCAACAAACTAAACTATGTCTTACCCCCTTAGTTATTGGAGCTACTTGATGATATAAATTAGAAGGAAATACAACGACTGCTCCTCTATTTTTCATAAAATCTAACCTAATTTTTTTTGTTTGCTCAGGTTCAGGGTGAGGTATATTTACTAAAAAATCACCTCCTTCAAATTCTTTAGGATCTGTTAAATTAATACAGATTGATAGCTTTCTTATTCTATCTTTTTCACTACCTTCAATTAGATCTTTGTGCCAACCATAGAATTGATTTAAACCATATCTTGTATATTGAATAGCTTCCGCTTCTTTTAAATCAAAATTATAGCCCCCTTGACGATTAGCTGTATGAATAAACTTTAATATTTCTTTATAAATCCATCCCTCACTCATCCAAATAACTTCGGATTTTCTTAAAGGATTTAATTGTTGAACAGTATCATTACCTGTTTTTCCTTTTTTTTTATTTAAGCTTTTTGAAAATTTTATAACATCGTCACAAAATTTAGTACCTAAACCAAAATCCCAATAATAATATATGTTTTTATAGTCGTCCACGAGTTTCTTTCTTTATTTATTATAATAAAGAAAAAACAGGATATGTAAAGAATAAAGACTTAATCGAACGTTACGCAACCAGATACTATAAATTTAAGTACCGTACTTGCACCATCAGTAAGAATAGAATTACATCCTGGTGTTACTGCTATTTTAGCTGGTTTACAACCAATTGGAAATCTTAAATAAACTGCACCAGTAGCTCCCGTTGCAACACAGGCATTACCATTTCCTCCACCGCCACCGCCTTGGTTAGCTGTAGGTATAAAAGGTGCACCTAGTCTAGCAGTTGGGGCGTTTGCGCCTCCATTTCCTCTGCCGTTACAACCTCCGTTATTGCAGTTTCCCATACCACCACCACCGCAGCCGTAGTTTCTACAAGTTCCGTCTATATTTGATACGTGACCATTTCCGCCTGATCCAATTCCACCAACACCACCGACTTGGCCTGCGCAACATCTTCCGCCACCGCCACCGGCTCTAAATCTTGCTGGAGGGTTTCCAATTGGCCCTGATGTACCTGCTCCTGGATTACCATAACATGAACCAGCCCCACCACTTGTAGGACCTCCGTTGTGGTTACATCCACCGCCACCACCGGATCCACCGCCTGGGTTTGGCGCTGCACCCCCTGATCTAGCTCTTCCATTTCCACCACCGCCACCACCGACGCTGATAGCTTGAGGTGTACATTTAAATGCTATAGATGTTGAGCCAGCAGTTCCGGGACTTCCAATAGTACCCCCTGCTCCAATTTGAATTGAGATTGCTCCACACTCAGTATTTCTAGTAATAGCAGAAACTGGAGAATTATTATAAGAGTAGTGAACTCCGCCGCCTCCGCCGCCGCCGCCGGTATCACCGGTT
>Ga0208666_1000871_pt1 | contig 13797 bp, 10 predicted proteins | sample 5B_taG_FD_184078 | JGI IMG/M metagenome (GOLD analysis project Ga0208666, IMG submission 184078) | Marine viral communities from the Subarctic Pacific Ocean - 5B_ETSP_OMZ_AT15132_CsCl metaG (SPAdes) (version 2) | ecosystem: Environmental > Aquatic > Marine > Oceanic | place: Pacific Ocean...
GGGCGTCATCACAGTAGAAGGAATGAAGGATGAGTAATGGAGATACACCTACCGAAGAGCGGCGCAGTGAAGCGGATGAGAGTGTTACAGTCACTGTGTCAGGAGTTTCCGCAAGTGGCGCCTCAAATACTGGAGGTCAATTTACAGTCGAAGCACGGGGTGACGTTGGAGGTGAAGCCTCTACGGACTCACCGCTCCAGACCGCAAGAGAACTACTACAGAAAGTGGTGCAACGGATTCGCAAAATTCTGCGGCTTGACCCCTGACGAGATGCACAACGAGATTCTCTGCCAGTGCTATGGGTCAGAGGAGATCGACACCAAGTTTGGGCTGGTTCGTCGTCCGGTGAAGCGTAGCAACGATGCTACCCGTGGCGACTACTCAGAGCTGATTGAGACACTCTGTAGGGTAGCGGCACAGATGGGCTATGACGTACCGCCGCCAGAGGTAGAACGTGAGTAGGTATTGGCGTAAGCGCGTGGGTCGGCAACATTCTTCGGAAGACTATTTGGCTTGGTTAGACGCAGAGTGTACCTATCCAGCCACAGAGCCGGAATACAACGGCGTTGGCTCTGATCCAAGCTTTTCTCACTCCTTTGGGGAATTGGTTGGCCCTGAAAAGCGGATGGTCAAAGAGTTATACGGCGCTACGTCAGAAGGCGACTGGTATGACATTGAGTCCAACTCAATCATAAATGAGAGCCATGAGCGTTATGGCAACGAAGAGACAGGTTGGCAGTTACTCAAAGCGCAGAAGATTAAGCGATACGTCCAATATCAGACAGTTGATGAGCCTGTAAATTACAGGTTCTGGGAGAACCGGAATGACAAAGCTAACGATTGAGTTAGAAGGTGACGCCTACGCAGACGGCCTCGCCACTGCTGATAAGTTTCTAGCAATGATTCAGGAGCGGCTGACCAAAATAGAAGAGCTGGTCGAGGAAAACCTTGAGGCTGTGGAAAGCCTTGCTGGGGCGATTGAGTCGCTAGAAAACGCCATGAAGATATTGAAAGATGGCTAAGATGAATCGCAAGCAGGCATGGTGGGAATGGCACAAACAGAACCCTCACGTTTACGAGCTGTTCAAGCGGTTTACTTTTCAGGCCATCAGGCGTGGACACAAACGCTGTAGTGCTTGGCTGATAATCAACAGGATACGCTGGGAAACTGCGATTGAGACATCTGGTTGCGACTTCAAGATCAGCAACGACTTCATCGCCTACTACGCCCGTTTATTCATGGCGCATTACCCTGAGCATGAGGGCTTCTTCGTGACAAAGAAAATGAAGGGGGAGCTTTGAATTCACGAATACTTGTTTTGGATGCGTTTGAAGATCGCATAGATCGACAGGAAGTAGAAGGCAATGATGCTCATAGGTATGGACAGGTAAATCAAGTCCCAAGGGTGCAGGGCCAGTATCTCCCAGACGCCTTCAAGCGCGGACTCTACTTGGTTAGCCGCGCACTCCTCCATCAGATTCTGCCTTCAGCCTTGTGATGCTCAACATTGATCAGGTGCTGATTGATGATGTCTTCTTTGGACTGACCGTAGTACTGCACAGCCAGCATTTCGTCTAGCAGGATGGTGTTCAGGCTTCTGTCCTGAAAGCCCTCAACGTCAGGCACCTCTGGCAGATACAGCTCTCCCAGTATTCTGCCGAACTTGCCCTTCCGATCCATGTGCGTCCTGATCAACAGCTCAGAACCTTCTGGCACCATCTGCGTCACATAATCTTTAGCGAGAAGGCCAAGAGCCTTCAATTCTGGGGTTCCTCCGCGAGTCTCTGCCGTGTCTATACCATATAGCCGCACTGACTGTTTGCTCAGGAGAACGTCAAATCCAGCGTCTATCGTCAGGATAATAGAATCGCCGTCTACTACGCGCTCACAGGTAGCGTGGTACAGCCAGTCCATCTTCATTTTGTTTTACCCACTATGTCATTGTATCTGGAATTAAACCTGTTCATCGTGTCATCAATGCGCTTTTGTATCACCTGTTCTCTTTCAGCCAGCTCTATCGCTCTACTGGGGGTTGCGTTCTCCATCTGCGCCCGTATTTGCTTCTGCGCCTTCCTCAGCGCCCTGAGTCGCTTTTCAGTCGCCTTTAGAACGGGCAACATCCTGATGTATTCTTTGTTTTCTCGCCTGTAACTGCCCCTCTCTGAACCAGTGAGCACATCGTTAGCTTGGCGGTCTTTTTGCTGTAGCGTTTGCCTGCGCTCGTAGTACTTCTCAGTGTTAGCACCCTCGGTTATCTCACCGTAGACCCTCCTGACAAAAGGAATATCTTTTAATTCTGGGTCTCTGGTTGGGTCAATAATTGCCTCTGGCAACTTGAAGAAGGTTCTTTCTGCAAATGAGCCAGCGCCACCGAGAATAAACCCAGTAAGATAGCTGAACGCGGTGGGAGGCATTTCTATAAATCCCGGCTCAGACTCATTTCCTCCGGTTAGCTCACTCATACCCTCTGAGAGCGTCTTCCATACCTGAGAGGTGCTTCTAAACGATCTTCGGGATAGTGGCTCTTGTGCACCACCGAAAGGATTGTCTGGTGGGTATATCGGTGCGCCGAAGTAGTTTTCATTCAGCATCAGTTCCACCAACGGCTTGCCAACTTGCGGCGCAATCGTTTTTCCTACGGAACCTAAATATGTTTCGCTAGATGATGTGCCAAGCGGATTAAAAGACCCCAAGAATACGTTGGTTGATCTCACTGCCGCCTTTTCTGGGGACAGATTGCCGTTTGATACCAGATAAGAATTCTCACCCAAGTTGTGAAAAACATTGTAACCATAAGGCAGTGGGATCATGCGGTAGCCTTCGCCGCCCCACAGTGCCGCTGGGATGATTAAATTTCTGTCCCTGATGTACTCCGGTATTTTCTCGTATTCATCCTCACCCAGAATTGATTGAGCTATAGCGGTCGTTAGCGCACCAAAACCAATTATTCCGCCAACCATGCCCTGCTTAAATCTTGAGGAGTCTTTACTAAACACATTCAGGCCGCGCATTGTGTTCACAGTGCCTTGCACAGATGCGTTGAAGAACAAATACAAACCGTTCAGTAGCTGGCCTGAGTTGCCTTTGCGGTTGAAGTTTACGGTCAGGTTTTTGGCGAGAGTTGCGGCCTCTTGAATGGCCTCGTTTCTGGGTATGCCTTTTTCGATCATGGCATCCCTTGCCGCAACAAAAGTTGAAAGCCTAATTCCGTTTTCTACAGCAGAGTTGGAGTCATCAATGAAGTCAAGTGTCGCTCTAAATCCTTGCTTTGCATTACCCCTAAATGTGCCGCTTGCCATCTCCATCATGGACTGAATGTTCTTTTTCTGATCCTCTGGGTCTTTGGAATGGAACCAGTCTGTTTTTGCGCCGGTCTTTATAAACTCGTTAAAGTCTCTGGCGTCTTCAGCAGACAGCTTGCTGGGGTCTCTCATGCCCCTATAAAACACACCTATAGAGGGGATCGTTCTTTTCAGAACCTTAGAGATAATTCCTTTTGCATCTACTGCCTTGCCGCCAACCATTGACTGTTCAGCAAGAATGTTCATCACCGCTGTTTCTACATCTCGCGGGAAGTTACCCATAACAAATTCTGGGTTGAGACTTGTATTGACGTAAGACATAAACCGGGTGATGCCATTGAGACGCTCAATTATCCGGTAGGTGGTTTGTGCGTCTAAATTTAGGACGGCCTTCTGCAAATCTGGGTTTTTGAATTCAACGAAATACTGTACGCCGTCAACCTTGACGCCAAGAAGCCCTTGCCCAGTGGGGTTCATTATCGGGTCTTTTATAACCCTCACCTTTTTCACCCAGTTCTTTTTGTCAGCTTCACCTGATATGTCAGTTTTTCTTTCGCCATACCTGCTCGCGTCAGGGCCAACGTAGGTGTATGACGTATCAAAGGCTCGCCTGTAGCGCGGATCGTCTGGGCTAACCAGCTCCCACACCTCGTCATTTGGGTTCTGCTTGATAAGGTCAACGAGTCGCTTACCAAATGATGTGTTCTTTACAGCTCTAGCCGCCTGAGTGCCGCGCTCGGAAACAATCGTCGCAAAGGGCGATATTGCCTCTGTGCCGCGCCCCATCATGCGCTTCACCTCTTTCCCAACCACGCTCAAGCTACCACCAGAACCAGCCGTTCTCGCATCGCTCTCTGCGGCAATATCTTCTTCCTGAGATATGCCTCTCAAAGGGGTGTAATACTTGAAGTATCCGTCTAGGAGCGCCCTTTCTTGCTCTGTGATTAAGCCACCTTTTTGGCTAATAGCCAGCGTGGTGCTGTTCATCTTATCTATCTTACCCGCCAAAGCAGACATAACCTTGCTTATGTCGTTGCCGCCAACCCACTCGCCCTTGGCGTCATTCCATGTCATGCCGTAATCGGCAAGCATCTTTCTTTTGACGTAAGCATCTGTCAGCTCGACCTTGTTCCATTTGCCCGACCCAGCATCTGGCATCGACGGATTTATCTTTCTGACTCTCGCATTTCTTTCTACCGCATGGCGCAATACGAGAAACTCGTCCATCTGATCAAGGGTGACATCGTTGTCGCTCATCTCTTTTAGCAGAGGTTTTAACTCGTTCTCGGTAAAGCTCCTGTCGAAAGCGGCTATTTTCCCAGCCAGCGTTTCCTCGCCAACGTAAGCACTTTGTGACGATTTCAGGCGGGGTAACCCTGCCGCCGCACGGGCCGCGTTGATGGAGTCTTCTATTGCCTTGAGGTCAATTAACTTGTCTTGCACCTCAAATAAAACTCTTTTAAGAAAGGATTTAGGTGGTGGGGTTGTGAAGGAGGTGTATGCTCCGTTTTGATCGGCAAAGCCAGAGTTAATTGAGTTCGCCATTGGGCCAGCTCTAAGCGTTGCCATGCCAATGTCGTCAGGTTGATTGTCAACGGCATATTCAATGACGCCATCCAACTGTTTTTGGCTTGAAGAAATTACATTCCTATCTGCGGCTTTTCTGGCGAAGGCAATAACATTGTTCTTCTTCGCGCCTACAGCACCAGCTACCTCCTCCGACAGTACCTGCTGTGCGTCAACCAACTCTGCATTCTTTGCCAGTACCAGAGGGCCAACCTGTATGACCTCATCAGCCTTAGTCAGCATCATCCGGTGATTAGACCTGTCGTAAAAGTACCCGTGACGCTCTGGGTCCATGCCCACCTGCGTCCACTCGCCGTCTTTTCTGAGAGAAGACGCAACAGCCTCCTCTGCTAGTGCCAGTGTTTCTGCCTCGCTTCTTTCGATCAAGTTGCCAGAGACTTTGGCAAATGTTGATTTGGGCTTTGAGGCATCTGCCACTTTCAATGCAGAGGCTTCAAAAGTCGGGAAAGTGACATTTTCTATACTGGCAAATGGCCTGTAAGATGTAAGCTCCGTCTTGTCACGCCCAGTTTTTTCACTGATCAGATGCTTCTTGTGTCTGGCCTTGTCTTTTTTAGACAGTTTGGCTGTTCTTATGTGCAGAGTCGGAACCCATGTCCCATATTCCTTGTAAGCGGGGATGTCTAACCTCAGCTCGACTACTGTCCCCTCTTCGATCGGCAGGTTTACTCTTTCTTTCTTGTCCTCCCTAAGAGCATTTCTTATTCCCGGTCTTTTCGTTGGCGTCAGAATTACTTGATCATCCGCGTCCCGCCCATTGCCTATCGCATCAGTCCATCCGCCTGTCGCTTCAACTTTCTCCGGCGCAGGGACAAACTCAAATGGTAAGACAGGCTTGTATTCATCAATCAGATCGTTGTATTCGCGCTTCAGCTCCAGCATACGCTGTTGCCTTTCTTCCAGCGGCAGTCCCTTGATCTCCTCAAGGGTTGCGCTTATTCGCTGTGCCGCCTCTGTCAGTTCTGGGATGCGAGTTGTTACGTCTTTAAAGTTTAGATTGCGTCTGTCTACAAGACTAAACATCAGGCTATCTATCCCTGCATCCTGCATCAATGTGTCAACCTTGACAGGAGATCGCCTAGCCTCACCTTGTTCTAGCTGTCTTTTTGCTCCAAGCACCTCAAAGTAGGCATCTTCGTTGGGGATGCCAAGGTCAGCCCTGTAGTCACCCTTCCGGACGGCGCCAGCATCTCTGGACTCCTCTGTGTACATATCAGGGGAAGCTGGGAGGCCGGGGCTATATCTCTCAAGCTCAGCAAGGCTAAGTTGTGCGGCCTTTGGATATTGATCAAGAGTTTGCTTGGCGCGTCTGGCACCTTGCTCTGCAAGTGTTCTAGCAGACCTTTCCGTGAACTCTGGATCATCTGTCTCAATAACAGTTCTGCCTGTCGGCGTGTCAACGGTTGCTGAGTAGAGCGCATCACCCTCGTCAGTGCGAACCTGAATGCCGTCAACTACTCCCCTTCTATCAATAAACCGGCCTGTGCCTTTTTCGAGACGGTACAGCGTCCTAACAACACCCCGCTCCCTCTCTCCAATGCGCCCTGCCTCAAGGTCATTCATAAACTGCGTAAACGAGGTGTAGTCTGGATCAACCTCTGTCGCCGTGCCGACAAGACCCTTGAAGAACTTAACGATCTTGTTGATGATTGATCTGGGCTTGCCTGCCAGCTTTGCAGGTTTATTGTCAATTATGATGCGGCCTGTCACCGCATCTCTGATCATCTCAGCAATAGCCTCTTCTGAAACAGCGACAGGGTTGAGGCTTTTTTCTGGATTGTTTGGGTCTGTATAGGTCTGCGTTGCCCACTCAAGGTAGGTCTGATCTGTGTCAACCTTTTTGTATCTTGTAGACAGCCGCTCAAGAAGCTGAAGCTCTGACTGGGTGATGAGGTCAATCTCTCTAAGTGCGTGTACAACCTCATGATTTAGGACATCAACAACCGCCGCCTCTATGTTATCGGCCTTTGGCGACTGGGCCATGATCGCATCAACTGCAACCTGAACCACTTTAGCCCCATCTATCGAATATCCGCCTTGAGGCTGAACATCTAAGTCTCTTTCGGCATCCGCAAGACCCTTGAAGTAGACATTCCCATCTACATCTCTCTCGACATTATTTATCAGGTTGGTAACAACAGGCGTTACTTCAGCAAGACCAAGCTGTTTTAGCCTTTTCTCCATCGCCCTCTGGAGCATCCCTTTTGTTGCCGCATCCATGCCTTCTGGTGTGGTGGGGGATGGGAGCGCAAGAGCCTCGCCCTCCACCTGCTCCTCTACAACGGGAGCTGGCTCTTTCTTGGGGCGTAGCTTGAAGAGGGGGATGTTAGTGGGAGAGCTGAATCGTGGTAGCTGTCTGAGCTTTTGATAGAACAACTGGCGCTCTGAGGCCGTGAGATCACTGACCGACTGATCCCTTCTCAGCTTTCTGCCAGTAAACCTTGCCGCCAGATTTTTTATTTCTGGCGAGTTGAGGGGGGATGATATGTTCTTTCTGTCCAGTATCTCTTGTATCTTATCGACACCAAACTCTGGATCGCCCATCAGTTCTTTACTGGGGATATAACTACCGCCCTTGCGGCTGTTGGCGTCCCTTGCAAACTCAAACGCTTCTGCGGCAGAAGCAAACTGAACACGCTTGCGAGCAGACCTACCCGCCTCTCTAGCGGCTTGTCTTTCTGCGGCTGTGCTTGGCCTGTCAAATATCAGATCGCCTGAAGGCTCAAGCCTGCCATCAACATTCAAGCTCATAGGCTGTACAGCAAACTTGCCTTTTACCTGACTGGGAAGTGCCGCATAGGTGTCAACACGGAACGCACCCGCCTCATACTCTGCAAGCCTTCCAACATCCTTGCCTATTTCCCTACGAATTTCGCTGATGGCGAATCTATTGCTAGGCACTTTGCCTTCCCTGATTCGCCGCACATTAATGCGTTGAGAGATGGTTTGCTTTTTGCGGGGAATATTGGCTTCGATAACTTTCTCTGCGGAAAGTTGGGGGGTAAAGCCTTTTTCGACAGTAGTGCTACCAGCATAATCTGCGGCTTCTGAGGTGTATGACAGAGATTCTGGGCCAAGTGCTATACGGCCCACTCTTTGCAGGGTGCTGATTTGTTCTGGAGAATAGTTTTCTTTGGAATCGGCTATTACCGAGCGATTGCTTTGGAATATGTTTTCTTCTACGGTCTGACCATTAAGGGCCGCAACTGCTGGCTGTAGCTTCAGCCTCATCCCCTCTGGAACAGCTCGTCCATAGGTGTTGCCGTTACCGTCTTTGATGGCAACCATTCCCGGTTGACCATCTATATCGTCTTCTATGTAAAACTCTGCCTCAACAGGGAAGCTGTCGCCCATTTGCTGAACAACAGTTCTTGCTAGACCTTTGTATGAGTCTGCGGTAGGAACCCGCTGTTTGTATCCCCTAATCAAAGCACGTTCTTCACGGCTAAGGTCTTCGCCTGCGCGCCCAAACCCGTATGCGCGATCCTTCTCCATAGCCATCGCTTCTTCTCTAGTCGGCTCTACAATGATGCCGTTAATATCAAGAAGCTCTGGGAGAACAACTGGTTCTTGCGTGGGGGCTGGGCCGACTGAGGCTAACTGAGAAGCTCTTTCTCTTCTCGCCGCCTCTGCATTTTCTATGTTTTCACGAAGTATGGTCTCTTCTGCTATACGCTCTTCCCGCAAAGGCTCAACGGGGTCTTCTTCTGTGCCAGAAACGCCTCTTCTTCTGCGTGTAGCCAGATTGATGCCAACATCAAACAATGCGCCAGCCGTGCCGCCAGCCACAATGTCCACGGCAAGAGAGTCACCGATTTCTATGTCAGGATTGATATACTCTTTGAGAACAGCGTCTGAGGCAATCCCAGCAAGGGCTTCCTGCGCCGCTTCCTCTGTGCCTTGTATCGCCGCGCTTCTAATGTAGTCGCCCAGTTTCTCGACCGCCTTGGGGTTTTTAGCCGCCGCTCCAGTAATTCGACGCATAACCCTAAACGCTGGGCCAATAAACGGCAGTCCTTCTGACGCACCTATCGCCGCAAGTCTTGTCGATGCGGCCTCGTAGTCCTCATCGTTTACAATCCTGCCGCTTTCAATTTGCCGCGCAGTCTCCTCCATACCTGACGCGACATTAGAGCCAGCACCCAGCAACATGCCTGTTCCTGCGCCTATGATGCCGCCCAGCAGTGTGCCTACACCGGGGACAACGCTACCTATTGCCGCACCAGTAACTGCCGCACCACCAAAACCAAGTACAGAACCCGTTACGTCTGCGGCTAGTCCAAGCGTGGAGTCGTCGTATTCCTCGTCGTAACCAAGGCCGGTTCTGACGCTTTCTTCAATAGCCCGATTGCGCTCTACAAGCTCCTCATCTTCCTCAAAACCGTCTCTAAAAAGAGACTGTAGACCAGCGGGGGCTTGGCCTAAAATACGAGCGGCAGAGCCAACTGTTCTTTGCCCGAACTCTGTTATGTCATCGAAAAGACCAGTCTCTTCTTCCTCCTCCACAACAGGCTCAGATATCCTGACCTCTTCATCTGGCTCTTGATTCTGATCTGACTGTGATTGCAGGTAGTTGTATTCTGCAAACTCAAAGATGTCTCGCTCTGATGCGCCCTCTGGGTGATTGATTTTTAGTATTCTTCCATCTGGAACACGAACATCTGATACAGGCATTACCTAAACCCCTTTTATCAAGGTGATGTACTCTCAACAGAGTAACCCTCAAATCTGTTTCTGCCGCGAGGTTGCTTGTTTAGTTCTGCGTATGTGTTGTAAAGAGAATTTCTGTCCTTGATCAACTGAGCAATCCTAGGATTGCTTTCGTCTTCACCCAGATTTTGCAATCGCATTAGCTCAGTATCTATCGTGTCTATCATGTCAGGTATTGAATTTAGCCTTGCCCTAAAATCCAAAGCGTCTTGTTCGTTATAATCCTGACTAAGCCTTGCGTTAAACTGCCTAGTCTCCTCGGCAAACTTCTGCCCAAACTGGCTCTCAAGAACATTTTGCTTTGACTCTTCAAGAGACATACGCCTATCAAACTGTTTATCTTCGGCTTCACGCCTTAAATCCTCTCTGCCTGCCTCGTACTCCGCAAGCCTGCGCTTCATATCCAAGTCTCTAGCGTCTTGAGTGCCTGCTGTTGCGGCCTGCCCAGCGGCGGCTATGCCTTTGGAAACATCACCGCCTGCAATGCCAGCGCCAAGTTGTATTAGCGCGTTAGACATAGCCTGTCGTCTTGAGTCTGCAATCAAGTCTGCGAAGTCAAGAGCTGGGTTGTTTGCAGAATTGCTTTTGTCATTTCCGGGCTGACTTGCAACAGCGTCAACCAGAGCGGTTTCCGCGTCAGGCTTTCCTTTTGCAAGACCCAAGTCTTTGTCAAACTCAACAGGGCTTAAACTGGGTGCATCCAGCCGAGAAAGCATTTCTTGGGTTGGGTTCGCCAAAAGATTTGCGCTTATTCCCGTGCCTTGAGTTTGCACATCACTTTTACCTTGGACGCTGGCATCGCCCCTTGATATCCCATATGTGTCAGCAAGCGTTCCTGACGACCCAGCAGGATAATCACCACTAACAATCGCGTCAAAGTCAGACATATGCTTGGACTCAAAGTTGGTTTCATAATCCAACATTCCGGGATTTTGCCTCAAGTCCATCATGGACTGGTAACGATCCATCTGGGGACTTCTGTCTAAGAAATCTGCAATGTTGCTTTTTGTTCGCTCATTAGCCGCTACAGCTTCAGGATACCGCTCTGCATATCGCTCAGATAAGCCAAAATCAAACATATTACCCAAGGCGTCAGCGATGCCGCCAAAACCGCCACTGCGAGGCGCTCTTTCTGTGACCATCCCAGCTACCGCATCGTCAACATCTTGAGCTGTTACTGAGTCACCAAGACCGCTTCTAATGTTTTCTACCCTAGCCCTGTCTGCGGCTATTCTCTGTTCTCTTGTCGGCATACCTAAATCAGGCATAACATCGCTAAAACCACCCGCATCAAACGGCCTGCCGCCTGCGCCCCTTTGAGGCGCTGTTGATAGCTCTGGTATGCCAATATCCTTGGCGAGCAGTTGGTAGTTCGGCATATTCATAGCCGAGTCAAAAGCAAAGTTTCCGACAAAGTCTTGCGCGCCCTGAGACAGATTATCCGCGAAGCCAGTAACCGCAGACTGGCTGTAAATGTCGCTTGCAGGTCTTACCTTAGTCGGGATAGTTTTTGAAAGCCTCATCTCGGGGTCAACCCTTTCAAGACCGGCCTTGGCGTCTCCGAGTATTCTTGCAGTATCCATGCGCTCTTGATAACCCAAATTAGACAGTCGATCGAGATCGGCCTGCGTAAAGCCCATAGACATCAGATCAGCAAAGGTAATGCCGGGGTTGGATGTCAGTATGCTCCGCAATCGCGATGTAGAGTCGCTCGGCGATTGTCCGCCATTTTGCATCTGCACTATCCCACCCTCGGCCATCATCTGGGGTGGCATAACCTGCTCTATGCCCTGCGGAGGCATTTGAGGAGGAGGCATATTGGGCATTCTCTGGGCCATCTGCGGAGCCATAGCCATCTGAGGAGGCATAGACGCCATAATGCCTTCTTGCATCACCTTGTCCTTGACAGTGCCTTGCGGCACCTGCTCTTGCCCTGACTTGTACCGCTTACGCATGTCTGATCTGCGCTGTATCTCAGATACAACCAGATACTGCGGCACCTGACCGCTGGGCATCTGGGCTTCCTGCATCAACGCCTGATCGGGTAGCCCCTTAATGATGTCTTCTTGCTCAAGAATGTTCATTAGTCTGGCGTCCCTCTAAATGCGTTGTACAAACCAGCCGCCGCGATTCCTGTACCCAGCAACTGTTGCATGGTAGATGGTTGCATACCGAAAGATGTCTGTGTTGAGCCGGGAGCAATTTGAGCGCCTTGTAGCAAGCTACTATAAAAGCCAAGTTGCTCCTGCGGGAAAGCTCTTTGTCTCAAGAAATCCTGATAACCAATGTCCATGCCTGCCTGACGTAACCTGCGCTCCGCTTCTCCTGCGGCCTGCATATTGCGGAGTCTTTCGATCTCCATTCTCTGCCGTTGATCTGAGTAATCACCCAGCATTCCAGCCGCCTGTAGACGCTGTGCATCACCACCAAGTAGCTGAGAATAAGCGGCCTGACCCAAGCGAGCCGCTGAGTCAGCGTATGCCCTATCCTGACCAAGAGCCTGTTGTGCCTGACCAAACGCCTGTTGCATACCCGCGCCATATATATCGCCAAGCTGGCGCTCTAGGTTACGCTGACGCTCTGCCTGCATGATGCCTTCGCGGTATCCGCCCAGACTGCCCTGACCAGCCGCCTCCAAGCCAAAGTCACGACCCATAATGTCGGACTGACGGCGAGCCTCTCGCATCTGGTTATCCAGAACAAGTTGCTGATAAGGATTCATATAGGACGCCATCGCATAGGGGTCAGCCATCGACGGCATTTCTTGCGCTCGACGGGTCACCTCTAGCATCGTACCGGCATAAGGGCTACCCATGCCCACAGTGCCAGCAATGTTACCGGCAACATCAAGCTCTGGTGATGTCCCCGAAACGCCCATCTCCGTAAACCGCGACATAGCCTCCTGTTCAGCAGGAGTAAAGTACGCCATGCGAGCCGCAGGATAAGGAGTATATTCTTCAGCAGACTCATAGCCAGCACGGGCCAATAGGTCTTTGTAATATGGTTCTGCATACTCTGGTAGGTTTGAAACTATCTGTGTAGTTTCTGTTGGAGCAGAACTGCCGCCACCTTTACCCATTTTTCATGCCCTTCTCATAAAATGCCGCCGACTTCTCAAAGCCGTCAGCCTGTAGATATTTCCAGAAACCAAACCTCGCCACGCCTTCAATCCCATCACAGCCCATGTCTAGGCCATATCGGGTAATTTGCTCAAGCAGTAGGTTGTACCAAGAATCAAAGTCTTCGCCGCCAAGGAAGTGCATGGACAGCACTCGCTTCGCAGGATATTGCGTTATTTCCGTAGTAAGACAGCCCCAAATCTTTTGATCGTCGTCAAAGGCTATCCAAAGCTGTGTGCTACCCATAGACACTGCGGCACACAGATGCTCCATCGTCCAGCGCCCGTTGCACCTCTCGACGGCGGGTTCTAGGTAATGACGTATATCATTCCATACCGTGTGGGCGTGTTCCAACGGAACTAGACTAATGTTCATACTGGCATAACTTTCCTTTCGTTAATGCGAGGAGCCTGCTGTGTTGTACCGTTACGCTCCATGCGAACCTTGTCCATCATTCTGTCTAGCTCTTTAGCGCCAGCATCAGAGCTACCCTCGCCTAGACCGGACACCACATCAGCGGCAACAATATATTCTCCGGGAGAGACAGCAACAGGCTGATCCTTGCCTATCATACCCTGCACCCTGTCATCCATCCCACTGCCATTTCCGCGAACCATGCCCTCTGTTTGAGCATTTGGCACCACAGACTCAAGGATCATCTGTCTAACCTGACGGAACATGTCGGGGCCATACTTATCGACAAACATATTGATGATCGGGTCGGGGTTCTCTGTCTGGCCTAGAACAGCCATAGCCAGCATGGACATCTCTTGCTCGCTAGGCATCGCCTGCTGAGTAAACTCAGTGGGAACCCGAGCTATACCGCCATCAGGGACGGTACCCTCCATCATAGAGGTGCGGATGGGTATGTCGCCGCCCGTGGGGGCTGGCCCAACCTCTGGCATTTTCTTTGCCTCTCCCCCTTCAGCCATGTAACTACCGATACTGCCAAGACCACCCGTCAGCAGGCTTGTCAAAAACCTGCCGGTGTCTGGACCGTATTGCTCCATATATTCTGCAAGCATGGCCTGCTGTTCTGGAGGCATATCTTTCGCATAATCTGGCACATCTGGTGTTT
>Ga0208666_1000874_pt1 | contig 13782 bp, 13 predicted proteins | sample 5B_taG_FD_184078 | JGI IMG/M metagenome (GOLD analysis project Ga0208666, IMG submission 184078) | Marine viral communities from the Subarctic Pacific Ocean - 5B_ETSP_OMZ_AT15132_CsCl metaG (SPAdes) (version 2) | ecosystem: Environmental > Aquatic > Marine > Oceanic | place: Pacific Ocean...
TTTATTTACTCCTTGTTACTTTTGTTCTGTTTCCCGTGAACACATTAAAAAGATCAGAGGGCATCTCTTGTCCAGACTCTAGACGCTCTCTGACCAATGCTTTAAGTGTCATAGGTTCGACCTTTAATTTCTGGACAGGTTCGTACCCTTGACCTTGCGCAAGGATAGCATAATCGCTAGCCTTGTTATCTTCGTTTCGACCAAAGGAAACTGTAACCTCATTTTTAATAAGATCACCTAGGCCGTTCTCTCGAAGCCATGTGTATGCCTCTTCTTTCTTACTTGCAGAAATAGAAGCACCATAAACTGGTTTTACTTCAACTGAAGAACCATCAGCTAGTTTCAGTGTAGAGATATTCATCTCTTGCATCATGGTAGGAATAACCTCACCAGAAACTATTTCGATATGTTGCTTTAGTTTTTTTAATTCGTTTTCTTTTTCTATCAACTCGTCCTCTAATGTTTTTAGTTTTACGACTTGATCAGATAATGATTTAGCATCGTTAACCGAATCTAAATCTTCTCGTTGGTCTTGTTCAAAATCAATTGTCATTCACTTCTCCTTTCTCGTATAAGTTAATTGATATAGGATAATATTTTCTTTCTTGTCTATCCCATTTTAACAAATTGTATTTTCCGTTTGTAATATCAGATACAATAGAACATGCAACACCTATGATTGCCGGATCACCCGTTAATAATAAATAATCATCTGGTTTAAAATCTTTTAAAAGTTTTCTTAACTTAAAAATTAATGGTCCAGGTGAAAAAATTATTTGAGATAGTTCTGGTAACAACGATTTTACTTCACCGTATTCTCTAGCACCTACAATATTTATTTTAGGTGTTCCAGCTTTTGTACCAGGTACGTCCTGTATTAAATAAACTATTCTTTCTGACATTGACAAACAATATAATTATGTTTATATGATTGTCAACTAGAAAGAAGAAAAATTATGAATTATAAATTTAAGACTAAGCCGTACGATCATCAGATTAAGGCATTAGAAATGTCCTGGGAAAGAAAATACTTTGGTTATTTTATGGAGATGGGTACTGGTAAATCTAAAGTATTAATAGATAACATATCTATGCTTTATGACAATGGTAAGATCAATGGTGTTCTAATTGTGGCACCCAAAGGTGTAGTAAAAAATTGGTATGAAGGTGAGATACCTACACACATTGTTGATCACATAGAATATAGATCTGTATTATGGCAACCATTAGTTACAAAAAAACAAACTGTTGCATTAAATAGTTTATTTGAAACAGGTGAAGATCTACATATATTAGTTATGAATGTTGAAGCACTATCAACTAAAAAAGGTGTAGATTTTGCAGAAAGGTTTTTAGCATCACACAGAACTTTAATGGCTATAGATGAGTCTACAACAATAAAAAATCCAGAAGCAAAACGTACAAAAAATATTTGTAGGTTAGGCAGAGAAGCTAGTTATACTAGAATACTTACTGGTTCTCCTGTAACTAAATCACCATTAGATCTATATAAACAATGTGAATTCCTGAGCCCTGGTCTATTAGGCCATGAGTCTTATTATACGTTTAGAACTAGATATGCTGTAATGAGAACAGCTAATTTTGGTGGCAGATCTGTACAGATTGTAGTTGGTTATAGAAACCTAGATGAGCTTGCAGAAAAACTAAAAGCATTTTCTTACAGAGTATTAAAAGATGAGTGCCTAGACTTACCTAAGAAAACATTTATGAAACGTACTGTTACCCTGACACCAGATCAATTAAAAGTATACAAAGAAATGAGTAGACTAGCTCTTGCTAGTTTTGGTGGCAAGATGATGACAACAGCTACTGTATTGACTCAGCTTATGAGATTACAACAAATAACTTGTGGTAATTTTACTGCAGATGATGGCACTCTTACTGAATTACCTACCAATAGATTGCCAGAATTAATGGATTTATTAGATGAAATAGAGGGTAAGGTTGTTATATGGGCCCACTTTCAACGAGATGTACATAAAATAATTGAAGCTATAAGCAAAGAGTATGGTGCAGATTCTTTTGTAGATTACTATGGTCTAACACCACAAGAAGATAGACAAAAAAATATACAAAAGTTTCAAGACCCTAACTCAAAGGTCAGGTTCTTTATAGGCACTACTCAAACTGGTGGTTATGGTATTACACTTACTGAAGCTAGTACTATGATATATTATTCTAATGGTTATGATCTAGAGAAACGACAACAATCAGAAGCTAGAATAGATCGTATAGGTCAAGAAAGACCTATGACATATATAGATATAATATGTGAAGATACTGTTGATACTAGAATAGTAAAAGCTTTACGTAAAAAAGTTAATATTGCAACGCAGATAATGGGTGAGGAGTTAAAAGAATGGATCTAAGACCTGGAGTAGTTATAAGAATGGGACTATGGATTAGTCTTGTTATGTGTTTGTTGTGGGTATTAAACTAAGTCTTTAGCTTTTCCCATTATAGGTTTGTATTTTGTTTTACCTTCTGATTTGTAGGCATGTAAAAAAGATGCTCTAGGTTGATCAGGTATCCAACTACAATGTATCCATCCGCTATTGGGTTCGCCTGGAGTGTAGAACTCGAGGATCAATTGATCTGGTGTCAGATTAGATTTAATCCAATCAAATAATTCAGCGTTGTCGACGCCGACACATTCAAAATCCGCCGCCTCAGCTTTTGCATGCTGTGATCTAGCCGAGCTGCCAATGGCAGCACAAAGCTCTGGGCTTCGATAGCCCGAAGTTATTTTTACTCTGCCGAAATGGTCACGTACCGGCTGCAAAATATTTTCACACAATGCTTTTAATTTTTCTATTTGTTCTGCATTAGGATTATTATTAATACCCTTACGTATTGCAGTATCTGATTTGATTAATTCTTGAAGAGTAAAGTTACGAGATAAATTCATTATTTCATGTAGTTCATTATTAATGCAAGTACGAGTGATCCCATTCCTGCTATAATCATATACTCAATTCTTTTAATACGTTCTTTCATTTCTTTGATTTGTTCAAAAGTTTGTTTCTGCATAATACGGCACAGCTTTTCGTGCTCTTCTATTTTCTGTAATGCAGATCTTCTAGTCATTATATTGTAACCCCCGCTACAATAGAAACCCGATAGGATATACCTATCACACCGCCCAAACTTTTAATCTTGTTTATCATAATTTAATCTCGTCCAAAAAGTATAGCAAGTTTTTGACTTGTACTCAAGTTGCTTAAGCTGTTATTATTGACTGTATTTGATATTAAATTACTATCAATATTAGGTAAGTTTAGTGTGTTTGGTGTCACAGGCGTCTCTTGTGAACTAGGTAGTAATGGATTTTCTATAAATGGAAACTGTGGTTCTTGTAATGACACATCTCTCATTTGAGATTGTATATTTATAATAACATCTATCGCAGCTTCTAATGGATCTGACTCACCAATTGCTGATGCATTTTCTCTAAATGCATTTCTAATATCAGGAGAAATATTTATTGGTCTAAACATATTATTATCTATTGTGTTAACTTCTATACCAGAAAGTCTACCAACTGCAGTTCTAAACTCATCTTCACCTATGCCTAATACTCTTGCAGCATCTATATCTTTTTTAAAATTTTGACGAACACCAAATAAAGATCTGTTTGCATTTATGTATGCATCGACAATATCTCTTGGTTCAATAGGTCCTCCACGTAATGCTTCTCTAGTAAACAATTGTCTAGATTGTCTTACACCTTTTTGATAGTCAGCTATCTTAAAATTTATACTTCTTTCAGGATTTACATTTACAGATCTAAAACCAAACAATCCTGCAAACTCATCACCAAATTCAAATGTTTGACCATATTTATCAAACTTACCTTTTGTAATTACATCAACTTTTTCTATTGATCTATCTAACCTTTTTAATTGTTCAAATGAAAATGGCATTTGTGCTTTAACTAAATGGCCCATAATTTTTTGAGCTTTGTCTCCAGGTAAATCTTGTGGATTAAATACTTGAAAACCTTCTCTAGTTCTACCACCTCTAGCCAGTAAATCTGCTACTGCTTCTGTCCAGATAGATTCAGAAATAAATGGAGATGCAAATTCTTTCATTGATGAAAAAGTACCCGCTATAAAATCATCCATTAAACCATCTTCATCTGTTCTACCATCAGCTACAGAATTTAATACAGTTTGAACCGGTCTTAATAATGTATCGTATGCATTTGCATGACTAAAATCTATATATTTAAAATTACCTTCTTCATCTTTTATTGGTAAAAGTGTAGAGTTTTTAGACCAGTCTGCAACATATCTTCTTAACGCTTCTCTTTCTTCATCTGTTACATCGTAGATAGCTTGAAAAGCTTTTTGTGTTGCGTAAGGCACAGCTGCAACTGTTGTACCAAAACCAAACAATCTAGTATATCCAATAGATTCAAAAGGTTTTATTGTAGTGCCATCAGGTAATTCTATTACTTCATTTATTTCTCTAAGACCACGTCTTACAATATTAGTTCCTGTTCTAACTATTTCTGCAGGAAACGATACAAAGTTTCCGATAGGTAATTTTCTTAAACCTTTAACAAAATCAGATACATAATCATAGTTTGGTATATTATTTTTAACAATATCTGCTGCTTCTTGTTTAAAAAATTGATCATCAATAGTTACATCAATACCATTTCTTTTTATTGACATACCTCTTGTAACACCTTTATCTGCAAGAGCTTTTTCTAATCTTGTTTTTTCTGTAGCCCATGTTGCTATTTTCCAAAAATCATCTTCAGCTGTATATAAATCTTGTGACACAGATTTTAATTTTGATAATGGTTTAAGCAACATTCTAAGACCTTTATCTGATGTCATAGTTTCACCAAAATTTACATCTTCTAGTAATCTTGTTAGATCCCCTAATCTTACATTAGAGTTTACAACACCTAGTTTTAGTAGCTCTTCGTATAAATCATTTTGTTGCCTCGTTCCTTTAAGTGGTGTCTGTAAAGCTTGATACGCTTGTTTAATTGCTGCAGAGTCTGGTATGATACCATTTGCTGTAGCAAACGCACCAGCACTAACAAAATTTCTAACATGTGTTACGGGCGATAAAATTGTTTTTGCTATCTGTGATAAACCTTTTGGATATAAAATTAAACTTTGGTAAAGTTGACCTAATGGTCCAGCCTTATCAAAAGAAAGAGATGTACCTTCTAATGCTTTGGCCATACCGCTTGTTGTATATAATTCATTTAAAGGATTTACCGACCCACCTTTTGCTGCAACACTAAGTGTTTTAGCTTGATCAATTCTTATCTGTTGATAGTCATCACCAAATGCAAGCATTGCTTCATCTGCAGTTTTTGTAAACATAGGTTTTTTACCTGCAGCTAAAAGTTCTTCGTTCTTTTTTATAAGATCTTGAAAGAATAAATTTCTTCTTGTAATCATAGATAACTTAGCTGTACCACCTAATATTGTCTGCATAGGGTTTTGTTGTTTACCTAAAAGTTTCTCAAATACTTTTTTATCTGCTTCCCTAATTGCACCTGCAGACACAAGAGCAGATCCTCTATCAGTAACCACATCTTCTAATGTAGTTCTGTTTACAAAAAAACTAGGAACTTCAAATATAGCATCAGAAGGTTTATCCATTCTAATACCTTTTGGTAGTCTTGCTGTTTTTAAAACTCTTGTTACAGCCTGCTCTGCTTGAAGATCTGTCATTTCTTCACCGGCTTCTCGTGCACTAGATTTAAATACTTCTTTAGCTTCGTTTATTGCTTCGTCTGTTGGCTTATACCTTACCCAAGGGAAAATACTTTGGTTTTGAAATATGTCATAGGTAGAACCAATATAGTTTTTAAACTTGTTACCAAATAAAGTTTTAAATTCTTGTATTTCATTTTGTCCTAAAGACCTACCTAACTTAGAAAATAAAGCAGACCATCTTCCTCTTATTGTAGATAAACTAGCTAGTATGTCAGTAACAACTTGATCATCTACTTTCATATCTTTTAATTTTTTTACTAATGCATCTTTTTTTACGTCATCTAGTTTACCGAATGTAGCGACACCTTGATCATCTAGTTCTGCTTTACCGGATAACATAAGATCATTTATTTGAGTAAGCATCTGTTTTCTTTTTTCAGCATCAGCTTTATTCATTACTGTTCTCATTGGAGAAAATACTTTGTCTATTGCTTGATCAAGTTCTCTAGATATGTTTCTTGCACCTGCCGCATCTGCAGCTCTTTCACCTACAGAAGTTCTTTCTATATCAAAAAATTCTTGTGTCTTACCACTTCTTGCCCTGAACCCTGATGCAATCTTATCTATAAATGCGTCGAGCTTAGAGTTTGCTACATCAAGTTGTTTGTTTCTATCTGTAAGTCTTTTAATTACCTTACCTGTACCACCTATGATACCGGTAAACAAAGCACCTTCCGTACCAAACTTAACTCTGTTTAATAATTCTCTTGTTGGATCATCATCTGTTGCTCTATCTATTTGAGTTGGTCCACCTATAAGATCACCAAACGTACCTAATTTTTCTACATCACCAACAAATACTGCTTCAGCTACACCACCCCCTAATGCACCTGCAATAAATTTATTTGTTTTACCACGAGCATTTAATTCTAATGCTTCATCAACACCTTTTTTAAGGTTTGGATTTGTTAGTTTAAAATATTTACCATTACGGCCAGCACGCATTGCATCGTCTGCAAGCTGTGCTCCTATTTTCATACCTCTTACTGCGGGTATACCAATGTTAACTAATGCTTCTGTAATTCTACCAGCGGCTGTTGCTTCTGCTTTCTCATCAAACTCTGTAAGATCATCAAAAAATTGTTCTACACTTGCTGCTCTATTTTTATCTACACCAAGATCAAGTAATGTACCACCCAAAGAAAAAAATCCTTTTGGTATTGCAATTAAACCAGATGCAACACCGGATAATACAGACTCTAGTGTACCAACTTTTTGATTATCGCCTGATGTTCGAAGTGTTTTGTTGTCGCCAAAAATAGAAGCCATTTATTCTCCTATACAATTGATGTTATATCTTGACCATTAACATTAAATATTCTGTTATTGATAACGTATGTTCCATTTGGAACTTTACCTTCTTTTACTATAGATTGTATATAACCTTCTTCATTACTGCTATTAGCTTCTATCCATTTTTTAACTTCTTGTGAATCTTCTACGCCATCTATTTTAATTCCGTCATTTCTTGCAAACGCTGCTAATTGATTTCCTGCAGGAAAAGATCCTTGTTTATTGTAAGCAGCAATTAAATTATCTTTTAAATTTGTATTACCTAAAATTTTATCTTTATATTCTGCATCAGATATACCTAACATTCTTGCAGTTCTAATACTGTCAGGAACTTTACTTTGTTCAATATCTTTTGTAATTTCACCTTTAAGTATTGCAGCATCAATTTGTTTTTTAAGATCTGTAGACTTATCTAAGTTTTTAGATATGGCATTTATAATTGAAGATTGTAAAGTACCTGATTTAATAGCACCTTTAAGATCACCACCTTGTTCTTGTATGATCTGACTAGCATCAATTAATGAATCATAGACAGCACCTTTTTTCATCTTATCGATACCCATAAGCTTGTAATATTTTTTTCTATTTGCTTCTATTCTATCTTCTGTAATTTTATCCAGTTCTTCTTTTGATTGTCTTGGTGCTAAATACATGCCTGGATCCCCGCCTCCTGGTGCTCCAGATTTACCACCTTCACCAGCTGGTTTATAATTTTTTGGATCTTCAGGATCCGGTGTGCCATCGGGTAATAATGCACCACCACCATAATAAAGAATAGATCCAGCAGTTAACGGAGATGAAACTATTCCTTTTGCAACTTTTTTTATAGGTGCACCAAATTTACCACTACCTTGAACAATAGCTTTACCTGCTTTAAACTCAGGAGACCCCATTAAATATTTACCTGCAACATTTGGTTGAAAAACTGATTCTTTTACATTTTTTGAAAACCCTGCAGGCTCATAAAATCTTTTATTAGGTCCCGCAAAAGTTCTTTGAACTGCCCTAGTTGCAAATTTACCCAAAGGTCTTGCTAAAGCTCTACCTGCAGCAAGTAATAATGGTGCAAATTGAACAGCATATTTTTGACGACCACTAGAATCTTGTGGTGCAAAAGGACTACCAACAGTATTACTCATTTGTGGCTCTTTCATACCAGACATGATCCCTTCTTTAATAGGACCACCATTTTTAAACATTGGTCTATTTAATGTTTTCATATTAACTTCCGTATAGTTTGCCAAATAATCCTGCAAGTCCTGTAGCTGTACTTAGTGCAGTACCAAATGGACTAGCACCTCCACTATCTATTGGAGCTGGAGCTGATCCAAATCCTGCAAGTCTACCAAGACCAGCACCGTATTGATCTAGTCTTTGCATAGGCTCATAAGCTGCTGTTCTTGCTGCTTGTTGATCGGCTGATAATTGTGATTGTGTTAGACCTTGTCTAAATGCACCAAGATTACCAAGTGCAGAAACATCTTGACCCATAGATCCTCTTTGGAAATTAGATAAACCCATTGCCTGTGCTGCTAAGTTACCTTGGTTTTGAAAATTTTGTTGTGCTAATTGATTAGCTTGTGTGAAACCTTGTTGGTTTAATTGTGCAAGTAATGATCCTCTGTTTCTATCTGAAGCTGCATCATACTCTGCCATTTGTACACCTTCTCTACCACCACCAAAAGCTCCGGCTGATAATGCCTGGTCCCTGATCCCTTGTCTACCCATAGCTGCTTGTCTATCAAAGTCAGACATAGTTGCATCAATCACTTGTGATTGATATGGAGACATAAACTGTTGAAATGCTTGTGGGCCAGTCGACGCTGCTTGTTGGTTTACTGCACCTTGTGCAGCTGTTAAAAACGGTTGGTATGATCCTATACCAGCTGTTGCTAAATTAACAGCTTGTGTTTGTAATGGATCTTCACCAGCAACAAATTGTTTACCAGTAAAGGTACTGGTATTAATAGGTACTGATGTTGCTGCCGTTAACTGTTTGGCAAAATCTTTTGATGTATCTTTTAAATAATCTGGTAATGACATTATGCTATTCTACTCTCCAACATTTGTGATTGATCGAACATTTCTTGTGCAGGATTCATACCCTGGGACTCTTCAGATATAGTACCACCTGCTTCTAAATTGTCCATCATATTTTGCATAACTTCAGCGCCTTTGTCTATATCGCCTTGTCCTGCAGATCTTACAGCATCAGCTGTAAATACAAATTCGTTTTTAGATAATCTTGCAGGTACATCATCTGCTCTCTCTTCTTCTCCTAGTGGTACAAAACCACCTTCTCTATAATCTTTTTCTAGACCTCCTAGGTCCATAATCCCGCCTTCTTGTTTTTGATTTAATGAAGACAAGTAATTAGTTATTTGTTGTGCTGTAGCACCTGTCATAGACTCTATAGTATCCATATCCATACCTTTATTTTTCATATCAGATATCATAGCCATTTGTTCTTTTGATAAAACAGACTCACCTTGACTGTAACCCATTCTTGCTAATCCACCATCAGCAGCGTAGAAGTTATCTACAAATTTTGGTTTAGGTAAAAATCTTAAACTTGGATCTTGGTTTCTAGCCATGTTGACTATACTTGAAATACTATCTGGTGTTTGTGTAAATGGAGTTTCTTCTTCTACTTCTTCTTCATCACCACCCATAAATAATGGTGCAGCAATTGCAGCAGCTCCAAGTCCACCACCTAGTAATCTTAGTGCACTCATTTTATTTCCTGCTTTACCACCTACTCTAAAAATATCTCCTATGGTACTAAGTTTACTACCTGCTCCAAAATATTTACTTGCAAGTCCACTGATACCGCCAGCGTTTCCAAAAATACCTGGTGCAGCTCCTCCAAAAGCAGCCCTACCAAACAAACCACCTATTTGTGTTCCTGGTATACCAAACCCAATTGCACCCATTAAGGCAGCTTTACCTAATGGTGATTTAACTACTTTTTTTACAGCACGCTTAGCTTTTTTTACAATCTTACCTAGAAAATAACCTTGTCTAGGTTCTTCTAATGTCATGATTCCGCCATCAGCACGTAATTGTCTTTCCATGTTCATTCTAGATATTGTCATATTTTAGCCTAAATTCTCTTTGTATAGTGTTTTGTTGTTATAATCAATCATATATATCGACCAGATTTGCTAGCCCTCCCATCATATAATCGGTTCTTCTATTTGTACCATCAATAAATCCACCATCTCTTCTACCACCATAGTTTCTTTCATTTTTTGTACCTTTACCAGAAACTCCTCCGCTTTGTTTTTCAAAAGCTTGACCTTTACCGGTGTACATATCTCTACCTATATCACTCATAGAATCTCCTTGAGCCGCTCTTCGTTGAATAGTTTTTAAGTCTCTAGCATTTGCTGCTGCTTGTTTCTTTTCTTGTCTTTGTTTTTCTTTAAACGCAGCTATTTCAGCAGCCTTATTTTGTTGAGTAATAAAGTTTTGTTTTGCTAATGTTATGTTTCTTATGTTACTAGTTAGGTTAGTGTTTATACCATATTTAGATGATATGTCATCATCATCAAGTGTTCCATCAATAAGTCCTTGTATATCAGCTTGACTTATACCATATTTACTTCCTAAAGTTTCTGATATCTTATCTGTTCTTTTATCAAAGGTTCCTTCATTCATTTTTGATGCATTGTATCCGGCCATAATACCTTCTGGTGTATTATAGCTCATACCTTGTCCTAAAGCAATTCTACCAATATCATCGGTCAAAACACCTTGACCTCTTAATTGATTTTCTAAAATAGCTCTTTGGTTTATTGGAATTTTATCGGAAAAAAATCCTGCTATTCTTTTTGCAGTTCCTATAAATGGAACAAAATCAATTGCTTTACTTGCAAATTTTGAAAGCCCTGATTCAGGTGGTCCTCTATAATAATCTGAATACATATCCATTTCTTTGTTTTGTGCTGTAGTAAGTTGATCGCTTGTTAAATTACCAAAATCTTGAAACTGTCTAAATTCATAATTAGGTCTAAAGTCTGTTCTTACATTATTATTTGGTGTATATGGATTATAGCCACCTTCGCCACCTCCGCCCCCCATGTTCATGTTTATAGGCAATGTGTTTATACCCGTAGCTGTAGCAGCTCCACCTGTACCTGTACTCATAGGTGTTGGATCTCCTAATCTATACGGCTGTTGAGTAATAAAACGATTACCCTGATTAAATATATTTTGATCGGCTGTGTTATAGAAACTAGGTGCTATTAACATTAATCGTCCTTATCTGATGCTGCGCCAAGCGATGGCATCTTTGCTACTTTAATTTTTACAGATCTAGTTACGTGTTCTCTTTGCGTATCCGTATCTGGATTTGCAATGTCGTCTTCTGCTTCTTGATCTGAATTATATTCTGTGTTTGTTACAGTATTTCTTAATACTATTTCAGCTTCACATTTAACAACCGGTACTTTTTTACCGTCTACTTCAATATATTCTACTGATCCTTCTTCTTTAAATGACATATGTTATTCCCTGTTTATTTGTAGCACAGAAAGTAGAATATGTAATCTATTTCCTGTGGCCGCAGTTGCTTTAATTACCTCACTTTCTTGCAATATTATAGGCTGAGAAAGTAATTCTATTGTCTCATTAGCAGATACAGCTTTGGTTTTATATAAACTAAATACATTTGAAGATGCATCTGTCAAGGTCAAAGTTACAGTATCCGCGTTCCCCGAGTCCTCAGATACGATTATTGATTTTATTATACCAGTTGTTGATGCGGGCACCGTATATACTACAGTTTCCCCATTAGTTGTTAAGTCTTTTTTTGCGTTTGTAAATACGTTAGCCACCTATAAACCAGGACACTCGTTCCTGCTCCTGTTTGACTTCATCTAAAAATGTAGAATTTAATTGATCCTTCATAATAGTTAAAGCTCTGTTAATTTGTTTTTGGTTTGATACATCATATTCTTCTTTTGGTTCTGGTAATCTTATGCTAATCTTTGCCATTATCTTCTACCATCTGGTTGTAGATCTAGTCTAAGTGTACCAAATCTCCATGATTCACTAGCTGTATCATTTTCTATTTTTATATTTACAAATCTACCTCTAGCTCTTGTATCTTTTTTAAGAGTAGATGATGTTATTGTAAATGGACTTAATGCTGTGGTCACTTGTGTGTCTTGTGGATACCTTTTTACACCAAGACTTACTTTTGCATTACCTTGCAGTGCCTTGAAATCTGGTACAAATCTTCTCATAGCTAAAAATGCATCTCCAGCAAGTGCAGGTGATATAGCTGTTTTACCTTTTTGTTCTAGGTCTATATCATATGATTTAATAAATGATGTAACAGATGTTGTTGTACCATTTGGATTTACTTGATCTGTACCTACTTCATGTTCAAACAATGTTGTTTGTCCAAGACCTGTCTCACCTATTATTGCAGGAAAAGTTCCTGTAGATGTAGAACTATATTTAGTTGCAAAAGGTTTTGGATATATAGTTGCATCTACCCAACTCGTTCTTGCTTCTGTTCCTGTGTACCAAACACCTCCTGGAACTCTTGTTAGGGCTGACTCACCAAAATTAAATACAACATACTTATCATTATAATCTGAACCTGCAGATGGATAATACCAAACAACTTCTGTAAATAAATTATTTAATCCTGCGTTTATTTGTTGACCTTTTGTTGTATCAATATTCTCAAATACATGATCTTCTACAGTGCATGGTATAGATTTAACTGTACCATCAAATGCAAAGAAACCTTTAGGTGACATCCAATAAGCAACACCATCTATTTCAACTGCAGAGTTTTTACCAATTAATCCACAGTTAGTTCCAACTTGTTCAAAACCAAATGTAAATGGTGCACCGACAAACTTCATTGTGTATAAAGCGTTGTCAGTCCATATCAAGATTGTCTCCTTAGCTTTCAATGCTCCCATAATTTTTGTACCGTCTTGTAGTCTTTGTGTACCTGCTGAGTTTATTGCAGTAGGTGCATAAGTATTAATACCTTCTTGATCAGAAAATCTAATAAACATATCATCTTGTGTTGTTGAATCACCGATAGTTGTTTCTGTTGCAAGATGTATTAAGTGACGTGTTGTTGGTGAAATCAATGTCATACGACTTGATGTTGGGTTATTATTAGTTTGAAAGTTAGTTGTTGTAGTAGAAGACCTGTTACCTAATGGAGATGCTGCTCCACCATTCCATGTAAAAGTTTTACCATTTGCAATAGTTGCAATTAAGACTTCTCCAAAATTATCTAATGACCAAAGACCTGGTTCTAGTGAAACAGTTGATGCAGCTGCAGCTTGTCCCCAACCACCATTGCCGTAACTCGCTACACCCCAACCATAACCATATGTTTGTGCTCTTGGTCCAACTGGTTCGTATGGTTTAATACTTAAACTACCACCTGCTGATACAGTGCCACTTGCATTACTAGCTTGATTAATTGTAAATGTACCTGTTGTTGGAACACTGATTACTTGAAAGTTTTTATCTTCAAACTGTGCATCAGTAAAACCTGTACCACCTGGTAATGTAACACTATCTAATTGTACAATATCACCAACAGATAATCCATGACCTGCTTTTGTAATTGTGCAAGTAGGTTGACCATTTGTTGTAGCAATTGTTGCAGAGGTTAGTGTAGTCTTAAGAGGTGTAATATCATAAAGTTGACCTTCAAAATATATAAGTAAAAATTTATCTG
>Ga0208666_1000875_pt1 | contig 13766 bp, 15 predicted proteins | sample 5B_taG_FD_184078 | JGI IMG/M metagenome (GOLD analysis project Ga0208666, IMG submission 184078) | Marine viral communities from the Subarctic Pacific Ocean - 5B_ETSP_OMZ_AT15132_CsCl metaG (SPAdes) (version 2) | ecosystem: Environmental > Aquatic > Marine > Oceanic | place: Pacific Ocean...
AACGCGAAGACAGCTAGTATGCCTAACGCTAAAAATTCACACCCGCACTCACAAGAGTCGGAGACCGTTGTTCTTGCGTCCTGTCTTCTGTCTGAAGATGGTTCCGTTTACGACGAGGTGTCACAGGTTGTTCAACCCTCTGACTTCTATGTAGCTCGCAACTCTACAATCTTCTCCACTATGGGGCAGATTGTGGGGAAGGGGTTGGAGTTATCAGACATCACACTACTGGAGCAGCTACGCTCCGATGGCAACGAGAAGGAGGTTGGTGGTATCAGCACCATCTATACAATTCAAGAAGCCTGTGAGACCGCCACCCACGCCAAGTATGCCGCCAACATAGTCAAGGAGAAGTCTAAGCTTCGCCAGACCATCCGTCATTGTAGGCTTGCCATTGAGGAAGCGGAGGAAGGAGAGGAAGAAGCAGACTCCGTTACGTCTAAGCTAGAAGCTTCCTTACAGTCCCTACAAGACGTTGATGATGGTAAGGGAGACGGGAGTATCAGAACTGCTGCCGAAGCCCTCAGAGAAGACTACAAGGCTATGGTGAATGGAACCTATGAGGTGTCTGCCATGCCCACTCGTATCGCACAGGTAGATGAGAAACTTAGCTGTGGTGGCGTAGCCAACGGAGAGGTGATGGTGATTGCCGCACCTACGTCCTGCGGTAAGACTGCCCTTGCTTTGAACATTGTCTTACAGAACGCAGTTACGCACCACATACCTGGTCTCTACTTCTCATTTGAGATGCAAGCTAAGTCTCTGGCTAACCGTATGATTCAAACCTGCGCCGCCACACCACTCAAGCGATTACATGATGGGCTGATGAAACCAGAACACCAGAAGCGTGTATGGGAAGCAACGGACAAGATGGCAGAGGCTCCCATCTTCACCAACCACTACGTTAAAAGTGTGGATGAGTTACGTGCCAAGGCTCGCATGTATAAGCGCAAGCACAAGATTGAATGGATTGTCATAGACTACCTTCAGCTTGTGCCTTGGGATCGTAAGATGAAAAAGAACGACGGCATTGCCGAGGTCTCACACCAAGTGAAACTTATGGCTATGGAGTTGGACGTTCCTGTCTTCCTGTTGGCACAGGTCAATCGTGAGGGAGCCAAGCGTGAGTCTGGTCTTACTCTGTATGACCTCAAGGATTCTGGTGACATTGAAAATGACTCCGACATCATCTTACTTCTATGGCCTGACGGCAAGGATGTAGATGAGGCTAGGCGAGTAGATGCAGAGCATGGGGCTTACGTTTCGTTGAAGTATAACATAGCCAAGCAGCGTGAAGGTTCACGTGACGTGAAAGGTAAGTTCATCTTTAAGAACCATATAGGACGTTTCCATTAATGCCTTGCTACAGAATTACATACACCCGTCGAGACATGCCCTCACCCTGTGGTGCAATTAAAACAGCACACACCGAGGACGAAGCAATTAAATGCTTGACTACTGGTAGCAAGACTAAAGGATACAAACTAAAGAAAACGAACGTTCCAATCACAATTACTAATATAAAAGAAATATGACAACAGACCTAGACGAAGCACGACAATATGCAGACACAATGCTTGAAGCACTGGATGTAATGGGGAGGGCAATGTATTTTTGCTTAAACCATCCCAACTCTTCAGAGTTCAAAGCACACCGCAAGCTTCTCATCGGAGCGCACGAACGTATGGGTAAGGACACCACCCACTTTCTAGCACAGATAGACGAGCCAGAGATGCCTTACGAGCCAACCGAAGAAGAGTTAGCACAACATGGCTAGAGGTGAAATCAATGCAGTCTTAGGCATGACGGAAGGTAAGTTCCGCACCATGATTAAGTCTGCCCTCAGACCTTGCTGGCGCAATTCGTCCCGCAAGACCTTCATCCAGTCCGTTCGTAAGCGCGGCATCAACCCAGCTACAGGTAGAGAACGCTTCGTCGTGGTCTGTGTAGACTGTGGCAAGGAGATGGGCATATCAGAGAAAGAGAGGCGCACCAAGATTGACGGAACCCTGGAGAAGCGAGCCAAGAGTGTGTATGAGATTGACCACGTAGATGGCATCACACCCTTCACCGATGTTCAAACCCTAGAAACCTTAACCCCACACTTCAGAGATATGATCTACGGCAAGCAAGAAGTTGTGTGTGTGGCCTGTCACAAGGTTCGCACAGCCAATCAAAGGAAGAAAAGCAAACTGGTGAACAAATAATCACTACACCTTAAAATTTAAATATCTTTGAATATCAAGAGTTTACGAAATAATTGAAAAAAGTTCTCGACTTTCCTTGGTGACCTGTCATAACTATAACCATCGCACAAACTGCGACACATAAAAACTAAACTAAACCAAACGTAAACAAAATGAAAATCACACTAGAAACACCACCACCCCAAGAAGACATGAAGTTCCGCGCATCGGTAGACTCAAAGGTTATAGGTTATGCCAAATCACTTAACGCTTGTAAGAAGATGCTTACCGCTAAGAAAATCAAAGAGGTAGGCGGTGGCTTCAGCACTGGCTATGTCGATGAGTTCGACCATGAGTATGCGCCTAACGATTGGCAGCAGGTCGCATCACGCATCATAGCAGGCTCAGGCATGGCAGCTTCAGCAGGATGGTATAGCGACCAATAGACCTTACACTAACACACATCAATAATATATATAAAATGAAAACAGTAAAGCTACCACGCACGCATGTTGAAAATTTTATGGATCGTTTTGACGAAGAAGATTGCCCTAAGCCAGTAAGATGGCTGTCTAGACAAGTAGAGATTGAAGTGACTAAAGATTGGCCTTTGCAGAATCTTTTTGAAGACGCGTTATATTACACTACCTCTATTGATAACGAGGCCAAAAAATCAATATGCAAAAGTGCAAAGCGAGTAGTCGAGATACTAAATCCTATTGTTCCGAAAGAGTGGGGAATAGGTTTGAGAAACACTTAACTAACATCAACCAATACAATATTATGAGTAGAACAAGAAACACATCAACTGGGGGTGGCTCGTCCAACCCTGCCACTAAATTCTTAGAGTGGGACACGCAGTCTGGCGACTGGAAATACTGGGACAAAGAAGCAAGCACAGAGAAGCACCTGCCCATCTCGACAGCTTTCATTGTCTTGGATCAACTCAACACAGTTAAAGGTTTCTCTGAAGCCAAACAAACTGGTCTATGGTCTAACGAAGTTCGTGGTATCGGTGACAAGCTAACCGTTCGTAACAAGGACGGCATGGTTGCCACTGGCACGTGGTCAGACGTTAAGGCTACACAAGGAGCCAAGTTCACCAAGTCTATCTACGCTATGGCTAAGACAGGCTCAGAGGACTACGAGCTAATCAACTTCCAAGTTAAGGGTGCTGCTCTTACAGCCTGGATTGAGTTCGTCGATGGCGTAGGTGGTGACATCGGTCTATACAACGACACAGTTGTTTCTGTCAAGGAAGCAACCGACGAGAAGAAGGGTGCTGTGAAGTTCAAGAAGCCTCTCTTCGCCGTGGTCAGTAACTCCCTGTCCAACGAAGCTGCCGCCCGCGCAGACCACTACGACAACGTCTTGCAGGACTACCTCGACGATTACCTTGGCTACGCCAAAGAGCCAGACCCAACGGAAGCTGGTAACAGCGGTGCGGATGACTTCTCATCTGAAGCAGTTGCACCAGAGCCAGAGTTAGTTGAAGCCCCGTTTTAACTGCCAACCCTTGTCCTAACTAAACCCCAAGACGCATGGCGGGGGAGACGCAACTCTCCCCTGCTTGCCACAATGATATGACAGAGAGCAAAGACACTAATCCAAAAGACATGATTGGCATACGCAAAGCCCCAATGTCTGGTCTACCAGCACCAGTTCTTATGGAATGTGGCTTGGTTAAATTACACGGAGACTTGAAGTATGGTGCTTACAACTGGCGTGACGCTGGTGTTAGGGCATCAGTTTATTACGATGCTGTATGGCGGCACTTGACCGCTTGGTATGAGGGCGAAGACTTAGACCCAGACTCTGGAGAGCATCACATAGCTCACGCCATGACAGGGCTAGCAGTTCTTCGTGACTCTCAAATGTTTGGTAACTGCGTTGATGACAGACCAAACTCACACAAACCAGGATGGATGCAAGACATGAACAATCGTGCCTCCGCAATGATTGATAAATCTAAATAACTATGAACGACAAAGCACTAACTAAATACCGACAGGTGACGGGGGCTTGCACCAGATTCATCGAACGCCACCAAGACAAAGAACTACTAGAAGACGAAGCTCAGATTCTCATCAATGACAACAAGGCCAGCAGATCAGAGAGTGACTGGCAAGTCATCAAAGACTTTCAAGACGAGTGCTGCCGCACCGTATACAAATGCACAAAGAAAGGTTTAATCAAACCAGCCACAGACTACGTTCCAACCCATCCAACACTATGAAATACACCTACATGCTCAATATGGACAATGACAGGGCTGAGTCTTGTGATGTTATCGTCAAGTTTAATACCAATGATGAACTAGAGTTTGATGGGTTTACCTCCATCGTCTCTGAGCCACCCCTATACTCGGACGACCTAGCCTACCTAGAAGAGTGGGTGATACAGGGCAGGGAGCGATGGGAGCCTATGGGAACCTTTAGCCACACAAACCGCGAGCGTATGTAGCTCACAAACCAAAACCAATACTACTAATATGCCTAAGAAAAACACAGTCCTTATTATCGGTGACACGCATTGCCCAGCGATGCACAAAGACTACATCAAGTTCTTAAAGAAGATAGAGAAGAAGCACAAGTGTAACAGGGTTGTTCACATTGGTGACTTAGTAGATTGGAACTCCATATCCTACCACGAGAAAGACCCGTCCATGCCAAGTGCCGAGGATGAGTTTGCGGAGGCATTTAAGCAGGTTAGGAAGCTACACAAAGCCTTCCCATCCGTAGACTACCTCAAGGGTAACCATAGTGACCTGCCGTCCCGTAAGGCTAAGACCATAGGCATACCAGAGCATCTGATGAAAGACTTCAAGTCCCTGTGGCAACTAGACGGTTGGACAATCCACCCTCGCTATCACGATCTAGTAATTGATGATGTCATCTACCGACACGGAGACAAGGGTAAGGGTGGACAACAAGCTGCATATAAGAATGCCGTAGCTGAGTTCAACTCTCTCGTTCAAGGACACCTACACGCCCAGGCTGGCCTAGTATATCACGCCAACCAACATGAGTGTGTCTTTGGTATGCAGGTAGGATGTGGCGTAGAACATGACCACCCGTCCATGAACTACGGAAGAGTGTATGCCGCCAAACCAATCGTTGGCTGTGGTGTTGTCTACAGTTCCAAGGTTGCCTTCTTTGAACCAATGTTTCTATAGCTATGATTAAACTTACATACACCAATACAATGCCAACCCTCGACACCATTGAACACGCAGAGATTGAGTTTCAATTACCACACATGGCAAACTTCACGGAGGCTTGTCGTGGTCTAGCCTACTGCGCTGGGTTTGAACCAGAGTCCATCGACGAATACATGATCGACCCACATAAAACAGCCTACAGGGAAGAGTAAATGGAATACCTACCAGAGCCACACGTAGTAGCCATCTTCACGATGGCAGTAATATTCTTCTTCGTAGCAACACCCTTTGAGTAAATCAGTTTACCAACATGAAATCCAATAAAAATAGGTTTGGCAAAATATACGCTATTGCTTGTGGGCAATACGTCAAGGTAGGTATGACCCACGGACCAGTAAAGGAACGTATGAAATCCCTACAAGCGGCGAACCCTATCCAGATGAGCATTATGTTTGAAGCCGTCGTCGACGAGCAACAGCTAGGTGCTACGACTGGTCAGGTTGAATACGCCATTCATCAAAAACTAGGAGCCTTCAAGGTCCGCGGAGAATGGTTCCAGATTGATCGATCCCAAGTGATTAGCGCAATCCTAGAAGTCATCGAGGGCTGGGAGCCAGCGACTAAAGTTAAAGAGACCTTGCCAGGTAAGACATTTATGGTGCGAGTAACTGAAGAACAAATGAAGTATTTAGACAGCCGCATACAGAATCAAACTGTCTGCAACTGGTTACATCGTGCCATCTGTGAAAGAATTGAGCGACAGGAGAAGGCATCAGCAGCATAGCGGTAAATACCCTCAGTTTTTACTACGTGGCAAGCCTCTCAGATGCCCCTGAGGGGCTTTTCTTTTGTTCCGAGGGGTAGGGGTAGGGTCTGGGATAGTAAGCCCTTCTAGGGGGCTTCAGGGCTCATTCTTGGGTCACTCTATCTTATAACGATCCCTTGATCCTCAGCGCACGAAGCACGTCATTGGACAGCAGATTCTTGCGCTTGAACTCATTGATCATACCAGGGTTCTTGGAGAGGTAATCTACCTTCTCATCTGTATCCATGTTACGCATCAACGTATCCCTCTGGTTCAAGCCCTTGCTAGCATTTCTCTTCTCGCGAACCCACATACTCATCAGTCTCTTGCCAGTTTGCGGGTCAGTTCGCATATACTTCAGTATGTTGCTGCGTTTCTGTTGCATTGTCTCACCCATTTCGTTGTAGATTTCAGATGTCGATGGCTTTGAAGTTCTTTTCAGATCGTTATAATCTCCATCCAATGTAGCAAGTATGTCTTTAGAGGAAATGCCAGCGTCTTTCATTACCCCTATGCGTTCGGATTCCGTAAACCCCTGCTTTGCAAGATCATCATTCCTTTGAGCAATAGCCATCATACTTTGCCTTCGGCCATCATTAGCCCGTTGGTAGATAACTTCTAGGTCTGCGGGACTAAACTCTCCATCTTCTTTGGCTCTTTTGTAACTTCTGCTTGAACCATCAGCGTTACCCTTGTTTTCCATCATGGCATATTTTACGCTTTCGGCGATGTCTATTGTGTTAACCCGATAGCCCACTTGTCTTTTAAAGACTTGAGCTACACTTAGGTCTCCAACTCCGCGCAACGCTTCATCTAATTTTCCTGCCTCACGAACAATACCTGGACGGAAAGATTCTTTGACGAAATAAACAAGTCGCTCCTTGGCGTTTTCCAAATCATTCTCAGAGTAGCTAATTTGATTACCCCTATTATTGCGATTGTTGACAGCTTCCATTAAACCTCGGTTAATAAATGAACCTTCACCTACAAACTCTTCTACCAGCACGGAGGCTAGGCTGTCGATTGGCTTGTCCTGCATGGCAGCCTCAAATGCGGCAAGTCCAAGTGCGTGAGGAGAAATGTAAGATATGTTAGCATAACTAACCGTTTTGCCGTCGTCCGAAACTCGCATTGCCAGCGTCTTACGTTGATCCCAACTTGGCAATGAGTTTTTAATAGCTTGCTTGTTTTCGTCGGTCACACCACCATCACGATTCAATGCTTCGATTGCCGCGTATGTTCCACCATAAACTGTGGCTAAAGCAGTTAGTCTTTTAGCACCCTCTATTCTCATAGCAGACTTACTAGCCTTACTAATGTCTAGCCCTAGATCAGCACCAAAGTTACCCTGAAGCATTTGCTTAATAATCTTTCCTTGGTTGTATTGGTTACGCATAAACTCAGCCGTGAAGGAAGCAAACTGTGGCATGATACCCATACGAGAAAGGCGTTTAACAACAGAAGACAATCGGTCGTAGTTTTGATACGTGTCATTGATTAGTTCTGCTGCTAGTTTTTTAACTTGCTCGTCACCTAATTCTGGGTAAACCTTTTTCAACATCTTTTGTTGCGCCTTCCAACCTACATAACGTCCTATGGTATCAGGAATAGAATAAGCTTTGCCGAAGAAGCCAACTGGTTTTTCCATTGCATTAGAGAATATGCCACGCTCAAAGGAATCTCTCATGTCGGACTCTATGATGTTTTCTCCCTTGATGCCGTAACGAGCCATATCATTGGCCTCCTTGAGAAATGCCCTGCGCTCTTTACCTCCAGATGGACTCATCAACTTCTCTATGCCACCAAACTCCGCTAAAGCTACACGCGCTCCACGACCAGCACCAGCAAATGGATTAACACCCATACCCGCTAAAGTAATCGCATTACCATACACCTGAACCGCATAAGACGGTGGGTTCAATAGAACCTTAGTGGCTTTAGACAGTCCAACAGCAGTCGAGTAAAGGTCTTGCAAGCCAGCTAGGATAGCATTGTTAGAACGCTCTGTCCCGCTGTTAATGTATAAACTATTAATTGATGCTTGAACTTCTGGTGATACATTGTAACCTGTTTCTACACCAGCCTTTAACTTTAACGGAGCGGTCCCTTGCGGGGCAAGATCGCTACGAACGGCAAGCCCATTCCTTTGTAAAATATTAATTATGTTTCGGTCGGTCTTTTCTCTAGCAACCATGCGCCCAACTCTGGTAAGTGTGCCACGAACTCGTTCGCCAGTTTCGGTAATTTCACCTAACCATGCTTTCTCAAACTCTCCTGGCTCTTTGCGTTTCATTAAGGGAGAATCGATTTTACCTCCAACACCAGAGCGCGGATCAAGTTTACGTGCGGCAGCAGACTTAGCTTCTAATTTGTTAAGTTGCTCGTTTGCCTCGTCCATTGCGGCTTTACGCGCAGCCTTTGGCTCCATGTTTTTAAACTTACCAGCTTGTAACTTTTTGTTAGCAATCTCTTCTTGTGCCTTAGCCCGTAGTTTAACGTCTGGAACAAAGTCACTATCTACAAACATACGATACTCTCGGCTTGTAAAGTTGCCTAACTCTCTAGATTTTTTAATCTTAGCAATTAACTTAGGTGTTTCTTGAAGGGCTGCCTGTTCCTTCGTTGCTTTTTTAATTTGCTTTTTAAGTTTTTTCTTTGCCTTGGCGTTGATCGCTCGCCCTGCTTCCTCTCGTAATCTTAAAATTTGATTAGTAACTCTCGCTAATTTTTCTGGCCCCATCTTTGCCATGTAGTCAGCGTCTAAATACTTAATTACGTCTCCCTGTAGTTCGTCTAACCTGTTGCGATACACAACTAAATCGTCACTTAAACTTCCAAGTGACGGGTCTAGCTCGCCTCCAGCTAAATATTTGTCTACCTTTGCAGAAACACTTGAGTCTTGAGCAGTAGCAGCCGCAATGCGTTTGTCCATTTTGCCACCAAGTTCTTCGACCGATGTTATACGTTTACGAAAACGTAAGATTTCATTCCTAGTTTCTTTACCAACCACTTTAGATGGAGCAAGAATAGACAACATTCGGTTTTTAAAACCAGATATATTTCTAGGATTTTCTACAAAGTCTGTAGCTATATCAGCCTGAACCCTGGCTTTAACTTTTTCAACTTGACCACGTAGTATTTTGTCTCCTTCTGCACCCTCTACTTGAGCAAGGGGCTTGAAGTCTTTGTAAGTTATAGCTCCACTTGCTACTTCGTCATCAATTTCATTAAAAGTTTTACCCAAAAACTTATCTAATGACTTGCTAACCTTTGGGGTAACAGCACCTATACCGCCACCAAACAAAGCACCAGCACCTGCATAAGTAGCAAACTCTTCTTTGGTAGGCATACGCCCCTCGTCAACAGCAGTTTTAATTGTAACTTCTGTGCCGCCTAATACTGAACCCTTAACGGCTTCACGAGCAGCCGCACCAGCAACCATGCTGCTAGTAATCTTAGCTCCACCCCTAAGCCCCTTAACCGCCGCTCCACCTAATGGAACAGCACTAACTACACCAGCACCTAAAGCTCGACCAAGACTAAAGTCGGGTTGATCTTCAATGTCCTGTGCTATTGCAGAACCAAGAAAGCCGCCAGCAAATCCACCAATAGCTGCGCCTATAGCAGCTCCTGCAACTGCTCCTATGCCAAAAAATCCAGCCCCAATAGCTCCACCAATCAAAGAACCAGCAACGCTTGCTCCAATTTCAGTTCCAACACCAGCAACAATTTCACCAGTAGTAGGTTCCTCTTCTTCGTCGTCAAATGTTATAGTAGATTTTTTTTCAACCTCATCATCAAATGTAATCGAACTAGTCGCTTTGGGTTGGTCGGCAATCTCGTCGTCAAAAGTGATTGTTGATGTTGGAGTAATATCTTCGTCGTCGAATGTTATGGCCATAATTATACAGTTGCATTTCTACCACCAATTGTAATTTTAGTTCCTTCAGGAAGATTTGCAGCTTCTGCTTCTTCCATAGTATCAAACGCTTGTCGAGTTATATTAACTTCCTGTTGTTGTGTCAACCCACCAAAGTATTCACTTGCGGTTACATCAAATCCATTTTTTTGAATTTCAGCGGCTGTTAAAATATCATTAGCTTTAGTTAAATTACCTGCCTCAAAAGCTTCACGAGCTTCTTCGATTTTCTTTTTGGTAAATTCAAATTTTTGTACTTCACGCGTAACCTCCTCGGGAGTTTGAGTTCCTGTAGAAATAACTTGCGCTCCACCACGGCTAGTTTGTGCAAAGGTCACTCCGTTTACAGTGTAAACCCTGCCTTCAAACTCTGGTCTATCTAAAGTTGCCTGAGCAGTTTTAAGTCTAGCTTCATTAATAGCTCTCTTAGTTTCCAATTCTGCTAGGCGTTCTGGCTCTCCTGCTTGTATAGCTCTAGCTAAAGCATTAATATCAGATGCAGATGGGTTTCGACCTGCAAGTTGACCCCTTGCTCTGACCCTTGCGTCCTCAAAGGACAAACCCTCTGTTTGTCCACCAGTGGTTTTACTTTGTGCTACACGAGTATCCCTGTCCGCTTGGCTTTCGCCTGGTCGCCTGTCCATTTCTCTAACCCTAGCATCCCGTGCTTCGCTGTCACCCTCGAAACTTCCTGTGCCTCCGATTCTTTGTTGTCTAGATAAGCTGTCTTGTTCAAAGGATGATAAAGCATCAACGGGAGTCTGTGAGCTAGCAGGGATTCGATTAACAGGTTGTTGTGTTCCTGGTGATCTTACTTCATTTCCTTGAGCGTCATATCCTAGAAGTTCACCTGGTCTAAATATTCCTTGTGCTCTATCCTCTATTCCGTCTCTGTTTCCGTCCCTAAACTCTGCTGTCTGCCCCGCAGGTCTAGCTACTTGGGACATTATTTCATCAGGAACTTTTACAGGTCCAGTTGAGGGTTGTGTAGTAGCAGAAGGAACGACACTATCAACAGGGGGTTGCGCAACTGCACCTTGTGCTTGTAGCTGTAAAGCTTCTTGCGTGGGCCTAAATCGCAGACGACCTTGCTCATCTAAGAACTGCTCCGTACGTTGTTCTGGAGCATCCTCATAACGCATAAACTGAGATAAGGTTTGAGCTGGTGGTGGGACGGTTGCTTCTTGACCTTGCGCGTTGGCAATAGCTTGTTGATTCATGTCCATGCCTTGGTTTTGGTCTGTTAAGGCATTCATGATAGCTGATTGGTTCATGTCCATTTCTTGCCCCTGTAAGCCCCCTGAAGGGCTTTCAACGGGTGGGGTGACACTTGAGGTTGCCTTAAGGGCTGAAGAAGCTTGTGCGGCTTTCTTTTCGTCTAAAATGCTTTGCACTTGCTCAGGAGTACGAACTGGAGATGTAGGAGTCTCTGGAAGAGGACGTTCTTGTCCACCTGTCCCTAGCATAAACTTAATAGCTTGCGCTTTAGCCTCTGGACTTGCTTCCGAGTAAGGGACTTGAGAACCTAAAATTCCAAAGCGTTTATTAAAAATTGAAAACGTAGGTGTTCCGTCGGGTGATTGGGATTGAAACGCCTCTTGACCAAAACCTTTATTAATCAAATCAGCTAAAACAGACTCATTGTAAGTTTGGCTTATAGATTCTCCAACTGTAGTTGGTGGACTAATTGGTTCGACTGGCTCAACGATTGTCGGGTCAAACGCACCGGGGTTCTTAATGTTTTTAATACCAGGAACTAGTGAAACTATATTAGAATCCAAGGAAGGAACACCCTCTGCCCCTATCCTTGCTCTCTTAGTTTCTAGTTCTGCTTTCTTTCTCTCCTCCTCTTCGGCGTTGTAATTTGTGCCGAAAAGGTTTTGGTTTGGTTTATCTCCTGTTGCCATAGCTGTATTATATCATAAAGGGTTAGTTAACTGTAAGTGTAAAAGTCAAGACCTGTGATACTTGCCGAACAAGAACCAGAAACCTCATCGTTAGAATAACTAGCTGATCCTGATGCAGTAGAAGCATCAGCTGAAAAAAATACAGTGCTACCCGCTTTTGTTGCGGTTCCTATTGATAAAGCCGATACTGCCATAGGGAATCCATTAAAGGTTTTATATGCAGTATCAGAGTCAAAGGTTCCAGGGGTCTGTCCAGAAGAAGGGTCAGTTACACTGCTGGAAACTCTAATTATTACGTTTGCATTTCCTGACGAGGGTGGGTCACCCGATGGGTCTTCTTCATCAGAAGCTATTGTGTTAACACTAAATCCATTTTCAAGTCCGTAACCAACAAAATTATCTTCATCACTATTATCACCATTATACATTCGCATAATGCCAAGATCAATAAGCCCTGACTTTTCGCCATTAGCAATTCCTACGCTATATAAATTCCTATAGTCATAATAGTTGTCTCTTTCGCAAACTCTATCTTTTGGATTTTCTGGGTCTGTTGTTGGGTTAATGAAACTTGAACCTTCTTTTCTATAAATAATTGACGGCAAGGAAGTTGATGTTTTGCTAGATGCAACCGAACAAAGAAGTTCATTGGTATTCCAAAATATCTTTACAGCGTTTGCTAAGGATGTTTGTATTTCAGCATTAGTTGGAGAACTTCCTTTTTGCGTTCCACCTAAAGTTGTCCATTTTTCTTTTGAAGAAACGTCTATCTTTCTAGTTACACAAAACGGAAACCCATTGCCCCTTCCCAGGGCCGTAAATGAAGTTGCGGTTGGCATTACGTTATTTCGTCACCTATTGATCCGTTTATAGTAGCATTAAACGGTTTTCCATCTACACATATAATTGCATCAAATGAACCTGCTGTTCCTTCATCGTCATCTGTAATGTCGTCAATCCCGTCATTTGATATAGTTTCATCCGTCCCTTCTTTGTTAGAAGCAGGATCGTAGTCGCCCGTTTCTACATCATAGACGTTGCCTTCTTGGGATTGCTTCCCAAGCATTGCAAGGAGTTCTCCTTCGTCGGCAGCCTTAACCTCTCTTCTTTCCTTAGTGCCGCTTGCTTGAGCGAGTGCTTCCTTCCTTAAGTCTTTGACTCGTTTTTCTTCGGCACGACGTGCCCTTGTTGCCCGTTGTCTATCAAGTGATGCTTGCTCTTCTCCTGAGCGTTCCTTGTCTTTGTCACGGATTACCTTTGGCTTGTTTTCGTATGCCATTAATTGTATGGCCCTCCAACTTCACTAACCTGTGCGGGTATAGTGTCCGTAACAATAATGGTTTTCTTGTAGTAAGTTGTTCCGTCCACGTCATCAAAGGCAGATGTTATTTTTACATCTAGAACCCACTTTGACCCTACGGGATCAGAAGGTCCTTTATTTACCGTTAGTTGATATGAAACTTGACTAACGTCTGTAAACCTTTGGCTTTCTTGAAAGAAAAAAGCCTCTGTTCCTCCCCCAGTTATTGCTTTAGCACTATCACTGCTTGTTGTTCTGTATCCCCTAAGTGACTTAGAGGTGTTAAACTGATTACCTGATTTAGAGCCAGCAGCATAAAGTTTAAATGAACCCCAATCGTTTGGACTCCACAATCCACTTGCAGAATCATACTTGTAGTCACTGGATGAAATGGTGCTATTTGTTGTAAAAAATACATGCACCGTGGACTTAACCTTTGATTGCACGGGAGGTTTGATTAGGTCAAGACTAACACTAAGATAATTAAAA
>Ga0208666_1000876_pt1 | contig 13766 bp, 19 predicted proteins | sample 5B_taG_FD_184078 | JGI IMG/M metagenome (GOLD analysis project Ga0208666, IMG submission 184078) | Marine viral communities from the Subarctic Pacific Ocean - 5B_ETSP_OMZ_AT15132_CsCl metaG (SPAdes) (version 2) | ecosystem: Environmental > Aquatic > Marine > Oceanic | place: Pacific Ocean...
TCCGCGCACCGCCGCCCACGTGCGCCGGAGCGGGGGCTAGGGCCATGTTTTTCACGAATAATTATGTAAAAAATGATATGAATGTTTCACGTGAAACATTGCCTGTTTTTTGTGCAACTTTGAGGGTCTTGTTAACTGCTTAAAAAAGAGGCATATTTACTGCACATATTTTATGCATCAGGGGCCCCTATGGAACTCACAGAACAAGAAGCAAAGCTTCGTCTTCGTCTTGCTCAACTTGAGAAGAACGAAGCGTGTCAAACTAACTTTTTGACTTTTGTAAAAAATATGTGGCCCGAGTTTATCGCTGGCCGTCACCACAAAATCATTGCAGAAAAACTAGAACGTGTGGCTAATGGTGAATTAAAGCGTTTAGTTATAAACATGGCTCCTCGTCATACGAAGTCTGAGTTTGCATCGTTCTTGTTTCCCGCTTGGATGATGGGCAGGAACCCAAAAATGAAAATTATTCAGGCAACGCACACAACGGAGCTGGCAGTAAACTTTGGCAGAAAGACAAAGAACTTAATTGATAGTGACGATTACAAAGACATATTCCCAGAGGTGCGTTTGGCTGCTGATAGTAAAGCGTCTGGACGATGGGACACCGCCGCGGGTGGTATGTACTATGCCGTTGGCGTTGGGTCGAACTTGGCGGGACGCGGTGGTGATCTCGTAATCATTGATGACCCGCACTCAGAACAGACAGCAATGTCGAACAGTGGTTTTGAAGATGCGTGGGATTGGTACACCGGGGGCCCCCGACAACGTCTCCAGCCGGGTGGGTCGATTGTTTTGGTGCAAACGCGCTGGTCCGAGAAGGACATGACAGGCCAGTTGTTACGGGCAATGGCTAAAGACCCGTTAGCCGACCAGTGGGAAGTTGTGGAACTTCCGGCTATTTTTGAAGACGGTAAGCCTTGTTGGCCTGAGTTCTGGTCACTAGAAGACCTGACCGCGGTCCGCGCATCTATACCTCCGAGCAAATGGAACGCGCAGTATCAACAGAACCCGACGGGCGAAGAGAACGCGATTATACCTCGTCAGTGGTGGAAAAGGTGGGATAAAGATGCCATACCCAATCTCGAATATGTCATACAGAGCTATGATACCGCTTTTTCTAAGCGGGAGACGGCCGACTTCTCAGCCATAACCACGTGGGGAGTGTTTCGTCCAGAAGAGGCTGGGGGCCCCCCGGGACTCATACTTTTGGACAGTCAGAAAGACCGGTGGGATTTTCCGGAGCTAAAGCAGATTGCTTTGGAGCAGTATCAGTATTGGGAGCCAGATACTATAATCGTGGAAGCTAAGGCTTCTGGTCTGCCTTTAACACAAGAATTACGAAACATGGGAATACCTGTTGTTAACTTTACGCCAAGCAAAGGTAATGATAAGATAACCCGTGTTCACTCCGTTTCGCCTCTTTTTGAAGCGGGTATGGTGTGGGCCCCCGACACTGTCTTCGCTGATGAGATGATTGAAGAGGTGGCGGCGTTTCCGAACGGGGAGCATGATGACTTGGTGGATAGCATGACACAGGCGTTGATGAGATACCGTCAAGGTAATTTTGTTCAGTTGCCCACCGATGATTGGGAAGAGCATGATGGACCAACGCAGGTAAAGGCCTATTACTGATGAACGAACTTTTTGAAGCAGTAACGAAATATTGTGAAGGTCAGATAGCTTTACATAAATACAACATAGATATTTATTTAAGTAACCCTGCGGGTATTGGCGAGCACTCGGACATAGCTGAAGCTGTGGTAGAGGAACTAAAAAAGATTGCCGAATATGATGATATTATGGAAATGATGAAAAAGTATTGGTAGGGAACCATGGCTGATAGTGTTGTAGATTTAGGTGCGGGCTCAAGCGGCGGGCTGATGTCCATGAACGAGGCTTTGGGTCTTGAGATGGGTGATCCGGGGTACGCGGGCCAGTTTCCGGGGCGCATCTATAAAGAAGGCGACACTATGGTAGACCGTGACTACTATAACGACATGGGTGACTATGAGTTTTCCGCGGACCGCGTATCTCCATATGAGGGTCTAGCGGAGTCCTATATGGACATGACTGACGTTGAGGTTCTTCCGATGTTAGAGGGCGGGAAGTTTTTTCCAAATAGTATCTATGGCAAGACGGGGCAAAATGTTCCTGTTCGTCCTCAACTAGAGGCTGACGGCAGCGTAACTGTGGTGCCTATCGGTTTTCAGGAAGGCGGTCCCGTAGAAGAAGTTGGTATCATGGGGGCCCTGTTTAGTTCCGATGTAGATTTACCAAGTTCCGCGGACCAAGAACTTGTACGCACTTCTGCTCGTGAAGGCACTGAGGGTGCAGCGATGTATTATCCAGCAGGGGCCCCGACATTTGAAGAGGTTCTTGAGCAACAGTACGGGTATCCGGATGCAGAGCGTGAGATATATGGCGCGACCACTTCTGAAGCTATGCGGGCGGGAAGACCACGGCATGATATGCCAACTTATCAGGAATTAGAGGACGCTCGTGCTCATGTGTTGCAATCTGCATTACTTTCTCAACAGGTTGGTCCGGAGACTGCGGAGACTTTTGGCGGCATGGCAGAGCTGTTTGACAGATATGTACCCATTCTGGGCACGGCTACTGATGCGGACGTTGTGATGGACAAGCGCAACAATGCTTTTGGGGCGAAGCTCTTGAAGGAGGCTGGTATAAACGCTACTCCGAAAGAGATTACGCAGATGGTAGACCAGAAGATTTTTGATCAGTTGGACATAGTTCTTGGTCGTGAGGAAGGTGAGCGGCGGTTTAAGTCTCCTAGCACGGGGATAGATATCTTCTATCCGCGGGATAAATACGGCTATTTTGATGTGAATAGGTACGACTGATGGCGGATTACGAAGATAGAATTATATCTGACGAAGTTCGCCGTAAAATGAATGAAGCTGTAGCCAAAGCGGCGGCAGAAGGCATTGATGTAGAATCTGAATACTACACAGATAGTGATTTAGATTACATGAAAGAATTTGCCAGACTAAACAATACGGGAGTTATAACCGGGCCCTTTGAAGATTTTGGGAGCGGTGTAAATGTCCCGCGCACCCCGACTTTATTTAATTTGTATGCTATGCAAGAAGAACTTGCTCACAACAGAGAAGCGGAGACAGATGTAAGCGGCCCTAAGCGCAGAGATGATCCTGCCGGATATCTGTTAAGGTTGGCTAAAAGTGAGTATGACGAAGAGCAACGGGTAAAAGATGAAGCTTTGAAAAAAACTGGCGGTTTGTTGCCAGAGGGCAAAAGAACAGAAGAGTTAACCAGACGGTCATATGCCATCCGGTTTATGAACGCTATTGATGAATACGTTAAAAAAACGGGTGATTTAGAAACAAAAGAAGCATTACTTGAGCAGTATCCAGAGCTAAAAAACATAGAGCCAATTCAATATCCGGAAGGTGAGCAGCCGTTTGAAACTGGCGGGGAAGTGGTGGCAGAGAGAAAAACAGGGCTACCGGTAGACCCTACGTCTCCTCCTATTGCTCAAATTATATCTCCTCTTGTGCCGATGTCATATCAGGTGGACAGGCCCTATTCTCTTAACACGCAAGAAGTAGATGGCGGTTTAATTTACTCTGAAACTCCGCAAAAGGTCTCTGATCCGCAGTTCGCGGTCCCTCCTGTTATTACTGGTGGTATTGAGTTTTTTAAACAGTTCTTAGATGACCCGACAGAAACAGCTGGTGGCATAGCCACGGCTATTGGTGAAGAGATAAAAGCGTATCCGGAGCGTCAGGTGCGGACGGCTTTGGCTGGTGGTGAGACGATTAATCCGGAGACTGGTGAGATTGAGCGGTATGACCCGTTAGGTGTACCGGCGACCATGGCCCTCGGATCTGCCGCCTCGATAGCTAGGACTGCCGGAAAGGGCGGCACTGTTCTTGGTATTATGGCGGGCCGCAACGCTAAAGACGGTGGTAAAAGGTTAGATCAGTTTTTGGCAGCACGTGACCGTGGTCTGGATGACCGGGATAATTATGCTGAAACGCAGGGATATATTGAGCCGTCTGATGGTGCTTTTCGTTTTGAGATAGACACCTCTAAGGTCCGGTTGAAAAAAGACCTATTTGAAGACGGCATATTAGCTGGTCAAGGCGAACGGTATCAAAGATTAAATATTTCTGAGTTTAGAAAAAAAGAAGGGCGAGTTCCAAAGCTGGATGAAGTATTTGACTTTAAAGAGTTGTTTGAGCAATACCCTGAATTACGGTCGATTGATGTTGAAACTGTTCCTTTTATGAGCAGTGCCGGTGGAACAAAGGCAGCGTTTGATCCTGTAAATAACATCATTTACCTTGGCTCCGCTCCAAGTAAAGAAATGATTTCAAATATTTTACACGAAGTGCAACACGCAGTTCAACATATAGAAGGTTTTACTCCGGGGTCTAGCATCGCACGTTATTTACCTGAAGGGTTTTCAAAAAAGTTGGCTGATATTGACATGGACATATCAACTTCCAGCGAAGCTCTTCTTGGCAGTAAAAGCGGTTTTTTAAAGAAAAAGTCTTTTCAAGAGAGGGCTGACGAATCCGTAGGCAAGACGGTTTATAAGTATAACTTAGGTAAAAGAGCTCGGGACTTTTTTGCTGGGGAAACAGATGCTTATGGGTATGTGGATTTTAGTAAGTTTGCTACGCCGGACGAACTTAAAGAGCTTCGCAAGATTGCTGAAAAGCAATTAGAGTCTGATAAGAGGACTAGCGATGTTCTTAAAGCAGGACGTATGTATCGCCGTCAACCCGGAGAAGTAGAGGCTCGAACGGTTGCTACAAAGTTTAGGAAAGACCAGCAAGGCGAGTTTCCTTTAGATGTACAAGACACAGACCCTATAGATTATTTTTATTTAACCGACAAGACTATGTTGAACAAGCCTACTGCACCAAGGGTAGATGAAAAAGCACAGGGCGGCGTGGTGAGTTTGTTAGATAAAGCCCAGAACATGAACCGCGGTCCGAGGGGCGTGGCGAGTTTATCGTCAGTAGCTAGGAATATGAACCGCCCTATGGTAAGTTAGGGCAAAGGAGATAGCGCATGGCTCGTAAACCTATTGCTGGAATGGTGGACAAAAACGTCCCGTCACAGCTTGACCCAGAGGACTTGGCGGCCGAGGTAGAACTCGAAGTTCCCGGTTCTATGGAGGATAACATCGTATCCTTTGAGGGTATGGCGGAAAACATGGATATTGAGGTTACGCCCGATGATGACGGCGGTGTGACTATTGACTTTGACCCGCAAGATCAACGGGGCGAAGGCGATGATTTTTACATGAATTTAGCGGAAGAGATGCCGGAAAGGGAACTTGGCCGCATTGCGGGAGAGCTGTTGGGTGAGTTTGACGCTAACAAGGCTAGCCGACAGGAGTGGGAAGATGCTTATGCTAACGGTTTGGAGCTGTTGGGATTCTCTTATGAAGAGCGAACACAGCCTTTTAGAGGCTCGTCCGGAGTCACGCACCCGTTGCTTGCTGAGGCGGCTACGCAATTTCAGGCGCAGGCGTTCAATGAGCTGTTGCCAGCTAGCGGGCCAGTGCGAACTACTATACTAGGCGCAGAAACTAGGGAAAAACAGGCACAATCTGACCGTGTTCGGCACTTTATGAACTATTACATCACTAATGTGATGGAGGAATATACCCCAGAACTCGATCAAATGCTGTTTTACTTGCCGTTAGCGGGGTCTACCTTTAAAAAAGTCTATTATGATGAGACTATGGGTCGTGCGGTTAGTAAATTTATCCCCGCAGAGCACCTTGTGGTGCCGTATGAGACCTCAGACCTCGAAACTTGCCCTAATATCACGCAAGTTTTGCGTATGAGCCTTAATGATCTGCGTAAAAAGCAGGTTTCAGGCTTCTATTTAGACATTCCGGTCATTCCTGCACAGGAAGAATCGGACTCAGTAAGCAACGAAATTGACAGAATTGACGGTGTCTCGTCTAGTCAGATTGATTATGACTGCACAATCTTGGAATGCCACGTTGATTTGGACTTAGATGGGTATGAAGACACAGATGAGGAGGGTGAACCTACCGGCATTAAGATACCTTATGTAGTAACGATCAGTCAGGACAACGGCCAAATTTTATCTATCCGCCGTAATTATCGCGAAGAGGATGAATTAAAGCGAAAAATTCAGTATTTTGTGCATTATAAGTTCCTACCGGGCTTTGGTTTCTACGGTTTGGGGCTTATTCACACCATTGGCGGTTTGTCACGGACCGCCACGGCGGCACTGAGGCAGTTGATCGACGCTGGTACGTTATCCAATCTTCCAGCGGGCTTCAAAGCTCGTGGGTTGCGTATCCGCGATGACGATGATCCGCTTCAGCCCGGTGAGTTTCGAGATGTCGATGCTCCCGGTGGGGCTATCCGTGACAGCCTGATGCCGTTGCCTTTCAAAGGCCCTGATCAGACATTGTTCCAGCTTTTGGGGTTTGTCGTGGATGCGGGCCAGCGTTTTGCTACTATTACTGACATGAAGGTTGGCGACGGTAATCAACAGGCCGCTGTCGGTACGACTATTGCTTTGCTGGAACAGGGCTCTCGGGTGATGAGTGCGGTACATAAACGTCTGCACTATGCGATGCGTTTGGAGTTTAAATTCCTAGCTCGTGTGATGTCAGAGTTCCTGCCTGCCGAATATCCGTATGCGGTAGAAGGTGCAGACTCTTCTGTAAAAGCTACAGACTTTGACGATCGTGTGGATGTTGTACCGGTATCTGATCCAAATGTATTCTCTCAGGCTCAGCGGATTGCTTTGGCGCAGACGAAGTTACAGCTCGCAGGTGCCGCACCAGAAATGCACAATATGCACGAGGTGTACCGAGACATGTATGATGCTCTTGGCGTCAGGGATGTTGACCGGATTATGCGTCGTATACCAGATGAAGAGCCCGAACCAAAAGATCCCGCACAGGAAAACATAGACGCTTTGGATATGATTCCGATGAAAGCTTTTGAGGGTCAGGAGCATGAGGCGCACATCATGGCGCACATGGTCTTTGGTTCTACTCCAATGGTAGCGAGTATGCCTCCTGTAGCTATTGCTCTACAGAAGCACATAATGGAGCACGTTAAAATTGCAGCACGTGAGAGAGCGGCGGTTGAGTTTATCCAACAACGCCAGAACGCTGGTGGCGAGGCTGCTTCAGAAGAAGAGATGCTGGCAATAGAAGGTTTGACGGCACAGTTTGTTGCTGAGGGTATGCAGATGGTTAAGCAGCTTTCACAACAGGTTTCTGGTCAGGGGCCGGATCCTCTGGTACAACTCAAGGAGCAGGAGCTTCAAATTAGAGCTCAGTCTGAACAGGCAGATGCTCAGGCTGAACAGGCCAAGCTCAACCTTGATGCTCAGAACCAGCGGATGCGGGCAGACCAGTTCCAGCAACGTCTTGCAAGTCAAGAACGTCAAACTCAAGCCCGTATTCAGTCTGCTATGGAACGTGAAATGCTTAAACAGAGAGGTAATTAAAATGAGTGTAGTAAAAATCGTAACAAACAAGCCGGGTCCGGCACCTAAACCCGAAGAGGTTGGTAAAAGCAAAGAAGTTAAAATTCCAGAAAAAATGAAGCCCATGGTTGCTAGGGGAATGGGTGCCGCGGTAAAGGGCGGCGGTTATATGGGTTATGACTGAGTATGCTTGCAGAACTGGCCGCGGCAAATGCTGCATTCGCTATCATCAAGAGAGCTGTTGCTAACACAGGCGACCTTGCCAAGGCCGGTAAGGCGATATCCGACTTTGTAATTGCCAAAGAGGAACTACAAAGAAAAGGAAATAAAAAGAAAAAATCTGGTGTCCGCTCTTCTGATCTTGAAGAGTTTATAGCTCTTGAGAAGATTAGACAGCAAGAGCAGGAGCTCAAACAAATAATGATTTATGCTGGACGGGCGGGACTTTGGCATGATTGGCAAAAATTTCAAGCAAACGCTCGAAAAGAAAGACGAGTTCAAGAAGAGCTTTCTAGGAGAAGAAGGGCCGAAATTATGGAAGCTTTGGGACTGGGTGCTGCGGCCGTACTTATTGCTACTATGGTGGCGGGTCTAGTGGCTTGGGTGGTCTGGCTTAAAGGAGGCTTTAAATGAGTGCAGAAGACGTTGCTAGAAAACTGTTAGAGCTTAAAATACTGCCAAGGTTTATGATGTTGTGCATGACGGGCGTGTATATACGTTGTATTGAGTGGGCACTTTCGCAGCCAGATTTAACAACTCAGCAGGCTTCACTAATTTCAGTCGTCACGGGTGCCATGACAGGCAGTCTGGCGGTATGGTTAAATTCCGAAAAATGAAAGAGTTTGTCCTTGTTATTTCTATGTGGGGGCACACGGGTGCTGAATGGGAATATGTTGGCAATCAAATAGTTTTACAGCAATCTTTTACTCAAGAACAATGTTACCATTTGTTACAAAAGGATATGTGGAAAGCCACTTACGAAAATGAGTTTTATAAAATGAACATCCAATGCTTTCCGAAAGATTGTGCAGGTAAAGAGGTATGTAGTGACTAATGCCAGCAAAGTTAAATGAGAACACAGAGGTAGCACTACCGTTACGCAACATCATATCTATGGTTGCAGCAGCTAGTCTGGCAACGTGGGCTTACTTTGGCCTTATTGAAAGACTGAATACATTAGAGACAAACCAGACAATGATGCAAGCTGATTTGGAACAGAACACAGAGTTTCGTATCAAGTGGCCGCGTGGTGAGATGGGTAGCTTGCCAGCAGACAGTGAGCAATTCATGCTGATAGAACACATCGCCAATGAGCTAGAGAAGTTGCAAACAGAGATTGAAGAAGGTCGTGCGCCGTATGATCAGCAGCAGAAACTTACATTAGAATTTTACGAGAAACGTATAACGAGCCTAGAAGAAAATATAGAGAAGTTGCGGAACGGTGATTGAGCTAACCTTTGTATTATTATTGGTGATGGGTGGCGAGAAGGTAGAGTACACGCCCTATCAATCTCTGTCTGAATGCTTGTCTGTACGCAGAAAAATTAAACGTAACGTAGGCCACACCAATAACTTTGACCAGAAGTGGTCATGCAAAGAGTTAAAGGTTAAGGTTAAAGACGGCAACATATTGGAGTTTATAGACTGATGTTACAAGCATTGATAGGTCCGGCGACCGAGCTTATTGGTAAGTTCGTTGAGGACAAAGATAAAAAAAATGAGTTGGCGCACGAAATTGCGACAATGGCAGAACGTCACGCCTTAGAACTTGCAAAAGGTCAAATGGCAATAAACGCAGAAGAAGCGAAATCAAAAAACATATTTATTGCGGGTTGGAGACCCTGTACCGGGTGGGTCTGTAGTATCGCCCTCATGGTGCATTTTTTGCTCATCCCGATTGCTGATGTTGTAACAGCTTACATGGGTTATGAGCCTGTACCTTATCCAGCATTTGACATGGACACGTTGATGACTGTGTTGATGGGTATGTTGGGGCTTGGTGGCCTTCGTACATACGAGAAACAAAAAGGTTTAACAAAATGAACAAAGATAGATTATGTGAAGAGATAGCCGAAGATGAAGGTTGTAAATATGAAATATATTTGGATCATTTAGGTCTGCCAACTTTTGGAATTGGTGCCCTAATTAAAGAAAGCGACCCCGAATACGGTAAACCTGTAGGCACAGTCATAGAACAAGAGCGTGTTCAGCAAAGGTTTCATTTGGATATAGTTGTAACACTTGATGAATGTAAAGTGCTGTATCCAGACTTTGATGACCTACCAGAAGAATGTCAGCATATCATTGCAAACATGATGTTTAATCTAGGCCGTCCTCGGTTGAGTAAGTTCAAAGGCATGAAAGCTGGCGTTGATGCTAGAGATTGGGACAAGGCCGCAGATGAAATGGTTGACTCGAAGTGGTACACACAAGTGCCAAACCGCGCACGGCGTTTAGTAGACCGGATGAGAGCTCTTGCAGAAACATCATAATGTGTTATAAGAACACATAAGATTTACCGCGGAGATATACGAGTGGATGAAATTTATTTTGCTGAGGCCGTTTTTAGAATTGTTAAAGATCGGCGTCAGGCTATTTACGATTTGTTAATTTATGACAATGTAAATAGCATGGAGCAGTATCGTGAGCTCATGGGTAATTTAAAAGCCCTAGATCACGTGGAACAGGAACTCAAGAGCCTGCTAGATAAACAGGAGCAAAGCAATGACTGAGGCGCAGAAAGTTGATCTTGAAAACGTAGCAGAAGGTGTCGCCAACCTCGCTTCCGCATATAAGGATGCTACAGATAAAGTTTTGGACCCCGATGCCATCGGTGGTTCACTCTTAGATAGGATGCCAAACCCGACGGGCTGGCGTTTGCTTATTCTACCTTACCGCGGTAAGGGCAAAACTGATGGCGGTATTTATCTGCCGGACAAGGTTGTAGAAGAGCAGACAGTTTCCACACAGGTTGGTTATGTCCTCAAAGTGGGGTCGTTAGCCTACAAGGACTCGGAGAAGTTTCCGACGGGTCCGTGGTGCGAGCAGGGTGATTGGGTAATGTTTGCCCGTTATGCTGGTTCGCGTTTTCGTATTGATGGGGGTGAGGTTCGCATCTTAAATGATGACGAAATCTTAGCTCGCATTGGAGAACCTGAAGACATCCTGCATTTCTAGGAGAAATAAATGGCAGAAGAAAACAAAGAACAGATCGAATTAGATCTGGACGATGCTCAGGAGACTGAGGTTGAAGTGGGCGGTGAGGAAAAGGAAGAAGAAGAAGTTCCTCTTGCCGCGGAGTCAGAAGATTCTGACGATAATTTTGAAAAAGCTAAAAGCAAGACGCAAATGCGTATTGACCGCCTTACAAAGAAGATGCGTGAGGTTGAGCGTCAGCGCGAAGAGGCTTTGAGTTATGCTAAAAATGTTCAGGCAGAAGCTCAACAGTTAAAACAGCGTATGGATGCTTTGGACAATAATTATGTTCAAGAGTATGCTAGTCGTGTTGAAACGCAGACAGCTACGGCTGAGCAGGAGCTTGCTCGAGCTATTGAAATCGGGGACACTAACGGTGTTGTTGAGGCGCAAAGGAAAATTACCCGACTCGCGATTGAAAATGATCGCGCGGAACAGGCTAAAGCTCAACAAGCCCGCTACGCCCAACAGGCTAAAGCTCAACAGGAAGCGCAGGTTCAGGCACCTATGCCTCAGCAGCAACCTCGCCGCCCGGACCCGAAGGCGGAACAATGGGCGGGGCGGAACGACTGGTTTGGCTCAGATGAGGCTATGACATATGCCGCTTTTGGTATACATAAGAAGTTAGTAGAAAACGAAGGGTTTGACCCACAGTCCGATGACTACTATAATGAATTAGACAAGCGTATGCAGACAGAGTTTCCGCATAAGCTTAACGGTGGTAGCAAACGGCCCGCTCAGACGGTTGCTTCCGTATCCCGCAACACATCTGGGCGCAGTAGTGGGAAAAAGGTTAGACTCACCCCTAGCCAAGTCGCGATAGCGAAGAAATTGGGTGTGCCGCTTGAAGAATACGCGAAATACGTGAAGGAGTAAGAGAGATGGCTGAAGAACAAAACGAAATGTTTGAAGGTACTGTCAAACGTACTTCTCGCGCAAAAGACTCTAGGGAAAAAACGGCTAGGCGTAAGCCGTGGGCTCCCCCATCTATGTTAGATGCACCGCCTGCACCGGAAGGTTTTAAGCATCGTTGGATCCGCGCAGAAACGCGTGGTTTTGATGATACTAAAAACATTAGCGCAAAAATGCGTGAAGGTTGGGAACTGGTTCGTAAGGACGAGTATCCTGATTTTGAGGCCCCGGTAGTTGACTCAGGTAAATATGAAGGTGTGTTCGGAGTAGGCGGACTTATTCTCGCACGGATTCCGTTGGAAACTGTGGCTGAGCGAACTGAATACTTTGCACAACGCAACAGTGATCAGATGCAGGCTGTGGACCACGATATGATGCGTGAGAATGCACATTCAACCATGACGATCAACAAACCTGATCGTCAATCTCGTGTAACCTTTGGCGGTCCACAGAAATAAGGACCGTCTCGATTAGGAGAAACTAAAATGGCAAATCAAGATACTGCCTTCGGTCTTCGTCCTATCGGGCTTAACGGCGCGGGTGCTAACACTACTGGCGTAACTCAATATGAGATCGCAAGCAACAACACTAATGCAATTTTCCAAAATTCTCCAGTGATTCCTCTGGCGGCTGGTGTAATTGACATTGTTGGTGCGGCGAACGGCGGTACAGTACCAGCTCTGGGTGTCCTGATGGGCGTAGAATATGTAGATAGCTCTTCAAAAAAGACTGTCTTCAAAAACTTCTGGCCCGGTTCCAACAACGTAAGCGTTGACACAAACTTCCCTGTCAAAGCTTTTGTTGCTGATAACCCAAACCAGCTTTTCATGATTGCTGCTGACGGTAGCTCAACAGATCGTGCGACAGCTTTGTCAAACGTCTTTGCTAACGTATCACTGGCAAGCGGTACTTCCGGTTCAACAGCAACCGGTCGTTCAACAGCCGAAATGGATATTTCCACTGTCGCTACTACAGCTACGTTGCTCATGCGCGTTGTTGGCCTCACAGGTGATGAGGCTAATCTCGACTATGATGCGGCCGGTGTGAACTATGTAGTTCGGTTTAACTTCCATCACAACGCACCGGTTGCGGCTTCTGCTTCGCAAACGACTTCGTTGTCAACCGGCATTTAAGGAGGGAATAGAAAATGGCTATTTCTCGCGCACAACTAGCGAAAGAGCTCGAACCCGGCCTTAATGCTTTGTTCGGTCTTGAGTACGATCGCTACGAAAATGAACACGCTGAGATCTTTGACGAAGAGTCCTCAGATCGTGCATTTGAAGAAGAAGTGATGCTCGGTGGCTTCTCTACAGCTCCCGTTAAAGGTGAAGGCGCAGCCATCAACTTTGACGATGCACAAGAGACATACACTGCTCGTTACACACATGAGACAATCGCTCTGGCCTTCTCAATTACTGAGGAAGCTATCGAAGACAATCTTTACGATCGTCTGGCGTCTCGTTACACCAAGGCTTTGGCTCGCTCAATGGCACAAACCAAGCAAATCAAAGCAGCTTCTATTCTAAACAATGCGTTTAGCACTGGAAGCCCTGTTGGTGATGGTGCAGCTTTGTGTTCAGCGGCTCACCCTTCTTTGTCAGGCAATCAGCGTAACTTGCTTTCAACTGCGGCAGACCTCAATGAGACTTCTCTTGAGCAAATGCTTATTGATATTGCAGGTTTTACTGATGAGCGTGGTTTAAAAGTTGCTGTACGCGGCACTAAATTGATTATTCCAAAGGAACTTCAGTTTATTGCAGAGCGTGTTATCAACTCAAATCTTCGTTCGGGTACTGCGGACAATGATGCAAATGCAATGAAGAACATGGGTATGATTCCAGAAGGGGCAGTGGTCAATCACTTCCTGACTGATACTGATGCATTCTTCATTAAGACTGATGCTCCAAACGGCTTCAAGTTCTTTAACCGTGCACCAATCAAGACCGCCATGGAAGGTGATTTTGACACAGGTAATATGCGGTTCAAGGCTCGTGAGCGTTACAGCTTCGGTGTTTCTGATTGGCGTTGTGTATTCGGTACTCCGGGTGCATAAAAAAATCAGTTTTCTTGACGGAAAAGGGCGACTTCACAGTCGCCCTTTTTTATTGTAATATAAACCATCCCTGACAACCGCATGGGGTGGTTGACACTAGCCACGACAGGAGAAAACCATGGCT